>Ga0315902_10010780_pt1 | contig 12077 bp, 4 predicted proteins | sample LakEriMetagenome_9_FD_203523 | JGI IMG/M metagenome (GOLD analysis project Ga0315902, IMG submission 203523) | Freshwater fungal communities from buoy surface, Lake Erie, Ohio, United States - Buoy 12 MA117 | ecosystem: Environmental > Aquatic > Freshwater > Lake > Lake biofilm | place: USA... | reverse complement strand
ACCAGTAGGACCAGTGATACCAGTAGGTCCAGTTAAACCAGTCGGTCCGGTAACTCCTGTAGGACCAGTTAAACCTGTAGGACCAGTTAAACCAGTAGGTCCAGTTAAACCGGTAGGTCCAATTAAACCAGTAGGACCAGTGATACCAGTAGGTCCAGTTAAACCAGTCGGACCAGTGATACCAGTCGGTCCAGTGATACCAGTAGGCCCAGTTAAACCAGTAGGTCCAGTTAAACCGGTAGGTCCAGTTAAACCAGTCGGTCCGGTAACTCCTGTAGGACCAGTTAAACCAGTAGGACCAGTTAAACCAGTAGGCCCAGTTAAACCAGTAGGCCCAGTTAAACCAGTAGGTCCAGTAACTCCTGTAGGGCCAGTTAAACCAGTAGAACCAGTAGACCCGGTTAAACCAGTAGGTCCAGTAACTCCTGTAGGACCAGTTAAACCAGTAGATCCAGTTAAACCAGTAGGTCCAGTAACTCCTGTAGGACCAGTTAAACCAGTAGGTCCTGTTAACCCAGTTGGACCTGTGATTCCGGTAGGACCAGTTAATCCAGTCGGACCGGTGACTCCTGTAGGTCCAGTTAAACCAGTAGGACCAGTTAAACCAGTTGGACCTGTGATTCCAGTAGGACCAGTTAAACCAGTCGGACCAGTGATTCCTGTAGGTCCAGTTAAACCAGTAGGTCCGGTTAATCCAGTTGGACCTGTGATTCCTGTAGGACCAGTTAATCCAGTCGGACCAGTGACTCCTGTAGGTCCAGTTAAACCAGTAGGACCAGTTAAACCAGTTGGACCTGTGATTCCAGTAGGACCAGTAACTCCAGTTGGACCAGTTAATCCAGTTGGACCAGTAACTCCAGTTGGACCAGTTAATCCAGTTGGACCAGTAACTCCAGTTGGACCAGTTAATCCAGTTGGACCAGTAACTCCTGTTGGACCAGTAACTCCAGTCGGACCAGTAATTCCAGTTGGACCAGTAACTCCTGTAGGACCAGTTGCACCGGTGTTACCGTCTGGACCTGTAACTCCTGTAGGACCAGTTAATCCTGTTGGACCAGTAACTCCAGTAGGACCAGTAATTCCTGTTGGACCAGTTAATCCTGTTGGACCAGTTAAACCAGTAGGACCAGTTAAACCAGTAGGTCCAGTAGAACCAGTCGGCCCGGTTAAACCAGTAGGCCCAGTTAATCCAGTTGGACCAGTAACTCCTGTAGGACCAGTTAAACCAGTCGGACCAGTTAAACCAGTCGGACCAGTTGCACCGGTATTACCGTCTGGACCTGTAACTCCAGTAGGGCCAGTTAATCCAGTCGGACCAGTAACTCCAGTCGGACCAGTAATTCCTGTTGGACCAGTTAATCCAGTTGGACCAGTAACTCCAGTCGGACCAGTAATTCCAGTTGGACCAGTAATTCCAGTCGGGCCAGTTAAACCAGTAGGACCAGTAAGTCCAGTAGGACCAGTTGCACCGGTGTTACCATCTGGACCTGTAACTCCAGTAGGACCAGTAATTCCGGTAGGACCAGTAAATCCAGTTGGACCAGTTGCACCAGTATTGCCGTCTGGACCTGTAACTCCAGTCGGACCAGTAAATCCAGTTGGACCAGTTGCACCAGTTAAACCAGTTGGACCAGTTAATCCGGTAGGTCCAGTTAAACCAGTCGGACCAGTTAAACCAGTTGGACCAGTTACTCCCGTTGGACCAGTTAAACCAGTAGGACCAGTTGCACCAGTGTTACCATCTGGACCAGTAACTCCAGTTGGACCAGTTAATCCAGTTGGCCCGGTCGCACCAGTGTTACCATCTGGACCAGTAACTCCAGTAGGACCAGTTAAACCAGTAGAACCAGTAAATCCAGTCGGACCAATCATACCAGTAGGACCAGTCAATCCAGTTGGTCCAGTTAATCCAGTTGGACCAGTAATACCAGTGGGACCAGTAATACCTGTTGGACCAGTTAATCCAGTTGGACCAGTAACTCCTGTTGGTCCAGTAGCACCAGTGTTACCATCTGGACCAGTCACTCCAGTAGGTCCAGTTAATCCAGTTGGTCCAGTAGCACCAGTGTTACCATCTGGACCAGTCACTCCAGTAGGACCAGTTAATCCTGTCGGACCAGTAACTCCGGTAGGACCAGTCGCACCAGTGTTGCCGTCTGGACCAGTAACTCCGGTAGGACCAGTAACTCCGGTTGGTCCAGTTGCGCCAGTGTTGCCATCTGGCCCAGTTAAACCAGTTGGACCAGTTAAACCAGTTGGACCAGTTAAACCAGTTGGACCAGTTAAACCAGTTGGACCAGTTAATCCAGTCGGACCAGTTAAACCAGTAGGTCCGGTCGCACCAGTGTTGCCGTCTGGGCCAGTAACTCCGGTAGGACCAGTAAGACCTGTTGGACCAGTAAGGCCGGTAGGACCAGTTAAACCAGTCGGACCAGTTAATCCAGTCGGACCTGTAATACCAGTAGAACCAGTAACACCAGTAGGACCAGTTACTCCAGTAGGACCAGTTAAACCAGTAGGACCAGTTAAACCAGTAGGGCCAGTCGCGCCAGTGTTGCCGTCTGGACCGGTTACTCCAGTTGGACCGGTTAAACCAGTTGGACCGGTTGCACCGGTGTTACCGTCTGGACCAGTTACTCCAGTAGGACCAGTTAATCCAGTTGGACCTGTAATACCAGTTGGACCAGTAACACCAGTAGGACCAGTTAAACCAGTAGGACCAGTTAATCCAGTTGGACCGGTCGCACCAGTGTTGCCGTCTGGACCAGTTACTCCAGTAGGACCAGTTAAACCAGTCGGACCAGTCGAACCAGTAGATCCAGTTAGACCAGTCATACCGGTAGGACCAGTTAAACCGGTGGGACCAGTAATACCAGTAGGACCAGTAACTCCCGTAGGACCAGTTAAACCAGTTGGACCAGTTAAACCTGTTGGACCGGTTAATCCAGTAGGACCAGTCACGCCTGTAGGACCAGTTAAACCAGTAGGACCAGTTAATCCAGTTGGACCGGTCGCACCAGTGTTACCGTCTGGACCAGTCACACCAGTAGGACCAGTTAATCCAGTTGGACCGGTCGCACCAGTGTTACCGTTTGGACCAGTCACACCAGTAGGACCAGTCACACCAGTTGGACCAGTAATACCTGTAGGACCAGTAACTCCTGTAGGACCAGTTAAACCAGTAGGACCAGTTAATCCAGTCGGTCCGGTCGCACCAGTGTTGCCGTCTGGACCAGTCACACCAGTAGGACCAGTTAAACCAGTTGGACCAGTCGCACCAGTGTTGCCGTCTGGACCAGTCACACCAGTAGGACCAGTAAATCCAGTTGGACCGGTCGCGCCAGTGTTGCCGTCTGGACCAGTTACACCGGTAGGACCAGTTAATCCAGTTGGACCGGTAATACCAGTAGGACCAGTTACTCCAGTAGGACCAGTTACACCAGTAGGACCAGTAAATCCAGTTGGACCGGTCGCGCCAGTGTTGCCGTCTGGACCAGTCACACCAGTAGGACCAGTTAAACCAGTAGGACCAGTAATACCGGTAGGACCTGTGACTCCGGTAGGACCAGTCGCGCCAGTAGGACCAGTTAATCCAGTTGGACCGGTCGCACCAGTGTTGCCGTCTGGACCAGTTACACCGGTAGGACCAGTTAATCCAGTTGGACCAGTAATACCAGTAGGACCAGTTACTCCTGTAGGACCAGTCACACCAGTAGGACCTGTTAATCCAGTTGGACCAGTAACTCCTGTAGGACCGGTGACTCCGGTAGGACCAGTTAAACCAGTAGGGCCGGTCATGCCAGTAGGACCAGTAACTCCAGTAGGACCAGTGACACCAGTAGGACCAGTTAAACCAGTAGGACCAGTCATACCAGTAGGACCTGTAACTCCTGTAGGACCAGTTAAACCAGTAGGACCAGTTAAACCAGTAGGACCTGTAACTCCTGTAGGACCAGTCACTCCAGTAGGACCAGTTAAACCAGTAGGACCAGTAATACCAGTAGGACCTGTAACTCCTGTAGGACCAGTTAAACCAGTAGGACCAGTTACACCAGTCGGACCAGTAATACCAGTAGGACCAGTTAAACCAGTAGGACCAGTCACTCCAGTAGGACCAGTTAAACCAGTCGGACCAGTAATACCAGTAGGACCAGTCACACCAGTAGGACCAGTTAAACCAGTAGGACCAGTAAGTCCAGTTGGACCGGTCGCGCCAGTGTTGCCGTCTGGACCAGTCACACCAGTAGGACCAGTTAAACCAGTTGGACCAGTCGCACCAGTGTTGCCGTCTGGACCAGTCACTCCAGTAGGACCAGTTAAACCAGTTGGTCCAGTAATACCTGTAGGACCAGTAACTCCTGTAGGACCAGTTAAACCAGTAGGACCAGTTAATCCAGTAGGTCCGGTTGCACCGGTGTTACCGTCTGGACCAGTCACTCCAGTAGGACCAGTTAAACCAGTCGGACCAGTAATACCAGTAGGACCAGTCACACCAGTAGGACCAGTTAAACCAGTTGGACCAGTAAGTCCAGTTGGACCAGTCGCACCAGTGTTGCCGTCTGGACCAGTCACTCCAGTAGGACCAGTTAATCCAGTAGGTCCGGTTGCACCGGTGTTACCGTCTGGACCAGTCACACCAGTAGGACCAGTTAAACCAGTTGGTCCAGTAATACCAGTAGGACCAGTCACTCCAGTAGGACCAGTTAAACCAGTAGGGCCAGTTAATCCAGTTGGACCAGTCGCACCAGTGTTGCCATCTGGACCAGTCACTCCAGTAGGACCAGTTAAACCAGTAGGACCAGTAATACCAGTCGGACCAGTTACTCCGGTAGGACCAGTTAAACCAGTAGGGCCAGTTAATCCAGTTGGACCAGTCGCACCAGTGTTGCCATCTGGACCAGTCACACCAGTAGGACCAGTTAAACCAGTTGGTCCGGTCGCACCAGTGTTACCGTCTGGACCAGTCACACCAGTAGGACCAGTTAAACCAGTTGGACCGGTAGCACCAGTAGGACCAGTAACTCCGGTAGGACCAGTCACTCCAGTAGGACCAGTTAATCCAGTAGGTCCGGTTGCACCGGTGTTACCGTCTGGACCAGTCACTCCAGTAGGACCAGTTAAACCAGTAGGACCAGTAATACCAGTCGGACCAGTAACTCCAGTAGGACCAGTTAAACCAGTAGGACCAGTTAATCCAGTAGGTCCGGTTGCACCGGTGTTACCGTCTGGACCAGTCACTCCAGTAGGACCAGTTAAACCAGTTGGTCCAGTAATACCTGTAGGACCAGTAACTCCTGTAGGACCAGTTAAACCAGTCGGACCAGTTAATCCAGTAGGTCCGGTTGCACCTGTGTTGCCATCTGGACCAGTCACTCCAGTAGGACCAGTTAAACCAGTCGGACCAGTCGCACCAGTGTTGCCGTCTGGACCAGTTACACCAGTAGGACCAGTTAAACCAGTAGGACCAGTAATACCGGTAGGACCAGTAACTCCGGTAGGACCAGTCACTCCAGTAGGGCCAGTTAATCCAGTTGGACCAGTAATACCAGTGGGTCCGGTGACTCCGGTAGGACCAGTTAAACCAGTAGGACCAGTTAATCCAGTAGGTCCGGTTGCACCGGTGTTCCCTTCCGGACCAGTCACACCAGTAGGACCAGTCAGTCCAGTTGGACCAGTTGGACCAGTCGATCCAGTTGGCCCGGTTATTCCTGTCGGCCCGGTAGGACCAGTATGGCCAGTAGAACCCGGTGGACCGGTTGATCCAGTGGGTCCGGTTGGACCAGTTAATCCGGTAGGTCCTGTCGACCCAGTTGCACCAGATGAACCAGTTTGACCTTGAAATCCAGTTATACCAGTTGCTCCACTAGGTGGGCCTGGTGGCCCTGGAGGACCGGGTGGTCCGGGCGGGCCTTGTAATCCGGTTGGACCAGTTGTACCAGTAAATCCAGTTGGACCAGTTATACCAGTTGGACCAGTTGTACCAGTATATCCAGTCATTCCGGTTAATCCATATCCGGGTCTTAATTCAGCTTCTACACTAATACCACTCGGTCCTTGAGTTACTGTAAAATCTAAAGTATTACTCCAGAATCTCCAGTAATAAGTTCCTTGTAATGGTGCTGATGAAGTAAATGGACCAGTATTACCGGGCGACGCTCCTACTAGATAATCTGGAGGCAATGTAATTCCTCCACTCGGACCTAACCCCGGGCCAGTCGGTCCAGTTGGTCCTGGACAACATTTTTTCGGCATTTCTTCATCTGATATAATTAAACTTGAACTAGAACATGAACTTGAACTTGAACTTGAACTTGAACTTGAGCTAGAATCATGTTTATGATGATTCTTGTATGACTGTGCAAACTGAGTAATATTTGGTGTTGTTGTTTTAGAATTTTTTCGCGGTTTTATTTTAACTTCTTTTATTACTTCATTTACTAATCGATCAATGCTATTTTTTTTATCTTTTTTATCTTTTTTATCTCGATCTCCCTGATCTCCCCTATCTCCACGATCTCCCCCACCTTTACTACTATGAAAATTACGTTTCATAAAATACTATAAAATCAACTAGGAAAAAAATTAAATATTATAAAATTTCAAAAAAATTTATAATATATATTATATAAGTAATGTGCGATCAAAATATTAATAATCAAAATGGCGGATTATTTCTTGAAGCATCATCTTTCGGAATGTCATCTAGTATTTTAGCTCTGTTAGGTATTGGGGGGTGGTTTTACTATGAAGGTAAAAAAGGTAATTTAAATGAAAGTAAAATAATACAAAAATTAATCATGAAAGGAATAAATATTTACAATTTATTAGGTATTGAACATGAATATGTGGATACATGGCTACAACAAAATAATAACGAAGCTTATTTACAAAATATTAATAATCTTAAAGAGCCGTTGAAAACATTATTTACACAAGCTTATAATATTATTAAAGATAAAAAACTAAGAGAAAAATATGATGCTATGTTAGAAAAATATTTATACAAATGTAAAGTGCCGACTGCCCAACTCGGTTTAAATCGTGCATTACAAATTCAAAATAAACCAGATTATTTTGATATTAGAAAAAAATATTTTAAATGCCCTAAAGGACAAGTAAATCCAGAAATTAATCCATTACAACATGAACAACAATCTATTGATAATTCGTTTATCAGTATGGTTAATCCTGATCAAAATTTTGGTAATGTTGAAGCACCTGTCCCTTTTCAACAATCTGATATTATGGAAAGTCAAACACAGGGTGATGATGAACAAAGAAAACAAGATGAGTTGGATAAAAAAAGAGAAGAAATAAATAAACAAATAAATAAAAGTATAGAAGAAATAAAATTATTAAAAGCAAAAATAAGAATTGAAAATAAAAATGCTAAATTTATGAATAAATCATTTAATGAACTAATTCTTACTTTAAATGATATAAAAAGTGAATATACAGTTGTCGCTGATGAATTAAAAACATTAGAAGACTTTAAACACATTTCTGAGCGATTGTCATTACTAAATAATGAATTTACAGAAAATAAAAAAAATTTTGAAAAAATCATCACAGAAGAAAAAGAAAAAGAAAAAAAAGCACAAGAAGAAAAACAAGAAAAAGCACAAGAACAAGAACAACCAGCACAAAAACAAGATGGTGGTAATTACGAATACTATCTAAAATATAGAATGTACAAAAATAAATATCGAGATCTTAAAAAAAAATCAAACCCTAAGATATAAATAATGTCTAGTTTCGCCGATATCTTAGATCCTGTAACTAACATAGTTACAAATGTATTCCCTATTATATCAAATATCATCGATATAATAAAATTAAGAACTGGTATAAATACTTATGTTAGTTTTAATAATTTTCTTAACATTATGAAACTCTTTTTTTTCATATATCTAGCGGGTAAAATGATATATTTTATCTCCTATCTAGAAAAAAAAACTTACACATTATCAACTAGACTAACTCTCACAGTTGCAATTGTTAATATTATACTTTTAATCTCTATTATTACTGGTCTAATCGATTATTTATCCACTTTTCTAATAAAAAAAATCAACAACTGATTTATTTTTTTTATAACATAATCTATAGAATACTATTAATTATGTCTAATCAAGATTTAACATTCGTTAATATTAGTGAGCGCGCTTATAAATATATCCGCCAATTTACTATAAAATCAGTCGACGATGCTCTCGTTGAATTAATCACTAACTGCATTGATGCATATAATCAAACAACACAGTCATCCAGATTAATCCAAATAGAATTAATCGGACAATCTACTCTAAAAGTTCGTGATAATGCACTCGGTCTGACAGCATCTGATCTAGTCAATTGTTTTTTACAAGTAGGTAATTATACTGCTGGATCAACTGCTCGAGGATTTTTTTCTCGTGGTGCTAAAGATATTAGTGCCCTAGGGACAGTATATTTTAAAACTATAAAAGATAATAAATATTCGGCATGTCTATTAAATACTGATGCATATGGAACAGTTTTAGTCGCAGATGAACCAGTCACTCCAGATATCAGATCTCAACTGAAAATGCCCGATGGTGTCAATGGCCTAGAAGTAACACTAGAATTACTACCTAACTTTTCAAACTTAAATTTTAATAATATCACTCATGAATTATGTACTATAGCTGTTTTACGTGATATCATGAGTGATCCTAAAAATAATATAATAGTTTATTCTTATGATTCTCAAAATAATTTACAAACATCAAATCGAGTATCATATACTTATCACCAGGGTACTGTTATTTTAGATCTAGTCTATAATATCCCGAATTATACTGAATATCAAGCTCATTTTAAAGTATATAAAACAGACACACCACTCCCTCAACCTACTAAAGAAAATATGATGCAATTTGGATTTTTAATTAAAGATTCTGTTACTATTTATGAAGTAAATACTATTGATTCAAAATATCGTTGGAATCCATATATTAATTTTCTTTATGGATATTTAGAATGTGACGCGATTAAAAATTATTTATTAGATTATGACCAAAATGGTCCTAGTAGTAAAAATCCATATCCAATTATTGATCCATCCAGATTAACCGGAGTAAATAATCAACACCCCCTTATTAAAAATATGTACTCAATACCTTTAGTTCGTCTAGATCTAATCTTAAGAGAATTAAATAATCAAATAGCATCTCAATCTATTACTGTAGAAGATATTGATGACTTGTTAAATGAACTAAATAAATATGGCATTAATGTTATAGAATCTGAAGAAATCCCTGTTAATTTTGTATCTAATTATGATAGTAATCTAATAAAAACTGTAGAGGATGATCGTAACAGATTTATTACTTATGAAAATAGTCATCTTCTCGCTGGTAACTACTCAACAGATCAAATTAATACAAATAATTATATTACTAAACAGATTAATATGATCGTAAATAGAGGACCACCCGGAACTTATTATCTATTAACTAAAGAAAAAACAGTAATACCTATTGAAAACTCAAGTATGTATAATGATAATGTTCAAGAAATATTAAAATTAATTAAAGAAGAAAATCAACAAGATCTGAATGTTAATCCCTATATTTATAAATTAGGTGTAGGTGATAATCTAAAACAAGTATATGTATTTCAAAAAGGAACATTCGAAAATGTTACTAATGAAAATGAACAAATTTTAATCAAAAATAAACAATTTTCTATACAGTTTATTAATGATCTTAATATGACTCATCGATATGTCATCGATAATACTAACGGAATAGTAATCAAACTTAATCTAAATAATCCTATAGTCAGTAAATATATGACTGGTGGAAAAAAACTCGGCCAATTATCTAATAATATACAGTTATCTAATATTAAAAATACTCAGAGCTTAATGTTCTTTAAAGAATTAATTACTGATATTATCGCAACTATAATAGTAGAAAGTGATGCTGCTAATGGTAAATTAATCCTAGATAGTGATAAGGTTAATGATACTAAAAAATCTAATAAATATTATAATACTATCGTTAATAAAGTAGAAGGTCCTATTAATACAATTTTACAAAAGTATATTAATAATAACATAAATCGAAAAAATACTAAAATAACTAATAATCTAAATAATGTTCAAGAACAAATTAGTCAAGCAATTACTGATCCTAATATAGCCGCTAATATTAATCTTTTATTACAACAGGTATCGGCGAGTATTACAAATATTGTTGAATAAACAATCACAATCATGAATATTGTTGAATAAAATAATTCATATCTAACAATTTACTTTTTATATTTTGATAATCTTTCAATAAAAGATTATCAATCCAGTTATCTGATTCTAATTTTACATATATCTCTCTCATCTTATTATATTTGTTAATAGATGGAATAGTCACTCCTAATATATTTAAATCTTCACTCCTCGCATAATAATTATTTGAATTATAACTATCGAGATATTCTACAGTGCCTAACATATTCGAATTAATCAACAAATCATACGGAGATAATAATAATTTATATAGTTCTATTATCTCTGTTCTTAATAGATTCATCTTCTTAATACAATTTAGAATAGATTTATAAATATTCATAATATACTGATTAACCGGATATGAATTAGTATCTCTAGTTTTATTTAATAATAACATATAATGATAAAAATTTTCTCTTGTTTTTTTCTTATTAACTCTCTTTTCAGTAGTAAGAGTTGTACTTAGTAATATCTCAGTATCATTAACCAGGTTATCTATTTTTTTTATATAATCCAGTATATTATCATACAGGTTACTCTGTTCTTTTAATTTTACTAGATTATCTTGATATTCAAGATTAATATATCTTGTTGAAAAATAGATCATATCTAAATAATTTAATTATTCAAAAATATTCTTTTATATCTAATTAATGCTCTCTAAAAACCTAGTAGTAAATTTATTTATGTGTAATCTACTAGAGTAATCTATAATTAATGAATTTAGAATATTATGATATTTATCTGTGTCACTGATAATATCAATTAATTTATTAGATAATACTTTTGGATCAAAGTATGCTGATTCAAATATAGGATCTTTATTATCTGTCATCGGCTTATAATAACATGGTATTAACCATCCATTTATATTATCTTTTATAATCTCATTATGTGGTGGAGTATCTAAAGATAATACTGGAGTGCCAGTTGCAACTGCTTCATAAAATCCTATACCAAGACCTTCATGTTTAGATACTTGAATAGATATATGACTGTTATGATACAAATCTATAATATCATTATAAGTTAAATGATCTTCGATAATTTTTATCTTCGGATTAACTAAATATTTCTGGATCTGTTGTTTATCTTCTAATTCTAATAGATTTATTCTCTGGATGGTACATGTTAAACTGATACTATAATCTTTAATCATATCAACCGCTTCACATATTTCTAATATATGTTTTCTAGAAAATGCATTCATACCACCAATAAATAAAATTTTTATCTCATCATTCTTTTTAAGTTCTTTATTCTTAAAACTTATTTCTATAGGATCAACACCATATCCAACATACTCTGTATTAGTTAATCCATATTTCTTAAAGATATTTTCACATAAATAGTTATTACATAATATTTTATAAAAATATCGATGTTTATATACTTCATCCTTTCTAACTATCTCTATATTAGGTATTGCATAACATTTAACGTTTAACTTCTGCATTAGTTTCGCCACTTCAAAAACTCTAAACCAACATGTCTCTGGTAATAAACATTTACCAATATTATATCTTTTAACAAATTTAATTAATTCTGCATCAGTCACTTTCTCCCTATCATGAGGGCTATAGTATATGTTATCAATTATCCATTCTTCTGGATTTTTTTGTAGATCTATACATGTATTTGCATTATAAGGTTTTAACGCAAAAACTGATACTCGATAATGATTTTTCTCTAAAATTCGTGCATAATTTCTAGATTGTATCCCCAAACCCTGATCACACCATGGAGTAAATATCATAATGTTTCTATCTTTACTATCAAACATTATTTTTGTAAATAATTTTTTAAACTGTTTAAATGCAATCTT
>Ga0315902_10010779_pt1 | contig 12077 bp, 7 predicted proteins | sample LakEriMetagenome_9_FD_203523 | JGI IMG/M metagenome (GOLD analysis project Ga0315902, IMG submission 203523) | Freshwater fungal communities from buoy surface, Lake Erie, Ohio, United States - Buoy 12 MA117 | ecosystem: Environmental > Aquatic > Freshwater > Lake > Lake biofilm | place: USA... | reverse complement strand
TACAATAACATAAAACATATTCCGGATGATATCTATAAATTAAAGTGTCTTAAAGAACTCTACTTTTATAGTAACAATATAACGTATATTTCACCTGAAATAGAAAAACTAGAAAATTTGGAGAGACTCTATTTTTATTATAATAGTATTAAAATCCTACCACCACAAATAGGAAAACTAACCAAATTAGTAATGATATGTTGTGATAGTAATATGATAGATACTATCCCACCCGAAATAGGTAACTTAACTAAATTACAACGTTTTAGTATAAATAGTAATAATATAAAGAGTATTCCAGTTGAAATATCCAAACTAGTAAATCTTGAAAAATTTGTATGTAGTAATAATAAAATAGAGAGCATACCATCTGAAATATGTAATATGTATAGCATGTCTGAACTAATACTTAATAGTAATGAAATCACTGAATTACCAGATAAAATAGGGGATTTACATAATCTTACTCTATTAAATGTTAATAATAATAAGATAAAACGATTTCCACAAAATATAGTAAATTTAGTGAATTTAAAAACGCTAGTTTATATAGATAATCCTATAGATTATATTGCTCCAAATATAGAACGTTTTTTTAAGAGAATTATATCTAATAATAACATTCCAATAAGTAGTATAAATAGTCAGGATATATATGAATATCAAAATCAAAATACAGATCAAATAGTATTCTATAATGTGAGACAATACATTCCGTTATCTATCAAAAAAATAATGGAATTTCGACCAATTGTAATTAATATAACAAAGAGTATTCGTGATGATATTATTCTTAATAATTTGGCTAGACAACATATAATAGAATTTTGTCAAAATAATACTTTACATAGTACTCTAGATATGTGTTTTAATGAAATAATGATAGCTGTTTGGAATAGAATTATATATAATAGACGTGGTAATGATATTAAACGTTTACTAAATGATAGGATAATAGATACAGTAAACAGTAATTCACTAACATGGCGTATTTTAACAGTTGTTACATGTCTATATGGTTACGATGAAAATGTTGATATATCTTATGATAATTGTTTATGTGCTATGAATATTATAAAACTAATAGGATCACAGTTAATAACGACTGGATATAGTAGTGATAGACATAAAATGTTAGTAAGTGCTAAACTATTTGATATGGAATACTCACATGAATTGGTAAAATTATTTGTTAGTAGTATTGATGAATAGATGTTATTAGATAATGTATGTAACCACCATAAAACGAAAAGTGGGTATTGCCCGAATTATTATTTTCGCGGGTTTATCTATTTATTTTATGCTAGCAATTGAACCCACAAAATAAATAGATAAATATCTATTTCCATTTGATAAATATTCCGTTGATTAGCCGATTATAAATAATAACAATATTTACAACATTTTAACCAATAGTTTAGACATTCACAAAAAAATGGCAATAAAATTGATGTTTTAAACATATTGAAATCTAATAATATGTTAATTACAAATGATAATATAGATTTACCTAAAAAAGATAATACTAATACTAATATTAATACTAATACTATTACTATTACTATATGTAAATATCTGTTAGTAAATAATCTTAATAAATTATTTACTAACATACTATATTTGGAAAATTTAACTACTCTAAATTGTGATGGACATAGTGCTATAACAAGAATACCTATTATTAATAGTCTAACTACATTAAATTGTTCTGAATGTGATAACCTAACATACATACCTAAAATATATAATTTAAAAAATCTAGAGTGTAGTTTTTGTTTAGAACTAAAACTAATTCCAGAGTTACCTAAACTAATTAATTTGGACTGTAGGTTCACACCATTACGTAGTCTACCCGTTTTGGTAAAACTGCAGAATTTATATTGTACGGGATGTGAAAATCTAGATTATATACCAGATTTGTCTAATTTAGAAATGTTGGACTGTAATGAGTGTAACAATCTCGTTAGTATTCCAATATTACCAAAACTAACTACATTGTATTGTGCTAACTGTGTTAGACTATCTTATATACCAGCATTACCTAACTTAATATGTCTATACTGTGTCTATTGTGAAAACCTACAATATATTACTCATCAACCTAAACTAGAAATATTGAATGGTAATGTGATAAGTTTATGTGAATGAGTTGGTTTGGTCTATTTTATTTCCTAGAGTAATGTATACACATAGTATATTATATAAATGGTTAGTTGGACATATGATAACTATATTAATTGGTTAGATAATAAATGTGAGATAAATGAAGATGTTGTTTCGTTAGATTTATCGAGTAGTAATATTAAAATTTTGGTGGATGAAATAAACAATCTTAAAGAATTGCGATGGTTTAATTGTGGATATAATAAACTAGAAAAAATTCCAAAAGAAATAGGAAATATGATGAACCTAACAGAACTATACTTATATGACAATAAATTATTATACCTACCAAATAATATTGGTCTTCTCAAAAATTTAACACTTTTATATATTTATAGTAATAGACTAACCAGTATATCAACAGAAATATGCAAATTAACTAACTTAGTAGATTTTAATTGTAGTAATAATAACATATCTATAATACCTACCAAGATAGCTAATCTTGTAAATCTACGTAGATTTAGTATTAATAATAATAATATAAATAGATTACCAAAAGAAATAGCAAACCTTACTAGTCTTAAAAATTTCTACTGTACACACAATTATCTCACTCAAATTACACCTGAAATATGTGAATTAGTTAATCTAAATGAGCTCTGGCTGGACTATAATAAAATTACTGAAATTCCAGATAATATAGGAAATTTATTGAAGCTAACAAAACTATGTTGTAGACATAACAATATTAGTAGGATTTCAGAAAATATAGGACATTTACCAAAATTAAGAACACTATACTGTGATTGGAATAATATATCGGCGATATCATCATTAACAAATATAATAACAATAGAAAATCTATTTTTATCAAATAATAACATTAGTGTTATACCTGATGAAATAGGCCTATTAAATAAATTAAAATGGTTATCTCTAGATAATAATAATATAGCATGCGTTCCACAATCTATAAGAGAACTTAAAAAACTATGTGGATTTAATTATGATAACAACCCAATAAACTATGTAGCACCTAATATTTTGCGGTTTTTAAATAGAGTTAAATATCACATACCACATATTAATACAAATGGTTTTGATATTAAACTATACATAAATACCTATACTATTTTTGTAGAGCCACGTATCAATGATGTCTTACCACTAATATTAGAAGATAATATATTATATGCTAATACTAAACAAAAAATATTGGATTATTCTAGTGATACATCGTGTCACTCAATTTTAGATGTTAATTTTGTTGAATTATTAGTATTTATATGGAATAAAATATTAATTAGTAAAAATATGGATAATATTAAAAATAGAATAAATCGTATTAGTAGTGAAAAGAGTAACACCCCAGATGAACGTATGGATGATTTATTAAGGTGTGTTATGGTATTTATTTTTTAATGTTTCGCTTAGCATCATACCGGCATAGTGAAGTTTTTGTCTCAGACCATAAAAAATCTTTATAAATCTTGGTGTCGACACCACTTTAAATAGAGAACTAAAAAGTGGAACAAAAAGCTTTACTGTGCCACACTTGTAAAATAAATAGGAAACACATAAAAAATAATAATTCGGACAATGTGAACTTTTAGTTTTATAGTGGTTATAATAGATTGTGAAAAACTAATATAAATTAATATAGAAATATGTATTAAAAAAGTATATATATTTGAAATGTCAATATTAATAACAGGTGGATTGGGATATATAGGCAGTCATATATGTGTTAGACTAATGAGTAAAGGATATACGTGTGTGATAGTAGATAATTTACTGAATAGTAAATTAGATGTTTTGAATAAAATAGAATTTATTTGTGGTAGTCGACCACATTTTTATAAGCAAGATGTGGGTAAAAATTTGGATGATATTTTTCTGGATCATAGTATTTATTGTGTAATTCATTGTGCTGGACTTAAATCTGTAAATGAATCCATTGGAAATCCACTGGAATACTATTATGGTAATGTGTCTAGTACTATTAATTTACTAAAGTATATGGAAAAATATGATGTGCGACGACTAATTTTTTCATCTAGTTGTGTGGTTTATGGTGACCAGCCATCACCATTTAATGAGACAATGGATACTGGTATAAATCTAACTAATCCATATGCTACATCAAAATATATGATAGAGAAAATATTGGATGATTTGAAAGATTGGAATGTGGTTTCACTACGATATTTTAATCCTATTGGTAGTCATTATAGTGGTTTGTTAACTGAAAACCCAAATGGTCCTCCAAATAATATAATGCCATGTATTATAAGAGTGGCTGATGGAGAACAACCATTCTTAAAAATTTTTGGTAATAGTTATGATACTCCAGACGGAACAGCTATGCGAGACTATATACATGTTATGGATTTAGCAGATGCTCATGTTAAAGCTGTTAAAAATATTGGTAAGATGACTAAAAATGTTAAAATTAATATTGGAACAGGTAGACCTATTAGTGTATTAGAATTAATAAATTGTTTTAATCAGGTTCACAATATGGTCATACCATGTCAATTTGTGGACAAGCGTGAAGGTGATTTAGCCAAAGTATATTGTGCTTCTGACAAAGCCCACAAATTATTAAAATGGCATCCTAAGTATACATTGTCTGATATGTGTTATAATAGTTGGCCACCCAGAAATATGCAAATGACCTAAATCCTAATTCAAGTTATCATTATCAAATACGGAGCGAAAAATGTGTATTACCCATATTTTTATAGTATAAAAATATTTAGCTAATTAGCCATTATGGAATAAAAAAAGTATTACCACAAACTATTTATTTTATTGTTGTAAGCGCAACCATAAAATAAATATATAGATTACTATTTAGTTAATTAGCCATTCTTATTAAATATTTCATCTAAATTAATAATGGATTTAAAATGGTCATATTTTTCACTAGTGAGTGTATAGTTTTGTAGAATGTTATTGTCTAATAATGTTCTAGTATACGTATCATATTGGTTATTATACAAGCTATTATTTATTTTAAGTGAAACTAATATACTATATTGTACAACATCATATAGTAAATATTCACCTGTTAGTACCGATATCATATAGAAAACATTTAATTTAGTTAGTTCCAACAAATCAGAACACGATTTTGGTGCTAAATACATGGGTATTGAATTATTTATAGATACTATAAGATACATAATACAACCATATACTGATATTATATTCTCACAGTAACTTATATTAGTATAAAAGTTATCAGATATTATTTTCTTATCGGCAGCAAAAATGCTATTATAAAATGTGAATGTACTTTCCATAATAGATTGAATATTTTCAGTAGTGTCAATAGATTTTAATATTATAATGGTGTTTATACAACTATCATAATATTCTAAATTATTACTTTTAGTAAATAAATAGTCTGTATATTTGCCAATATTATTTTTTAGTGATATAGTAATATTTTTATGATAATTGATAAATTCGTGTGAGTAGCTAAAATCTAGAAATTTGTGTATATAGTTTTCTATATTTAAATAGTAAGTCTGTTTTATTTCTTTAGTATTTATTTTAAATATATCAGTATTTAAAAATGGATGTTTTAGTATATTTTCAGATGATATACGAGTTAAAGTATTATTATCTAACATTTTTAATAGTAAGTTTATACCAGTTGGACCTATTTTCTTTTCAATATCACGCGTATAATCAATAGCATCTTTATAGTTATAATAACTAATACACACAGTCTTATCACCTACTGATCTACGTTTCGAAATAAAAATATTGGATAGATTAGAAAATTCGGACAATCCCATTATAACATCCTCTACCAGTTTTACACCCCATATTCTTTTATTTCTAACAAAAAATTTATACATATTTTGTGTTAATATTTGACATATAATAGAACCCAACCCATAAATATCACTACTATAGGATTTCCGGTTGTTTTTCTTAAAAAGTGGTATGCGTGAAACATCTGGTGCTAAGGTTGACGCTGTAACATGAGTGTTACCTACTCTACCAGTACTACATCCCATACCTAAATAGATACTCCCACCAAAATCTATAATTTTAATATCATTACCTTTAAACATAATATTAGATATTTTTACATCACTATGATATATACCCATTTTATGTATACTATGATATGCCACAGCCAACTTATAAATGATGGATCTTATTTTATCTAGAGTATTTTTCGCAAATATTATATCACCTAAACAGCTATCTAGTGTTTCTAAAATAATATATGTACATCCCGTATCTATTGCTCGTGCTAACCCATATGTTTTAACTACATTTGGATTTGTTTTAAGATAGTTTAATATTAAAATCTCATTTACAATATCACTTGTTATCTCACCATCACAACTTTTCGTATATTTTTTGAAAACTAATTCATATTTACTAATATTTGGCATAAAACCCCGATAACACTCACCAAACCCACCTTTTGTATCTTCCATTAAAGTTAATAATGAACTGCTTATATTATATGTAGATATCATATATATATAAATCAAAAAAAATTGACTCTCTTTTACAAAAAAAACATTTAATTGATATATTTAATGTGTGATGCTAGATGTTGGAAAAATAATAATTTAGACTCGGTTTGTTTATCAAATCGGGCCAAAAATAAAGTTATTATAAATGGACATCAATACAAACTATGTGATACCCATAACAGAAGTTATCTACATGATATTGAAAATGGTGGTTCTTATGGAGCACGTTATAGAAATAGTATGATGAGTATGACTGGTTTTTTTGGTTTTGTAGGTGAACCGCTAGGAGAGATTTTCCGTACACAAAAAGAATATTTGGTGGGACATTGTGGTAAGAATGAAAAGTATACTAAAACTATTGTAGAAAAACTAAATAATTTACCAGAAAATAAAATATTAGAAGCACCTCATGTAAACGAGACTAATGGAAAACCAAATATTTACAAAGTATTAGTAGAATTTAATTATAATTATGTCAAAAAACCAAATAATATTAATTTGTCTATTAATATACAGCGAAATTATGAAAACCAAATTAGTATATTAAATAAGCGTATAAATGATCAACAATCTAAAATAGCACTTTTAAAAAATATTATAGATAAAGATACTGAAATAACTACTAAATTATGTAATGACTATGAATATAAAATACTAGAACAGTCAAAAATTATAGACAATTACAAGTATATAATTTCTAACAAAAAGACAAAAATAAATGATCTTCTTAAACTTATAGATGAACGTGATGATATTATATCAACACAAAATGAAAAATTACAAACTATTTCTAAACTATGTACTAATTAGTCATACAAGTCCGTTTTTGTAAGCTACGACCGTTAAAAACGTCCATGACCATAAATGTAGAATTTCCGAACTTAAGTATCGCATGACATGGTAAGCAGACGTTTTTAACGGTCGTAGTTCACAAAAACGCAATTGTAATATTTTTTATGTAAAGTTAATATTCAAGTTAGACTTATTAAATAATTTTAAAAAATTTGAAGAATTTTTGTTGTTGTGTATTTGAAAAATAGAAAAAATCTAATGTATCTTACAGACAATAATATAGATCAAACTTTGACTAATGGAAGTCTTAACACTATAATTATATCGGGCTTTTTATCTATTAGTAATATTACTAAATTTTTTAGTTGTAATAGACTGGGTGAAATAATAGAATTAGATTGTGCAGAATGTAAAAATATAGTAGATTTGCCTAGTTTACCTAATCTTAAAAAATTGATAATATCACTTACTAGAATTAGAACATTACCAGAATTACCAGAATTACAAGAATTAACATGTGATAATGGTAATTTAATAGAACTACGTGTTTTTCCAAAATTAACTAAATTAAAATGTAGCTGGAATTTTAACATAGAGAGTATTCCAGAAATGTCTAACCTAATAGATTTGAACTGCGCATACTGCTGGAGTTTAACATCTATAGCACCATCACCCAATCTAATTAAGTTGGATTTTTCTGGATGTAAAAAAATAACGACTATACCAGCACTACCCAATTTAGAAAAAATAAAAAGTATTGCGTGTGATAGTCTTTCTATTTTATCAGATTTTCCAAAACTCAAAACTATAAACTGTAGATTTTGTCCACTTTTAACAAATATCACAAATGTACCCAATATTGAAAGTATTGATTACTATGGTTGTGAATTATTAGAGGATAAAGATAGCTTACCATTTGTAAATACTATACCAGAACATTTTAGAACAGAGTATTTAAATTATAATGGGAGGATTAATCATACGTCTAATAGATTTCATCTGAGTGAGAGTTATGCCAATATATTAACGCATTGGTTTCAACATGATAACTATACATCTTATATATCAGCATCATCAGCCAATTATTTACAAGACAACAAAGTAGAAAAACCTATAGGTGATACCATTTATACTAATTTATCAAAAAAAATGACGAAAATATCAGATGAACATTGTGTTATATGTTTATTAGCTGATGATAATGTATATGTAACGGAGTGTGAACATCCATTTCATATAAAATGTCTAAGTCAGTGGCTAATAACAAAAGATACTTGTCCATATTGTAGAGCCAATATATTAGTTATGTAAAAAAAATCTATTTTATAAATATGATGATTGAAATAACAAACCAAAATATACAGGATGTTATAGAAAATACAGAAATATTATCTAGTATTAAATTAAATAAAAACCTTAGTACTCAAAATATTTCTATTTTTTTTAAAAGTGATAGAATTGGTGAAATTATAGAATTAGACTGTCAATCATGTAGTTCTGTGACGTTCTTACCATTTATGTCTAATATTAAAAAACTATGTTGTGATAGTTGCTTTAATTTAGTAGCAATACCACCATTACTAACAAATCTAGAAACGTTGTCATGTAATAAATGTCCATTATTAAATAATATTTCTGAATATTGTAATCTAGTAGAATTGTATTGTAATCTATGTGAAAGTGTAACTAAAATATGTGATTTACCTAATCTAAAATATTTATATTCTGGTGATTGTATAAATCTATTATTAGTAAACAATTTACCAAGTTTAACTATATTACATTGTCCAGGTTGTGTTCGTCTTCAATCAATCGCTAATATGATAAATCTTGTAGACCTATATTGTGATCAGTGTTTTCAATTATATAACATATCTAATGTTCCAAATATAGTATCTCTAAAATGTAACGATTGTTCACGTTTAGCTGAGATACCATACATACCTAAACTAATAATATTGTCATGTGAATATTGTATAGACTTACATAGCATACCACTATATCCAAAACTAAGAACACTAAATTGTTCTGGCTGTATGAATATTGATATCATACCATATTTAGCTAGTTTGAACATATTAATATGTAATGAATGTGGTTATTTAAAATATATAACAGACCTACCTAGATTAACTAGATTAGAATGTAATCAATGTATACGTCTAGAGAATATACCTACTTCGCCCAACTTAGATGTGCTATATTGTAATTCATGTTTTAGTATAAAATCATTACCATACATGTCGAACTTAACGATACTAAAATGTAATCAATGTACACAAATAGAATACATACCAGAATTACCAAAACTAACAATATTATCATGTAATAGTTGTGTTATGTTAAAAGTAATACCAGTAATTTCAAGTCTTAAAACCCTATCCTGTTATAAGTGTAACAACATTTATAGCATACCATCATTACCAAACTTAAATGACCTAATATGTTATAATTGTAATAAATTAGAATATATACCAGACTTGCCAAACCTAGAGACACTAAATTGTCCAGAATGTCCAACACTATTGTCTATACCAGTGTTACAAAAGTTAACCAAATTAACATGTGATAGAACACTACTAATACCACCCCTACCTAAATTAAAAATACTAAATGGATATATAGTGCCCACATTATCAGATCAGGAATGTGCTATTTGTTATGAAATAGATAATGTTTATTTTACATCATGTAACCACTCATTTCACATAGAATGTCTAAAAAGATGGTTTTTAGTGTTAGGAGGTAGAACACAAACGTGTCCATATTGTAGGTGTGAACTAACACACAAATATTAACAATTAGCTATTGGCAATATTGTATTTTTCTATTCTATGGTATTATTTTATAGTATACTATAAAATAAAAATTCAATATAAATTTCATAGTATACTAAAAACTAGGTGGTATATATATTCTTAGTTGTTATTGGGCCTTTACAAATTTCCTGGTTAGTCTTTGATATTTTCATTTACCCACCATAAAATAATATCTACCATTTATTTTATGGTGTTGATTTACTATACCTAAAAACTAACTAAGAAATTTGTAAAACCTTAGTTGTTTATAAGTAGTCTACTGATATGTCACTATATTGATTTATACTAATGTTGGTGTTTAGGTTATGTAAATAGGTATTAGCATCATCTATTAGTTTTTGTAGTTTGGGTGGTTCTATTCTTTCCATATGCCATAACATACGTCTAGTTCGTGGGTTCTTTTTAATTAGAGCCTGGTGTTTATGTATAAATCTATAATATAGAGCTCGCCACAAATAAATCCAATCATCTTTAATACCATTTGCTGCCATATAGTCCTTAAAATTACTCATCTTCAATATATAGTTACTACTACTAATATAAACCTTTGTAGTAGTAGCGCCTCCATCATTATATCCTACCATTCCATAAACATTTGGTACCATTACCCAATCATAACTATCTATAGCAAATTCCATAAACCATTTATATATTTCATTTGGATGTATTTCACATAGTAACATAAACTGTCCTACTACCATAAGTCTTACTATGTGATGTAAATATCCCAGTTCAAATGCTGTGTAAATACTATGATCAACTGGATATAAATTTGTGTGTGCTGTATACCAGTTATTATTTAATTTATTGTTATGATTTAAATAGTTTGTTTTTACAAGTTCATCATATTTATATAGATAAACCATTCTATAATACTCACGCCAACCTATTATTTGACGAACAAATCCCTCTATATTATTAATAGATATCTTATCTTCATTATTATAATACCAATTAATTGCTTCATCTACCACAAATTTTGGTGTTAATAGACCAATATTAAGGGTGTGACTTAGTAAACTATGTAATACCCATGGATTTTCAGCATCTATAATATCCTGGTATTTCCCAAAACTATGCAATCTATGTTTTAAAAAATCATACAACTTTTCCCTAGCAGTATTACTATCAAAGGCTAAATGATGCCAGTTACCATAATTTACATCAAGTTTACCTAAATATGGTATGTTTTCAGATTTAAAATAATTAATAGCATCTCTAATGTATGGATGAATACGTGTATGGTGGTATTTTGCTGGATATTCCATCTTATAATCTGGATATCCTCCACGATTATCTTTATCAAAACTAAGTTTACCACCCAAATAATCACCATTTTCATCCATTAATATGTTCAGTCTTTTTCGTTGCCACCTATAAAAATCGTTTTGAAAGTAGGGTCTCTTATGATTTTTATGGGCAAATACATACTCTTCCAGCTCGGCTTCCTTACAGATAAATCCAGGATTATCTAACATATGTGTATTATACATTTTAAAAACTTTTTGTAGGCGTTGTTTAACCAAATGGTCTACAGGATCATAGTAGATAATTTTATCTATTTGTTCCTTAGCAAGTAACAATTGTAGATTACTATATGCCACCTTTGTATCAAAATAGCGAACATCTAGTCCCTTAGTTTTAAGTCTATTTTCGTATAATTTCATGGATACTCGGTGTAGTAATATTTTTAGACCATTAAAAGCCACAATTCGTGCTGGATCACTAAAATAAAGTGGTTCTTCAAAAAGTAGGTAAACTTTCTCATGTTTGTCTAGTTTTTCCAAGCTATCTATATCATCAAATAAATGTACGGGTAATAATAATATTAGTGTTTTCCCCATTATATAAC
>Ga0315902_10010778_pt1 | contig 12078 bp, 10 predicted proteins | sample LakEriMetagenome_9_FD_203523 | JGI IMG/M metagenome (GOLD analysis project Ga0315902, IMG submission 203523) | Freshwater fungal communities from buoy surface, Lake Erie, Ohio, United States - Buoy 12 MA117 | ecosystem: Environmental > Aquatic > Freshwater > Lake > Lake biofilm | place: USA... | reverse complement strand
ATCTCGCGATCACGCTCGAAGCCGTCGGCTACGGGAGCGTCCGGGGGCGACCCCCGAACCTTACCCGCAACGCCTTCCAAGCATGCCGTGCCGTGCGCTCCTGTGTGGTTCTATGACTGGGCCAAAGGGATGAATCAGCGGGACGAAGCCTTGATCTTGATGTCGACGCCGGCCGGCAGGCTCAACTTGTTGAGCGCCTCGATCGTCTTGGCGGTGGCCTGGACGATGTCGATCACCCGCTTGTGCGTGCGGATCTCGTACTGCTGCCGCGCCTTCTTGTCGATGTGCGGGCTGGAAAGCACGGTGTACCGCTCGACCCGCGTGGGGAGCGGAATCGGGCCGTGCACCTCCGAGTTCGTCCGCTTGGCGGTATCGACGATCTCGGCCGCGCTCTGATCGAGCACGACGTGGTCGTAGGCCTCCATACGGATGCGGATGATCTCTTGTGTCGGACCGGCCACGGGGCAACTCCAATCAAATCGACGGACGACGACCTGGACGGGCTCGGGACACGGAGGGAGCGACCCTCCGCCGACGGCCAGCCACTCCGGCACGGATGCCGGCGGCACGCGCAGGGCCCCGGGTGGGACCCTGGACGACGCCCTCCCACGGCCTGGGGGCCGGGAGCGTCGCGACTGTCGAGCCTCGGAATCTAAGGTCGGCCGACCGGGGTGTCAACGCCCTGGATTTTTATGCTTGCTGCGCCCCGGCGTCCGCACCTCCGGCAGGAGCATCCGGGGCTCCGCGGGGCGAGCATCCGCCCCGGATTCACTCGCTCGCTCGACTCCCACTATGCTCTCGGCGTGCCCACGTCGCCGCCCGAATCATCGTCGTCCCGCGCGAATGCCCGCCATTCGCCGGGTGGCTGGTGGCTGATCCTCGCCTTTTGCATGGTCGCGGCCGTCGCGGTGGCTGGTGGGCTCGCGGCCGCCGGCCGGCTCACGATAGGCCGGCGGCCAACGCCGCCGGCCACGATCGTGGCCCTGGCGGGGACCCCCGAGGACCTCGGCCGCGAACACGGCGAGCGGTTCGCCGCGAGGATCCGGTTTCTCGAGGACCGCTACCTGGGCCGCCTGCTCGGCGGGGAGCCCGGTCGGGCACGCGGCCTGGCGATGGCGGCCGACTTCCTGCCGCACCTCCGCCCCCACCACCGGGCCGAGCTCGACGCCCTGGCGACGGCGGCGGGCCTCGCGCCCGAGCGGGCCTTGCTCGCCAACTGCTTTCTCGACCTGCTGCCCAGCGTCGGCTGCTCGACGGTCGCCCTGCCGGCGGCTGCGGCGCCGGACGGCATCGCCCGGCTCGGCCGCAACCTCGACTTCCCCGGCTTCGGCGTCGCCGACCGGCGGTCGATCGTCGTGGTCGTGCGGCCGGCGGGCCGCCACGCCTTCGCGGCCGTCACCTGGCCGGGGCTGATCGGCGTGCTCTCCGGCATGAACGAGCACGGCCTGACGCTGGCGAACATGGAGGTGGCGCGGGAGCCGCGGGTGGCCGACGCCATGCCCTACCCGCTCCTCTACCGGACGGTGCTCGAGGAGTGCCGCACCGTGGCCGAGGCGATCGACCTGCTCGGTCGCGAGGCCCGACAGACGGCCAACAACCTGATGCTCGTCGATGCGGCGGGCGACCGGGCCGTGGTCGAGATCCGGCCCGCTGGCATCGCGGTCCGCCGGGCCGCGGCCGACCGGCCGCTCGTGGCCACGAACCACCACCGCCGCGACCGTGACGAGCCGGGTCGCTGCCGGCGATACGACTGCATCGCCGCCGACGCCGCGGCCGACTGGGGCCGCATCGACCGCGATGCTTTGTGGCGGCTGCTCGACCGCGTCGGCCAGGGCGACATCACGCTCCAGGCGATGATCTTCGAGCCGGGCGACCGCGTGCTCCACCTGGCGACCGGCCGGCGGGCTACGAAACTCGCCCCCGCGCGGATCGACCTGAGGGAGCACCTGGCTCCGGCCGCTCACACGAAGGCCTCGGCCGTCTCCGCCGAGGCCGGGCCGTACTTGAGCGGGGCCATCGTGAAGCTCGCCCGCCCCTGGCTCACGCTCCGCACCGCCGCGGAGTAGCCGAACATGCTCGCCAGCGGCGCCTCGGCCGTGAGCACGTTCACGCCGCCGCGGAGCTCGGTGTTCGTGATCATCGCCCGCCGCTGCTGCAGGTCGTTGATCACGTCGCCGAGGTGCTCCTCCGGCACGCTCACCTCCACCCGCATCACCGGCTCGAGGAGCACCGTGCCGGCCGCCTCCAGCATCCGGTCCACGGCCTCGGCGGCGGCCATCCGCACCGCCACGTCGCCCGGCGGCGGCTCGGGGATCGGGCTCTCCAGGACCACGATCCGCGTCGCCCACAGCGGGCAGCCCTTGAGCCCCCCGCGCTCCGCGCTCTCCCGCACCGACTGGGTCATGAGGGCCGCCATCTCCGCCAGCGACTCCGCCTCGGGGAACCAGCCCTGCTCCACCGTCACGCCCCCCTGCTCCGCGACCGGCTCCGCCCGCAGGGTGACCGTGGCCGCGAGCGTCTGCCCCGCGACCTGGCGGTTGACGCTCCCCGCCACCTCCACCGGGCGGCCGAGCGTCTCCTTGTAGGAGACCCGCGGCTTGTGGACGCGGCACTTGAGGTTGAAGTCCCGCTCCAGGCGATGGCGGATCACCTCCAGGTGCAGCTCGCCCATGCCGGAGATCAGCGTCTGGCCCGTCTCCTCGCTCTCCACGGCCCGGAAGGTCGGGTCCTGCCGCTTCATCATCTCCAGCGTCTCGGCGAGCTTCTTGCGGTCGAGGCTCGTCTCCGGCTCGATGGCCATCGAGATCACCGTCTCCGGAAACTGGATCGCCTCCAGGAGGATCGGGTGGGCCGCGTCGCAGAGGGTGTCGCCGGTGACGCTGGCCCGCGGCCCGATCACCCCCACGATGTCGCCGGCGAAGGCCTCGGGGATCTGCTCGCGGCGATCGGCCTGCACGTGCCACAGCTGGGCGACGTTCTCCTTCTTCTGCCGGGCCGGGTTCCAGGCCCGGCTGCCCGCCTTGAGCGTGCCGGAATAGACGCGGACGAAGTACAGGTCGCCGTGCTTCTCCGCGACGATCTTGAACACCAGCCCGCAGAACGGCTCCGCAGGGTCGGCCTTCCGCGCGATCGTGGTCGGCACCTTCTTCGCGGGATCGAGGCCCTCGACGGGCGGCACGTCGGCGGGGCTCGGCAGGTACCAGGCGACGGCGTCGAGCACCGGCTGGATGCCGATGCAGTCGAGGGCCGAGCCGGCGAGCACCGGGACCACCCGCCGGGAGATCGTGGCCTCGCGGATCGCCTTCCGCATCAGTTCCGGCGGGATCGGGGCCTCCTGCATGGCCAGTTCCGCGATCTCGTCGGAGAAGTCGAAGAGCGTGGAGACGAGCTGCTCGCGGTACAACGCCGCCTCGTCGGCCAGGTCGTCCGGGATCGGGGCCGCGGTCACCCGCGCCAGCGCCTCGCCGCCGGCCAGCGCCTCGTCCTTGGGCGGAAACGTGAGCAGCCGCATCTCCACGAGGTCCACGATCCCGCGGAAGGGATCCTTGACGTGCGGCGGCCCGAGGCCCTGCGGCAGATGCAGCACCAGGGGCTTGGCCGCCAGCCGCTCCTCGATCTGCTTCACGGTGCCGTGGAAGTCGGCACCCTCGCGGTCGAGCTTGTTGACCAGCGCGATCCGCGGCACGCCGTACTTGTCTGCCTGCCGCCACACCGTCTCGCTCTGGGCCTCGACCCCCTCGCGGGCGCTGAACACGACCACCGCCCCGTCGAGCACCCGCAGGCTCCGCTCCACCTCCGCCGTGAAGTCCACGTGGCCCGGCGTGTCGATCAGGTTCACCGTCACGTCCCGCCACTGGAACGACACGGCCGCCGAGTAGATGGTGATCCCCCGCTCCTGCTCCTCGGGGTCGAAGTCGGTGATCGTGGTGCCGCGATCGACCTCGCCCAGCCGATGGCTGGTCTTCGTGAAGAACAGCATCCGCTCGGTGAGCGTCGTCTTGCCGGCGTCGATGTGGGCGACGATGCCGATGTTGCGGATCGCGGCGAGGTGGCGGGGCATGGGCGGGTCTGACGGGCGGATCGGGCGCGGACGAGCCGCCAGATCATTCACCAGCCCCGGCATGCTTGTCCACCCGGAGGCCGCCGCTCAGCCGAGCCGCCGGCGCACCGCCTCGAAGGCGGCCACCGCCCGCTCCAGATCCGCCCGCGAATGGGCCGCCGAGACCTGCGTGCGGATCCGGGCCTTGCCCTCCGGCACCACCGGATGGGAGAAGCCGACCACGTAGACGCCCTCGTCGAGCATCGCCTCGGCCATCGACGCCGCCCGGGCCGCGTCGCCGACCATCACGGGCACGATCGGGTGCGTGCCCGGGAGGATCGCGAACCCCCGGCCGGCCATCTCGGCCCGGAAGAACCGGGTGTTCGCCTCCAGGGTGTCGCGGAGCGCCGGCGATGCCTCGAGCAGCTCCAGCGCCTTCACCGCCCCGGCGGCCACCGGCGGGGCCACGGTGTTGGAGAACAGGTAGGTCCGCGACCGCTGCCGGAGCCAGTCCACCAGCACGCGGCGGCCCGCGGTGTAGCCGCCGCTGGCGCCGCCGAGGGCCTTGCCGAGCGTGCCGGTGAGGATGTCGATCCGCTCCATGACGCCGCAGTGCTCGTGGGTGCCGCGGCCCCGCGGCCCCACGAAGCCGACGGCGTGCGAATCGTCCACCATCACCAGGGCGTCGTGGTCGTCGGCCAGCTGGCAGATCGCCGGCAGGTCGGCGAGGAAGCCGTCCATCGAGAACACGCCGTCGGTGGCGATCAGCCGGAACCGGGCGTCGCGGGCCTCCTCCAGCCGGGCCCGCAGGTCGGCCATGTCGTTGTTGCGATACCGCAGCCGCCGCGCCTTGCACAGCCGGATGCCGTCGATGATGCTCGCGTGGTTGAGCTCGTCGGAGATGATCGCGTCTTCGGGCCCGAGGATCGTCTCGAACAGCCCGCCGTTGGCGTCCCAGCAGGAGTTGTAGAGGATCGTGTCCTCCATGCCGACGAACCGGCTGATCCGCTCCTCCAGATCGCGGTGCAGCCGCTGCGTGCCGCAGATGAACCGCACGCTCGCCAGGCCGTAGCCCCAGGTGTCGAGCGCCGCGTGGGCGGCCGCCACGACCTCGGGATGGGAGGCGAGGCCGAGGTAGTTGTTGGCGCACATGTTGAGCACGCTGCGGCCGCCGGCGACCCGCACGTGGGGGCCCTGGGGCGACTCCAGCACCCGCTCCCGCTTGTAGGTGCCCGCGGCCCGCATGCCCTCGGCCTGCGCGGCCAGGGCGTCGTAGAGCGCCTCGCGGCTCATGCGGCCCCCCAGCGGAGGATCACCTTGCCGCTCTGCCCGGATTGCATCGCCGCGAACCCCTGCTCGAACTCGGTGTAATGGAAGCGGTGGGTGATCACGGGCGTGATGTCGAGCCCGGTCTCGATCATCACGGTCATCTTGTACCAGGTCTCGTACATCTCCCGGCCGTAGATGCCCTTGATCGTCAGCATGTTGAACACGACCGTGTTCCAGTCGATGGCGATCGGCTCCGCCGGGATCCCCAGCATGGCGATCTTGCCTCCGTGGCACATCGCATCCAGCATCTGCCGGAGGGCGGCCGGCGAGCCCGACATCTCCAGCCCCACGTCGAATCCCTCCTTCATGCCCAGCTCGCGGGCCGCGTCGGCGAGCCGCTCCGTCCGCACGTCGAGGGCCAGCGTCGCTCCCATCCGCCGGGCCAGGTCGAGCCGGTGGGGATTGACGTCGGTGACGACCACGTGCCGCGCGCCGGCGTGCCGCACCACGGCCACCGCCATCAGGCCGATCGGCCCGGCGCCCGTCACGAGCACGTCCTCCCCGAGCACGTCGAACGACAGCGCGGTGTGCACCGCGTTGCCCAGGGGATCGAAGATCGAGGCCACGTCGCGGTCGATCGCCGGGTCGTGGTGCCAGACGTTGCTCATCGGCAGCGACACGTATTCGGCGAAGGCTCCCGGCCGGTTCACGCCCACGCCGAGCGTGTCCTTGCAGAGGTGCCGCCGGCCGGCGAGGCAGTTGCGGCAGCGGCCGCAGACGACGTGCCCCTCGCCCGACACCACCTCCCCGGGGAAGAAGTCGTGGACGTTCGCGCCCACGGCCACGATCTCGCCCACGAACTCGTGCCCCACGACCATCGGCACCGGGATCGTCTTCCGGGCCCAGGCGTCCCAGTTGTAGATGTGCAGGTCGGTGCCGCAGATGCCGGTCCGATCGACGCGGACGAGGACGTCGTTGATGCCGATCGTCGGCACCGGCACCCGCTCCAGCCACAGGCCGGGGGCCGACTCGCGCTTTACCAGCGCGTGCATCGTTTCCATGAAAGCAACCCTTGGGGGAGATGGGCGGGAACCGGTCACATCTTCTCCACCGCCTCGATGCCCAGCAACTCCAGCCCCTGCCGCAGCACGCGGCATGTGAGGTCGCACAATGCCAGCCGACTGGCCCGCTCGCGGCCCTCGGCCTTGAGCACGGGAAGCGTGTCATAGACCGTCGAATAGCAGCCCGCCAGGTCGTAGAGCCAGGCGGTGAGCAGGTTCGGCCGGTAGTCGGCCTCCACGTCCTCGAGCGCCTCGCCGAACCGCAGCAGCTCCAGGGCCAGGGCCCGCTCCTGCGGCGTCGCCAGGGCGACGGCGGCGTCCTGCCGCAGGCGGTCGCGATCGATGCCCCCCTTGGCGAAGATGCCTTCCGCCCGGGCCACCGCATACTGCATGTAGGCGGCGGTGTTGCCCGTGAGCTGCAGCATCTTGTCGAAGCTGAACACGTAGTCGGTGGTGCGGTTCTGCGTGAGGTCGGCGTACTTGATGGCCCCGATGCCCACCGCCTCGGCCACGCGGCGGCGGTCCGCCGCGGTCAGGCCGGCCCGGCCCTCGTCGCCCGCATCCACGATCCGCGCCGCCCGCTCCACGCCCTCGTCGAGCAGGGCCTCCAGGCCGACGGTGTCGCCGGCCCGGGTCTTGAAGGGCCGGCCGTCCTCGCCGAGCACGGTGCCGAAGCCGACGTGCACGAGGTCCAGGCCCGCGATCCCGTCGAGCCCCCAGCGGCGGGCCGTGGCGAACACCTGCTCGAAGTGGCCGCTCTGCCGGTGATCGACGACGTACAGGATGCGGTCGGGCCGCCAGTGCTCCAGCCGCCAGCGGATCGTGGCCAGGTCGGTGGTCGCGTAGAGGAAGGCGCCGTCGGCCTTGCGGACGAGCAGCGGCGGCGCGTCGTCGCCGCCCAAGAACACGCCGATCGCCCCGCGGCTCTCCCGGGCGATCCCCTGGGCCACGAGGTCGGCGACGGTCAACGCCAGCAGCGGCTGGTAGAAGCTCTCGCCCAGGGCGTGGTCGAAGCGGACGTGCAGCCGGGAGTAGATGCGGTCGATCTCGGCGCGGCAGGCCGGCATGAACCGCTCCCACAGCGCCCGGTTCTCGGGGTCGCCCTCGTGGAGCTTCGCGGTTTCGGCGAGCACCTCGCGGCCGGCGTCGGGGAACCGCGTGGCCAGGGCCGCCGCCTCGGGATCGGCCGCCAGTTCCTCGGGCTTGGCGTCGGCCACCTTGCGGACCAGCCGGTAGAGCCGGCCCAGTTCGGCCGTCGGGTCGGCCGCGAAGGCCGCGTCGTCGCGGCAATGCTTCCACCCCCAGAGGATCATGCCGAACTGCGTGCCCCAGTCGCCGAGGTGGTTGTCGGTGATGACGCGGTGGCCGCGGAACCGCAGGATCCGGGCCAGGGCGTCGCCGATCACGGTGGAGCGGATGTGGCCCACGTGCATCGGCTTGGCGACGTTGGGCGAGCTGAAATCGACGACGATCGTCTCGGGCCGGGCGACCGGTGCCACGCCCAGCCGGTCGTCCGCCACCGCCGCGGCGACGGCCGCGGCCAGGGCGTCGTCGCGGACGCGGACGTTGATGAACCCCGGGCCCACGGGATCGCCGGGCGGCGCGAACACCGCGGCGTAGCCCGGGGCCTCCGCCAGCCGGGCCGCGATCGCCGCGGCCACGTCCCGCGGCTTGCGGCCGGACCGCTTCGCCAGGGCCATCGCCATGGTGCCCGAGTAGTCGCCGAACTTCGCGTCGGCCGTCTCCCGGACCTGGTCGAGCAGCGCCGGCAGCTCGGCGGCGTCGAGCGTCACCACGCCGTCCGCGACGATCCCCTCGAGCGCCGCGCGGAACGCCTCCCGCAGCGCGGCGCGGAGGTTCACCCGGCCTGGCACCGCCGCGCCGCTCATCGGGTCGCCCCGGCGGGCAGCGGCACCGCCTTGGCGCCGCTCCACAGGTGCTCGATGTCCCAATACTCGCGGGCCTCGGCGTCGAAGAGATGCACCAGCACGTCGCCGTAGTCGAGCACGATCCAGCGGCCCTCCTCGTAGCCCTCGCCGCCGCGCTTGCGGTCGTGGAGTTCGGCCTTCACCACCTTCTCGATCTCGTCGGCGATGGCGTGCAGCTGCCGGCGGCTTCCGCCGGTGGCCACGACGAAGTAGTCGAACATGTCGGTGAGGCCGCGGAGGTCGAGCACCCGCACGTCGCGGCCGCGGGTCTCGTCGGCCACCCGGGCCGCCGTCATGGCCAGCCGGCGCGCGCGGTCTTGGCGGTCGGCGGGGTTGTCGCTGGTCTGGCGGGAGTTCGTCACTGCGGTCGCGGATTCCTCACGGCGGGCCACCGCGGCGGAGTCTAACAGACTTCCCGCGGCGGCTCACCGGCCGCCGGCGGGCTCGGCCGCCAGCGCGATCCCGGCGAGGACGAGATCGGGCAGTTCGACGGCGCCGGGCAGGCAGTCGCGGACCATCCCGGCCGAGCCGCCGGTGAGGATCACCTGGGCCGCGCCGGCGTAGGGCCTCTGGGCCTCGGCCACGATCCGCTCGACGGCGCCCCGCATCCCCCAGCCGATGCCCGCGGCGATCGCCGACCGCGTGGACCGCGCCGGCAACGGCGGCGGGGCGTCGGCCAGCGCGGCCACTTCCGGCAGCCGGCTCGTCCCGTCCGCCAGCGCCCGCGCCATCAGGGCCGGCCCCGGCAGGATGGCCCCTCCCAGAAAGGCCCCCGCGGCCGAGACGATGTTGACGGTGGTCGCCGTGCCGCAGTCCACGACGATCGCCGGCCGTCCCGGCTCCTTGACGAGCACGGCCGCGGCCGCGGCGGCGAGCCGGTCGATGCCCACGCGGTGCGGCTCGTCGACGGCCACCTCCAGCGGCAGGTCGGCGTGACCGACGCGGCGCTGGCGGACGGCCCGGTGGCGGGTGGCGGAAACCTCCGCGACCGCAGCCTCGAGCCGCACGGCGGCGGCCTCGTGCACGCTGGCGACCAGCAGCGTCGCCGGGCCGGGGGCGACGCCCGCCAGCCAGTTCTCCAGGTTCGCGGGGCGGAAGTCGCGGCTGAGCAGGTCCTGGCGGCGGCCGACCCGCGGCAGCCGTCTTCCGCCCGCGACGCCACCATGCTCCTCGACCAGCGCCAGCTTGATCCGCGTGTTGCCGACGTCGGCGACGAGCACGGTGCCGGCGGGGCGGACGGGCGGATGGTCGGGAGCGGTCATGCCGGCACGCCCCCGCGGTCGAGCTCCGCGACCACGGCCCGCAGCAGGGCATCGAGGCCCGCGCCGGTCACCGCGCTGATGCCGATCACGGGGCGGGCGATGGCGGCGGCCAACGCGGCCCGCGCGTCCTCCGCCCCCGGCAGCTCGCTCTTGCTCATGACCACGATCTCCGGCCGGTCCCCGAGCGCGGGATCGTAGCGGACGAGCTCCTCGCGGATCGCGCGGTAGTTGGCCAGCGGCTCGGTGCCGTCGGCGGGAACGGGCTCGACCACGTGCACGAGAATCCCCGCCCGCTCCACGTGCCGAAGGAACTCGTGGCCCAGCCCGACGCCCGCGTGCGCGCCCTCGATCAGGCCGGGCAGGTCGGCGAGCACGAAGCTCCGGTCGCGGGTCACCGCCACGATCCCCAGGATCGGCGCCTTGGTGGTGAAGGCATAGTCGGCGATCTCGGGCCGGGCCCGGGACAGCCGCGACAGCAGCGTGCTCTTGCCGGCGTTCGGCTTGCCCACGAGCCCCACGTCGGCGATCACCTTGAGTTCGAGCAGCAGCCGCCGGACTTCGCCCGGCTCCCCGGGCGTGGTCTGCCGCGGAGCCCGATTGGTGGACGACTTGAAGTGCACGTTGCCGCGGCCGCCGGCGCCTCCCTTCGCGGCCACGATCGTCGCGCCGGCCACGGCCAGATCCTTGAGCACGAGCCCTGTCGCCTCGTCGAGCACGATCGTGCCCGGCGGCACGAGGAGCGTGAGATCGGCGGCATCCCGGCCCTGGCAGTTGGCCGGCCCGCCCGCCGACCCGTTCTCGGCCCGCCACTGACGGCGATGGGCCAGGGGCGCCAGCGAGTCCACGCCGGCCCGCGCCTCGAGGATCACGCTGCCGCCGTGGCCACCGTCACCGCCGTCGGGGCCACCCTTGGGCACGTACTTCTCCCGGCGGAAGCTGCAGATGCCACGGCCGCCGTTGCCGGCGGTGACCTCGATCTGGACGCGATCCACGAACACGCCGGCACCTCGCGGGCTCCTCGTCCGTGGCAGGGAGCGGCTTCGACGGGCACCGGATGCGAAGGCGGCGGCCCCGCTTCCCGGATCACCCGCCGTGCACCGGCGTCAGGCCGCGGGGCCGGTGACGACGTTCACCCGCCGCCCCTCACGGTCGAACATCACGACGCCGTCGGACAGAGCGAAGAGCGTGTAGTCGGTGCCCATGCCCACGTTGTGGCCCGGATGGAACTTCGTGCCCACCTGCCGCACGAGGATGTTGCCGGCCCGCACCTGCTCGCCGGCGAACTTCTTCACCCCACGCCGCTGGGCGTTGGAATCGCGACCGTTGCGGCTCGAACCCTGACCCTTCTTGTGCGCCATCGCCTTCTCCCGGACGAAAACCGTGCTGCTACGATCCCATGGCGAACGCCGCGAATCAAGGCCCGCCGACATCGCGTTCGTAGCGGAAAACCCACTCGTGGTCAATTCCCTCGTGCACGGCCGCGGCCGCCGCGTAGAGCTGCGGGCCGCGCGGGCCCAGCAGGCCCTGGAGCAGCCGGTTCCGCTGATCCTGCTGGGGATGCGTTTCCAAGAGCTTCTGCAGCGTGGTGAACGCCGCCAGCGCGTCCGCGCGGCCCAACTGGCCGGGCCGGGCATCCAACTCTTCGAGCACCGCCGCGGCGCGGGCCGCGGACAGGCCCTTCGCGAGCTGGTCGATGCGGCGGCCCTCGCCGCCGAAGAACGCCTCCGCCATCCGCACCCGCTCCTCGTACGTGGGCGCCGACTCGAGCGCCCGCACGATGGCGGCCAGCGACTCCAGCGGCTGCGCGGCGACCTGGTCGGGCTTCAGTCCCAGGCGGTCGAGAGCCGCGCGGCGGGCGGCGTCGGCCGGCCCGGCGACCGCCCGTGACAGGCCCTCGATCGCCGGGATGCCGAGGTCGCCGAACAGGTCCTGGACCGCGGCGGCGCGGGCGGCGGGGTCGGGCAGCGCGGCGAGCTTGCGGAGCGCGGCCTCGAGCGGCAGCAGGCTCGGCATGCCCCCACCCGCATCCGGCTCCAGCAGGTCCGACCAGCCGAGGCCCAGCGCCTCCAGGCCGACGTCCGGCCGCGAGTTCACGAGCCCGGGCCGGCCGGCGATCTCCAGCAGCCGCGATCCGATCGTCATCCGCTCGAACATGCCGCGAAACCCGACCTGCATCCCTCGCGCGGCCGCGTCGCCCTCGTCTCCCGCCCGCCAGAAGTCGAGTCGCAGGGATTCCAGCGCGTGCTCCATGTGGAGGCCCGGCGGGTCGTCGGGGCCGATCTTGGAGCCGGGAATCTGCCGCCAGCGCATGGCGTTGGTGAGGCCGCGGACGTAGATCGAGAAGAAGTCGATCCGCGGATCGATGTCCTCCCAGACGGCGACGCCCCACCGCTCCTCGCCGGCGGCGATGTCGGTCGTCGTCATCGAGGCACTGTCGTACAACCGGCCCGGGACGCGTTCCCGGGCCTGGATCGGCGCCATGGCGGAGGGCACGACGCGGTCGAGATAGGCCCGGTAGG
>Ga0315902_10010776_pt1 | contig 12079 bp, 13 predicted proteins | sample LakEriMetagenome_9_FD_203523 | JGI IMG/M metagenome (GOLD analysis project Ga0315902, IMG submission 203523) | Freshwater fungal communities from buoy surface, Lake Erie, Ohio, United States - Buoy 12 MA117 | ecosystem: Environmental > Aquatic > Freshwater > Lake > Lake biofilm | place: USA... | reverse complement strand
GTCACACAAAGCCGAGACCGAATCGATGATGACCAGACAACCCGGGTCGGTATTGATGGCCTTCATCGCCAGGGTCAAATAATCATTGGCGGTCAGGATGCGTTCGGGCGTCGACCGGAAGATGGTGAATTTGTCCAGATTCAGCCCGGCAGTTCCCTTGAGGTTCATCTCCTTGAGACGCCCCTCGATATTTAAGTAGTAAACATGCCGACCACCGTACTCCGGCTTCTGGCATTGCGCAGCAAACGACAACGCCGTGGAAGTGTTGTGGGTGACGATAAAATTGTCGGTCAGGTACAGGCCATCCTCGCGGAAAACCTTGATGCAGACAGACTGTTCATCCCGCACATAATCCACCGCCACAATCCTGCGGGTCATGGCCGTTTTGACACGCTTCTGACAGCGGGCCTTCTTGCGGGGAAGGCGAAAGATGGACGACATGTCCGACATGCGGATATGGCAACGGTAGAAACGGAAGAGCTTGCCGTTGAAGATGCGACGACAGGCTCTGACAGAACAGAGACCGCCCAAAGATTGCACAAGCCACTTGACTTGATCGGCCAATCGCTGCGAGACAGTGGTGAATTCGGCACTCCCGCACTTGCCGACCGTGCCGTCGGTATCCATCAATCCCTGCAAGACAGCCTGGCGAACCTCGACCGAATTGTAGAGATAGCAGTCCGGCACATGTTTGGTGTGCGAATTCCTGCCGATCAATCCCAGACGCTTGAGGGCGGTCTTGAGCTGCTTGGCCCCGGTCAGCCAATAGCTGTAAGTATTCGACTTAGACGCCGAAATATCGCAGTCGCCATGGTCGGCCACAGCAACAGCCAACTCCTTGTCGGCGGCGTAAAAGCTCAGCTGTTTCTCGGTCATGGAGCCATTGCCCAACATCAGGCCGACAACATACGGATGGACCGGAACCGGCCGGGGACGGAAAAACACAGGCGCAGTCAGGCGGACATGCCACTTGGGGCGTTGTCCCCACCGGTTGTTTTTCTCCTTGTAGTAAAGATCGTTCTTGAGATCTTTCAACGCAACAACTTCGGGTAACTTGCGGGCTTTTGCGGACACTTCCCAGAGATGCTCCAAACCACATTCAGCCGTGTCCCCATTGTCGAAGGTGACCCGGTAAACCGGCTTGACCCCCTGAGGAAAGACGCCAACCACGGCACAGACTGACCCATCGGGATGACAAACAGCATCGCCCACGACTAGGTCGCCGATCTTGCGGGGGCCGTTGGGAGTGTAAACGGTGGCCGAAACCGGTTGCTCCTTGCCCGTTTTGGGCTGGCCCGAACAGGTAATCCAGGAACCTTCTGGTATGCCTCCGTGCAAACCGACATTCAAAGCCGGGCCGACAGGCACCACCATCTTCTTTTGGCTCTCTTCCTCCAGCATGTCTCTGGCGGAAACAGCAACACCCTCGCCGTACTGCTTGACCAGTTCCTTTTGCAGTTGTGTGTCGTGGCTTTCCTGCTTGCTCTTACTCACGCTCAAAATCCTCCAATTTGCTGCGCAAAGAACGACGGGGAATGAAGGCCGGCCTTGGCGCTTGATCGTCAACGACAGGGTCGGGCGGTGGCGGTGGTGGTGCGGCAGCCAGACTGGCTATCTCCGCGTCATACTTCTCCTGCTCTCTCGCCAAGACATCCTTGAAAAAGGGTGCCCCGAACGAAAAAACCTTCTTGCCCTCGGGCGACCGTATCGCCCTTGAGATGACAGAGGGGTGGTGTTTTTCCAAAAGCTTGAGCGCCAAACGCAGCTGAAGGAGAAAAATCTTCTTCCAGCGAGGCAACTCCCAGAACTTGGCTGGCAAAGAAGTCTTTTCCTTGGCAGCCTGGCGTTCGCACATCACCTCGGCCAGGATTTGTTGCGGGGCAACCCATCCGCCGCCGTAGCGACTTTCATACCGGCTGTGTTCAGTAGCTTTCTTGGCCATTCCCTAACCCCTCAGGTGAGAGAATAGGGGTGAGACTAGGACGTTATCAAGGACCTACCTACAGTTTCTTGATCGTGACGATTCCGACGATCAGAATTTACAACCAAAAGCTCAGGCACTACCACGGTAAAGGTTTGTACAGTTTGCCCATCTTCTTCAAGATGCCCAAGCACAAATAGGTTGTACTGTTGAATTTGCGCCGACAGGGAAGCGCCCACCCCGGGCCGAAAGAAATAACCCTTGGCATCCCGTGGGCTGACTTCCAGCCTAGAAGAACGGAAGCGGACACAGACCGCACGAATCTTCTCGGGCAACTTGGCGAGATTGGCCCAGTCCTCATTCGTCCCATCCACCACCGCAAAGTCTCCCGTGGCCATTTCGACCAAAAGGAAAGCGCGGTCCATGGGGGCGTCAGAGAGAGCCTGAGCCAGCGGGCCGTATCTCACTAGGCTTCGCCCCGGTACAAATCCTTGGCGTAGCGGGTCATGAACTGGTTGCCAGCCCGCACAGCCTTGCCGTGGTCATCACCCTCAATTGAGGCGGCTTCTGTCATCACGGTCACGCCCTGGGCGGGGCGACCAAACTTGCCTGGCGACTTGGCCTTGGCTTTCTTGTAGGCGTCAGCGATCTGCTCCGGCTGACAGCCAAGGTCTTCGGCAATTTCAGCCAGACTCTTCAGGCCAGCCAAGGATTCCAGATAATAGTGCTCGGCCTTGGTCAGGGTTTTAGGTTCCACTTTCTTCTTGGCCATGATCAACTCCTCTGGGCCATGCGCAACATGGCCTGGTTTCCGCTCTTCAGGAACTGGACATACTGGTCGAAGGATGTTCTGCTGACCTCGCGCCAGCAAAAACGCAACTTGCCGGTGTGGCTGTCGAACCGCACAAGATCGTCATGATGATGGTTGAGAGGGTTGAAGAACAGTCCCGAATCGATGCCCCGAGTGCAGACGCGCACCTCGCACTTCTCAAGACCAGTCTTCTCATGCACAGTAATACGCGCAACGCACCCATGATTTTCAGCATCGATGGGATTGGCCTTCTTGTCGTAGGAGATCACCTCGACCGGATTGGCCTTCTGCTCCAGGAATTTCTTGGCCTCGTCAATGATGCGGCGACTCATGACTTGTCTCCAGGCGCCGTGTAGAACAGGACATTCTGTCCGTCCGCCTCCAAATGGGTCACCTGGGTAACCAGAACGGTGTCTTCCGCATCGGTTTCGCTCGGTTTCTGCGCCCCGGAATAGCGAAAGAGACCCTTGACTTCTTTCTGAAAAGAGGTGTCGCCGCAGTAGCAGCACTTCGCCTTGACCTTCCACTCAAAAGGCTGATCCGGCTGAACCGACCAGACATCAACCAGCGGCTTGTTGCAGCTTGAACATTCCAGAATGACATGTCCGCCATCCTGAAAGCCGAACTTGGTGGGTGGCTGGGTATTCACGATGTTGCGCAGCATTTCATCAACTCCTCGATTGCCTCGTTCAGACGACGCTCACAAGTCCATCTGTCGACACCCTTGAGGTGAAGGGTGAGCCTTTTCCTCTCCACGGGATTGCCGGAAGCGGAACCGTCCGGCAGTCTCTCGTGGACTTCTGAAAAGAGATAAATGACGGCCACATGGGGATTGGTCGGGTCGTTCGGGGTGGTCATCAGCCCTTGCCCTCTTCGATGTATTTCTTGACATTCTTGATTTTTTTGAGGTCAAGCGGTTTGTCGCCCTCCCTCCACCAGGGTTTTTTGCCAGCTTCTTTGCTGAGCATCTGCTGGGCTTTCTTGTTGCTGGCTTCAGTCTCCGCAGCGATCTCCTCGACCTTGGATTTGCCAGCCGTCTTGGCGTTACGCTCACCCAGCTGGCCTATGGTGGTAGGCTCTTGCTGACAAAAGGCCGCAATGCCGCACCCGATCAATCGCTCCAGAGTCTTCTTCTTGCATTCCGGACAGGTGCGCTTGACCTTGTCGGCGAACGACTGGTAGACCTCAAACTCATGACCGCAGCTGTTGCAACGGTAATCGTAGGTCGGCATCAGTAGTCCTCTTCCTCGTCGTCGAAATCGACATCCGCATTGGTGATGTCAAGACACCAGCGCGACTCGGTCAGATTGACAGCCTGCCTGGGAAGGTTTTCCCGCAGCAGGTTGCCATTCAGGTCGGCATACGCCAAGACCAGAGTGTCATCGCTGGCAAAAGAAATGACAGTCATCGGCGGCGAACCGCTGTTCAGACAGACGACATCTCCAACCTCAAACCCCTCGCTCCGCGCCATCGTCTTCCCCTCGTGTGCGCCAGAAAGTGTGGAATTCATCCGGATCAGCTCCGTCTGTGTCGGCAAGCTCTTCCACCGCAGAAGGAGCCTGGGTGGTAGCTGGGGCTGGTGTCGAGCCAAGCTCAGCTGTTGCCAGGACAACCTTGCCCTTGACCCCAGGCAGACTGTCTGTCGAGAGAATCCGGTAAACCAGACTGGACATGCCATCCTTGGATCGGTCGTAGTTGGTGCCGACCCGCTTGCCAGCCTTGAACTGCTCCATCACATCAAATGTCAATGGTGGGAAGTTTGCCTCGCGACGGGACATGAAAATGCCCTTGCGGATGCATCGATCAAACATGTCGGCGGTGTGGACATTCGTGCCGGGATAGCAATTGGAGTAACCGTTGACCTCGCTATAGATTTCCACGGGTATGATCTGCACGCCGCCCATCTCCACGAAGGCGTCTTCCAGGCGGTAGTCGGCATCCGGCCCGGTGAGCAGCTCGGAAGAATGGAAGACGAAATAAGCGGCGTCCGTCACCTGAACCCCGACATTGCACAACCAACCAGCGTTCAACGGCCCCTCATCGGCCTGGCGAACCACCACAAACTCGTAGTTGAGATCGGGATTCTTTTTGGCGATCTGTTTGGTGAGCGCATCCAGAAAACCGTTGACATCGGCAGACTTGGAGGCGGGGACGATGAAGGCGATCTTGTGCATGGATTACTTCCTCTTTTTTGACTTGTTCTGGATGGACTGCGAGGTGCGGATAGCCCACTCCACACCAGAGGTACCACCCCAACCCAACCAGGCAACAATCGCCGGGATGCTCCAGGGTTTGGTCTTCGCTTCGGGCTTATTCCGAGCTTTTTCATAATTGCTGCGATGGCGGTTGAAAGAGGCCATCCTTTTCACCGTCGACGCAGAAAGTTTGGCGCCGTTGGCCAAATCCCTCGCCCTAGCCCAGCCGACAGCCGTCATGCCCTTGCATTCCTTGCCGTATTTTTCTTTCCATTTCAAGACTTTGCGGGCGTTGTTGCGGGCCGACTCTGGCGCGTCATATCCCTCGGAAGCTTTGCTGAGAACGCTCAATACTTCGTTGGCCAAAATTGCGTAGGCCTCGTTGACCCTGCTCTCGTCGGCAAATTCGACGGCTTTTTTCGGATTCAGCCCAGCCTGCTTGAGGATGCCCTCAATCTCTTCCAGAAAAATATTCAGCGGGGTGTTCTTGTTCTTGCTCACGACAGTTCCTCGGGGGTGGGTTTGGTCCTACCGATAGTAACCAGAAGGCCCGGCCGAGTGACTCGACCGGGCCTCGACAATTGTCTTTTTCGGTAATTTTAGCTGCCGCAAGTCCCACCCTTGCCGCCAATTACGCAGACATCGTGCTCCAGATACTCCACTCCCTGTTGCTTGGCGGCTTCGTCGTAGTCCACCGAGACCAGAGGCTGGCCACCGCGGGCACCATCGGGATAGACCGTGAAGCCACGCAGGCGTGGGGCGTACTTGGACAAGATGAAGGCGAAATCCTCAATCTTGTCCTCGTTGTTCAACTCCGACCCCCAGCTGGGCATGTTGATCGTCGACGAGATGGATTGGTCAACATAATCCTGGGTGTCGGCCTGGAATTTAAGACGGCGCTCGTAATCCCGGGCGAGGTCGATGGCCGACTCAATCTTGTGGGGATCGACGCCGTACCGCTCAATCAAATCCTTGGCGGCGCTGTCCACCACATACTGGTAGTGCCATTGGGTGCCATTCTTGAGGTAGCGTCGCTTATAGGCTACGGCAAACACGGGTTCGATGCCCGTTGTGGTGCCAGCCAGAATACCGATGGAGCCGGTGGGGGCGATCGCCCGCTTGGCCACGGGTTCGCTGATACCCAGCTTGGCCGAGAACGAACGGGAAACGGCGTCGGACTCGTCCCGGTAAATCGCCAGCCACTTGTGAAGGTCATCGGTGACCTCGTAGCGACTACCGCGCTGCACCAACCACTCGTGCATTCCCATCAGCCCCAGCCCCAGTCGGCGATTCTTCTCCCGAATCGCATAGACCTTGTCGTAGGGCAGATGTGCCACCATGGTGCCACAGATCAAAAACTTGGTGGCCAGTTCAACGATCTGACGGAACTCCTCGGCAGTCTCAATGCGAGACATATTGAGGCTACCCAGATTGCACACATCGGAGTCGTCCTCCGAGGTCACTTCCGTGCAGGCATTGCGCAGGGTCTCGTTCTGCTTGTCGCCGAAATTGAAACTCCACCCCGGCTCACCGGTCTCCATCGCCTGGCGGCAATTGATCAGGAAGACTTCGTTTTTGTGCCGGTCGGGCAGGTTCAGCCAAGCGTCATCGTAGTTCGCCGAAATATTGGTCATGTCCAACGGGGCGGGATAGTTGAAATCAGCAACCTTGCAATCCCACACCGTCTTGTCGGTCCCTGGCACCTTCATGGAGTGCCAATCCTTGGCATACAGGAAAGTCTTGATGTCTTGGTGCTGCCAGTTCAAAGAAGCGTATATCGCCGACCGACGGGAGCCGCCCTGCATGACTTCGCGACCGATCTCGTTGATCATTCTCATTTTTGAGACAGGTCCGGAGGCCTCGCCACCTGTCCGCTTCAAAGGCGTACCCTTCGGACGATAAACAGAATAATCCACCCCAATGCCACCACCGGTCGCTAGACAGCTTTCCGCCTTCCACGACAGCATGGCCCAGTCTTCACGCGTATCAGTTTCTGCTCTCAACAGATAGCAGTTGTTAAAAGCTTTGATTGGCCTGCCAGCATAATAGATATACCTACCGCCAGGTATAAACTTCATGGTAGCAACAGCTTGTGTCAGAGCTTCTTTTTCTTCGGTGGACATCCATTCTCGACAGACATCTTCAACCAGCACTTTAGCCAGTTTTTCCCAGGTTTCACAACCTTCGTGCCTATACTTATAGTTAAAGATATCTTCTGAGAACTTGTTACGAAAAACGCTTGCAGACATGACAAAAACCTCCAAGGAACCGATGCCGAACCGGCCCTGAGTAAAACGCTAGTGAATAACGGCAACAAAAAAGTACACCAAGACCCCATCTTGGGACCTGTCAAAGAATAGGCAGAAAACGACCTATTTTCTAACTGTTTTTGAAAAGATTATCCTGGAGGAGATGTGCTGGTCACCCCACCGCCTCCACCACCACTACCGCATCCTGCGTTGAGGCAGTCCTGCTCGGAAGCATAAGTTCCAACCGTGTAGCTTCCTGTGGAAACACAGCCGTAAATAAAGCTGTTCCCGGTAGTTGCGACCACCTCACAATTGTACCTATAAGACGGAGCGGCTGTCGTTGAAGTCGTGCTGGTGCTTGTGGTTGTTGAAGTTGTGGTCGTAGTAGCCGGAGCGGCTGTTGTAGTCGTTGTTGCTGAACCAGTTGTTGTGGTCGTCGTGGTTGGAGCAGCCGTCGTGGTTGTGGTTGTGGTTGTAGTCGGAGGACAATTTCCGCAATCTTCTACCGTAACTACTCCGTTTTTAGTATATTGATATCCGTTCAATAAAATGTAAGCGGGTCCTGCTGTTTCACGACATGTATAATGTCTATCATCACTAATTGGACTTCTGTATTCCTCACAAAGATAATAAGATGGCGCACTAGTTGTAGTCGGCGCAGCCGTCGTAGTTGTAGTCGTTCCCAACGAAGCACACGCCACATTGCACGCGCCCGACGAAACATAAGGCCCTGTATAAGTCACCAAAGGATTGGCGGGTGGGCGCGTTGAGATATAGCTGCATCCGGTAGTACCTTGATAGGAGTCGTTTACGCAGTAATATCCAGCCACCCAAGGTGCTAGGGTAGTGGTGGGCGGGGAAGTCGTGTCAGGGACAGGATCGTCTCCAAAACATCCAGCACCATAAATAATCGACTGACGATTGTCGTCTAGATCATCATTTTGAATAACTAGCGTGCCAGTTATGGTGGTGATGTAACGAATTAAAGGAGAGGTTCCACCCATTGTGAAAGACAATTCCTGGGTGGCCGCTTTGGTCGAATCAAAGTAGTAATAATTCACGGAATTGCTAGAAACAGTCCCAATTCCGGAGCCACCAGACCAAACAGGCGAGAAAGCACCTGTCATCTTCATGGCGAATTTGGAATTTTTCAAATATTTCAAATTCAGATTATAAGTGGCTGGCCCGGTTGGATTAGCTCCACCAAACTTCCATCTTTCCGGAAGATACCAGTCTGTCTCATTGGCACTCATCTCGTAATGAACGCCGGGAGTCTGCAATTTAAGCGTGATATATTTGAAGACGATTGATGTGTTCGTGAATTTGAAAACAATGAATTCGCCTGCGTCGCAAGCCAATCGTTTTTGCGAAGAGTCGTACAGGTTTGTGTAAGTGACAGATGGCGACCCAGAAGCATTCCAATTGCGGAATATCTCTAGCTTAACCCCGCCGGAATTCTGCCCACCAGCCCACAGATAATAATTGGCAGAATATTTCGACCTAAATCGATAATAACGGGTTTCGCCAGCGTCAACAGTCGAAGTGAAGTAATTGACGCCACCAAGCTCTTCCAAATCCTGAAGTTCGGTATCGGCTTCGTAGGGCCAGGCATTGACGGGCGTATAACCGCCTGACTGCGGGTCGGTCGCACGAACAGTATGGCTTTCGTTGGTTGATGTTAGTATTTCCACAGACCAGCTTGGCACACGCAAGATTCTTGAGCCAGAACCTGTGTCGGCGATCATGCCGAGTTTCCATTCTCCGTTTGGGCTATCGCCAAATAGATCAGTCAATGTCGTGCCAAACGGGGCGGATGAATCCGGCCAATATGTGACATTTTGATTGCCATTAGGGTTGGGGCGGAAATTTCCGCCAGAACCGAAAGAAAACAGGGAATCTCCGCTGTCGTTTGTAAAGACATAAGTCTGTTCTGTGATATTGCCGTTATTTGCCAGAGCGCCAGCCAACAAGACATCTTTGCCGGACGGCGCTTTCAACATCAAGACGCTTGTGCCCGACGAAGAAAAAGATGACACATCGTGCAAAGTTATCTTCAAGCCGGCTATGACGCCGGACATACCAGAGAACTGAAGGCTTGTCCTGTAAACATCGCCGCCAGTCGCTTCGCCAGGAGGGTTGGTGAATTGCATCTGGACTTCTGGCACATTGGAAGGCCACGCAGGTGGTGGAGGCAATGTGTCCGGATCCATATTCAAGCGAATGAACATATCCGGTTGGGCGCAGTAGGTGCAAACCGGATCATAGATGATGGCGTCTTCACCAATGCCGCTTTCGTAACCATGCAACGAACAATCGTAGCTAAAAGGCGCTTTTTCCTCTAGAGTCACCGTCAAAACCACATCGCCACTCCAGAAGCCATCTGCCACATTGCCAGACGCAGGATTGGTGGCCGAAGGAACCAAGCGGTTGAATCCGTCTGTGTCAAATAAGCGAAAAGGATGGGTGCTGGTATTTTGCAATCGGAATGTGTAGGTCGAATTGGCAACGGATTTAGGCAAAACGCTACTGACCACATACCAGTTTGTGCCGTCGTCGCTGAACTCAAAATGATTGCCGGATATACCGTTTGTGTTAGAAGACGAGCGCACATAGGTCAAGGATTTTAGACATGTGGCTGGCAGCGGGTAGGGGCTTGCGGTCGTAGTGGTTGTGCTGGTGGTTGTGCTGGTTGTGGTAGTGGTCGGGCCGCTAGTGGTTGTGGTGGAAGTTGTGGTGGAAGTTGTGGTTGTCGTGGTGGTTGTGGTCGTGGTGCAGCAGGCTCCCAGAACGCGATAACCCGAAGAGGTTGCGTCATAAACAAGAGTCACCCCGCCCAACGGAAAAACAGGATAATCATCCAGATCAAGAACCAACAGCTTGGAGCCGGACGGGGCTGTCACCGAAGCGTGCTTCAGGTAAAAAGTGTCCGTCTCGGAAATATTGAGCAGGTAGACAGTATCGCCATCCGCAATCGGCTCAACACCATGGATTTCATAGCCGTTGATTGGCGGATCAACGCGCAGGATATTCTTGCCGTAGCGAGGCAGTTCCAGCGTGCTTGTCCCAGACAAAGACGGAGTGTGGCTGGAGAGGGCGACCGCCGAATTCGCCAACATCTGATAGGTGCCGACATGCCTCCAGGCGGTTGAATGCTGGCTGACCATCACGCCGTCGACGCGCACAAGGTCATAGCCGGACGGCCTGCCGGTATCCCTGTCCCAAACCACCTTTTGCAAGGCAACGGCTTGGGTGGCTTCATTCCAGTAGGCGAAGACATCGACGCACTTGCCAGCCACCTCGTTTGCCGAGACATTCGGGGCAATATCCAGCGTGAACTTGCGCCAGCGATTTTCCAGCGTGTCCCACAAGGAGATGTTGTTGCCCTGGAGAGGGGCCAGATAGACAGTCCCAGAGCCTGGGGCCTCTGTGTCCGTTGCCGAAAACGACAAGGCCGCATTGGCAATGCCGTTGTTGTCAAGGACATCCAGAAGACCATCCCGCGTCACGGTGTGGGCAATCGGATCGCCAGCTGCGTGCAGGACGGCTGTGGTGCCTTCCCTGCCTCGCACGACCGTCAAAGTGTTTGTCTGGTCATCAACAGCCGTAACCCGCATCACTTCCTGGCCGCAGGTCACCTCAAACGGAGGATGGGGGAATTTGAGGATGTTGACAACAACAATCTCGGTGTCGGTCGAACTGATCGCCGAACCAAGGTAGGTGACAGCCTGGTTGGAAAAACGGTGGAGTTGACCGGCCATGATTATTCCTCGATGCCAAACAGCGTGCCGGTGACGGTGACGGACGGCGAGTTGGGGGTTTGGGTGAGCTTGAGGACATTGTTGGCTGCTGACAACAGGCGCCCACCAGGCAGATCAAAACGGAAAGCCGTGTCTGCCGTGATCATCGGTGTGCGGAAGACAAAGTTGCCGGATGAGTTGTCTTCAAAAAGCAGCGAGACATTGCCGGAGACCGACAGGATACCGCCCAAGAGCCGGATTTTCTTGCCGGACGCCGGAGTCCAGATCGTTGACAACACGCCTACGGTAACGGCATTGAGGTCTTTGTAGACAGACGGAATCAGAGTGGGTGCGTAAGAAGTTCCGTTGAAGACAAACGGGGCGACCGCAAGTGTTGAGATGCCTACTGGTGCTATGCTTGCCGCAGCAAACGCATTGCTTAAAGGTGTCCACGCACTTCCATTTGACATGGAGACACCAAATCCTGGAAGGATACCACCAGAACTAGGTTGAGAAGCAACAATTCCGGAAACCGCCACATTCCAGGTGCCGTTCTGGGCGGCATAGACAGCCAGACCGCTAGCCCCCACCGTGGCCTTGCTGGTGCCATTCAGGGTGCCGTCCATCAGCTTGACATACTGCACCTTGCACGATCCCAGCGTGGCATCGCTGACCTCGTCGGCGGCGATGGACACACCGGCACCCGGAGTGATTTGCACGTTGTCAGCCATTGTCAGTTCCCTCGGTAAAGAATGATGTCGCCGGATTCATTGGCGTATGCCAGCAGATTGCCCTCTCCGTCTTCCAGAGCGTCTTGAACGATGTCCGGATCGGTCTCGCGGGAAGGGCGGAAGAAACAGTTGGCCACAAACCTCCAGGCTCGGCTGACCACATCGTAGATGCAGGCCACGCCCCCGCCTGGCGGGATGGGTAGATCGCCTTTTTGGGGCAGTAGGAATTTCTCGTTGGTCAACGCCGACGCAGAAGCGTGCTTCAGCAGCACCCCTTGGGAAGATGACACATTGCTCAGGATCACCATCTTGCCGTCTCGCGCTGACTGTAGGCCGTGCAACACCACGGCACTCACGGTCGGATTAAGCCGCACAACCTTGAATCCTTCGTGGCGGGCGGTCAAGTTGTTGGCCGCACTCAAGGTGACCCGATAC
>Ga0315902_10010768_pt1 | contig 12082 bp, 12 predicted proteins | sample LakEriMetagenome_9_FD_203523 | JGI IMG/M metagenome (GOLD analysis project Ga0315902, IMG submission 203523) | Freshwater fungal communities from buoy surface, Lake Erie, Ohio, United States - Buoy 12 MA117 | ecosystem: Environmental > Aquatic > Freshwater > Lake > Lake biofilm | place: USA... | reverse complement strand
TATTTGAGGTAGGAGGTGATACAAATGTATTGGTTGTTGCATTGTAACTTCTACTGGTTAAAGCTAAAACAATATCGTCTACACCATAAGTCCTTGGTAATGCCAAAGCTGATTCTATAGGATCTTTGACAATAATAAATCCACCTATTCCTTTTGTTATCTGTTCGTGTGTTGTTTCATGTAAATGGGGATGATACCACAAAGTTGCAGCTTGATTCATTACAGTCCAATAAGGTTGCCAAAGTGTTCCAGTTGGTATAACTTGATGTGGACCTCCATCCATAACTGCTGGAAGATGCATTCCGTGCCAGTGTACTGTTGTAGACTCATTAAGGTTATTGGTAACATTCATATGAACTTCTTCTCCTTTATTTATAAAAAGAGTTGGTCCCCAAAAAGTTTCATTGTTAATCGATCCTGTTATGGTTTGATTACCAGCTACTAGTTGTTTTGTTGATTCATGTATGTTTAAATTGAATGTAGTACCTGTCAGTGCTTGTGGCATTGGCATGTTATTATATTGTGCATTGATAAGAAAAGAATTAAATGCAAGAAGTGTAATAAATATAGACTTATTCATATTCTAAGAGTTGGTTTAATTTGTTAGACGAAATAACATTTTTATTCTTGTGTTGGTGTTTAAATTTTATTCTTTGGGAAAACTATATCGTTTATCAAAAAGGAATTCTTTATCTGTTAAAGTAGTTAAAAATACGACCAAATCTACTCTGTCATTATCGGATAAATTTATAGGTTTGGCAAGTTCCTTAGGTAATTTTTTATCATGCCCTAATGAGTTATAATGCTTAACTACTTCAGTCAAAGTCTTAAATCTGCCATCATGCATATAGGGAAAGGTAAATTGTATATTTCTTAAAGTTGGCACTCTAAATCGAAGTTCATCTTCTTTATTGTTGGTGATATTCATTCTGCCTATATCATTTAGCGTTTCGTCTTTGGTTAACCCATTTTTTTCAAATCGATAATCTGTAAACAATGGTTCTTTATGACAAGAAGCACAATTGGTTTTAAATAAGCTATATCCTTTTTTTTCTTGCTCAGAAAATTCTACTTCATTTCGAATCATTTTATCATACTTCGAGTTTGAAGATTTTAACATTATTGTAAATTGAGCTAACGCCTTCAATAGTCTTTGGCTAGTTACTTTATCATCGCCAAATGCTTTAGTAAACAACTCTCTATACTTTGCGCTATTTTGCAATTTTGTTATAACATTTTCTAATTTTTCATCCATTTCTAATGGATTCGTTATTGGGTTTATTGCTTGTACTTCAAGATTATTAACGCCACCATCCCACATAAAATTTTTATTCCAAGCCAAGTTGATTAGTGCCATTGAATTTCTTGTGCCAATTTTTCCTTCTATTCCGTGACTCAATTGATGATCAACATGGGTAAATCCTGTTTGTTGTAAATGACAACTCTGACAGGAAATGGTATTGTCTCTTGATAAAATTGGGTCATAAAATAAGTTTCTTCCAAGTTGAAAACCTTCTTCTGTTAATGGGTTTTTTGTAAAATCGTAAATAGGTTTTGGCCAATTTTTAGGAACTTCGAAATATAATGGAGTAGTAAACTGATTGGAAAATCCAAAGCATATCAAAATAAGTAATCCTATTATTGAGAAGTATTTCCAAGTTATTTTCATTCTATAAAAAACATTTTTGAGCAAATATCTGCCAACTCCATAGCAGCTTTTCCCGGAATCATTAGCGAACTTGTTTTATTCAATTGAATATCTGCAAAGAATATCGAAGCATCAATTACGATATTGATATCCTGATTACTTTGTAGATTTAAAGTAATTACTTTTTTACGCATGGCATAATAGGGTTGTAAATAGCCACCTATATGAAACTGAAATTCATTATTTCTAGTTTTACAACTCGAACTTTTTCCTTCAATTTTTGTGTTAATATAACCACTTTGCCATGCCCAATACATCCCTTTTATTGGGTCTAAATCGCCAGCCATTGCTCCGGATGTATTGGTTAAACTGTCTATGCCAATATTGAAGGTAATTTTTGAAATTGGCTTATTATTATTTTTAGTTATAGGAATTCGAAAAGAATTGGGATGCTCTAAATCGAGAAGGTAATAGCTTTCTTTTTGAGTATAGACTGAGTTATTAGTGTATTGTATTTGAATATTAGAAATGTAACATCTAAAGGTTTCTATAGTTAAAGTGTCTTTGCTTTCCGAAATATATTTTCTGTTTGTTTCTAACGGAAGTTTATTGAATTCCAACTGAAAAATAACTGCAAGCGAATCGCTTTTGTTTTGAGAATTAATCTGAAAGCAAAAGAAAAAAAGGAAAACAATATGAATCCCTTTTTTAGTCATGTCTCGGTCTTGGTGGTTTGTTTGGTGCAAATATTCGGGATAACTCTTCAGTCAACTCATTAAAGTCTTCTAATTGGTCTTTATGACAAAGTTTTTTGATGTCTTCAAAATGTTTGAAATGAGTTTCTTCAACTTGTTTTTGATTCGAATTTATTACAGCAATCAAACTGTCCTTTGCTTTTACATTGGTTTCAAGTTGGCTTAACTTCGAATATAATTCATTTTTGGCTTCTCGAATGTTTCTATCTAATTTCTCAATTTCTCCGCGATGCCATTTGATTAGTTTAGCATAATCTTTTTGCTGTGCAGTATCAAAATGCAATTTTTCTATAATAATTGCTTTTGGTTCCGGTCTGTCTCCATGTGGAGGTCTGTGTTCATTTGTACCATTAAATAATAAAAATCCTAATGTGCCTATATTAAGCAACAATAATCCGATTACAGTAATCGTTAATAGTTTAGTTTTTTCCATTGTTATTGATATAACTGGTTACTTTTATTTACAGTCATTTCTATGTAAGTTGTAGTTGAACTGTTTTTTTCTTTATTTTTTGATACTATAGCAGAAAAATTTAATAATAATAAAACTGTAATTGAAGCTGCAACAAGCCATACAGTTTTTGAGGAAACTTTATTCTGCTGACTAATTTTTTGTTGAATTTTTGAAAATAAATCATCACTTGGAACTACTGGTGTTATTCCGTTAGAGCTGTTTAAAATAGTTTCTATCCAATTATTTCTTTCCATGCTTTTGCTGAATTAAGTTCAGTACTTACTTTGACGAATGTTATTATTTTTTCTTGCGGTAGGTTGTAAATTTTAGCGATAATTTATCTTGAAGTGAAACCTTTGCCCTAAAAATAAGCGATTCCACAGACGAAATACTCAATTGCATAATATCCGAAATTTCAGGATTACTCAAACCATCAAGCTTTGAAAGCAAAAAAGCTGTCTTTTGGTTTTCGGTTAACGTATTGATCACTTCAAAAAGAATTGCAGCTTCTTCTTGATTTTCCATTAAAATTCCAGGATGTTCAAAAGTTACAGTGTTAAGGTACTCGTTTTCGTTTTGACTTTTCTTTCCAAAAATAAAAAAGCGCTTCTGACTATTCTTTTGCTTAATACAATCCAAACATTGATTAATAGTAATGCGGTAAATCCAAGTTTTATAAGATGATTTTTGATTGAAGTTTTCTAATGAATGATATACTTTTACAAATACATCTTGAGTAATTTCTTCAGCATCTTCTATGTTTTGCAGATAATTCAACGCCACATTAAACACGAGTGTTTTATACTCGAGATATAATTTTTCAAATTGGAATTGGTTTTGAAACATTCTTGATTGGTTAGCCTTTTTCGACATACAATGATACTAAAGGATTAAATATAAATCATTTTTTACTAAGTATAAATTATTCTATATTTGAACTTTGATTAAAAACATAAAAATTAATCGTTATTATATGAAATTATTAGAAGGAAAAGTAGCCATCATTACTGGAGCCAGTAGAGGAATAGGAAGCGGAATTGCAAAAGTTTTTGCACAACACGGAGCAAATGTTGCCTTTACGTATAGTTCATCTGCTGAATCAGCACTAGCTTTAGAAAATGAATTATCGACAATGGGAATTAAAGCTAAAGGATATAAATCAAATGCTGCCGATTTTAATGAAGCTCAAAAATTAGTTGATGATGTTATGGCTGAATTCGGAAATGTTGACATATTAATTAACAATGCCGGAATCACAAAGGATAACCTTTTGATGCGTATGTCGGAAGAAGATTTTGATAAAGTAATCGAAATTAACTTGAAATCGGTTTTCAATATGACTAAAGCGGTTCAAAAAATCATGTTAAAAAACCGTAAAGGTTCTATTGTGAATATGAGTAGTGTGGTTGGCGTAAAAGGAAATGCGGGACAAGCCAATTACGCAGCTTCCAAAGCGGGAATGATTGGATTTACTAAATCGGTTGCACTAGAATTAGGTTCAAGAAACATTCGTTGTAATGCTATTGCACCTGGATTTATTGAAACCGAAATGACGGCAAAATTAAACGAAGATGTAGTTCAAGGTTGGAGAGATTCAATTCCGTTAAAACGTGGAGGAACTCCTGAAGATGTAGCGAATGCTTGTCTGTTCTTTGCTTCCGATATGAGTGCTTATGTTTCTGGGCAAGTGTTGAATGTATGTGGTGGAATGTTAACTTAATTTATGTATAGACTTAAAAAAAAAATGAAAAATAAATTATTTTTACTATTAACATTATTTTTTTGTGCAACAAACACATTGTTAGCCCAAAATATAGAAATTAAAGACAATAAGGTTTTAGTTGATGGTAAAGAAATCTTGAAATATGAGAAAATAAATTTTTTTCAACACTCTTTCTATTCATTAACTGACGATGAAGAACTATTGATGTATAAATATAATGATAACGAAAGCAGAGATTATAAGGAAGATGATTATTTCATTCTCAATTTTCTGACTGCAAAAAAGAAAATAGAATGTGGTGACATTCAAAAAGTAGTTACAGGTTTAGGAATGAGTTCCAAAAAAAATATGGAAAAGCTTATAACTTGGTTATTAAAAGAAAAAGTTATTGATTCAAATGGTGTTCTTAATACCAATAAACTAGATACTTTTTACGAAAAATACAATGAAAATATAACTGAAAGAACGATTAGATAACTATCACTATTTAATTTTTTTCAATCGATAAAATATATGACAACCACAACAATCCTGTTATTACTCGTATCAATACTAATTGCTGCTGGTTTATCATTTTACCAATATTTTTACCAAGTCAAAAGCAAGTCCAATTCAACTTTACTTTTGGCTTTTTTGCGTTTCTTTTCTATTTTTGGATTGTTACTTTTATTGATTAATCCAATAATTTCAAGAAAAACTGTAGAAACGGTTAAAACACCATTACCAATTGTTATTGACAATTCAGCTTCAATTACTGATTTAAAAGCCGATAAATCAGCAATGGAAGTTTTTCAAAAGCTTACTAAAAATGCAGCTTTAACGAATAAATTTGATGTACAAACCTATCAATTTGATGCTGATTTTCTTCCGGTAGACACTATTGATTTCAAAGGAAAACAATCGAATATTGATGTGGTTGCCAAAAATCTAAAGAACATATATAAAAACCAACATTATCCTACAGTTTTAATTTCTGATGGAAATCAAACTTCGGGTGAAGATTATGTTTTTGGATTTAATAAAAATAATAAGGTTTATCCATTGGTTGTTGGTGATACTGCAACATATTTGGATTTGAGAATTACCCAATTGAATGTTAACAAATATGCGTTTCACAAGAACAAATTTCCAGTTGAAATTTTTCTGAATTATTCCGGAAACAAAAGCATTAATGCAACATTCAAAATCTCACAAGGCAATAGTATACTGAATGAACAAACCGTTGATTTTTCATCTTCAAAAAAATCGGCAACACTTAATGTTTTGTTGCCTGCTGATAAAGTTGGGCTTCAAATTTTAAAAGCTACAATTTCATCAAAAGAACAAGAAAAAAACAGGTATAACAATGTAAAGAATTTTGCAGTTGAAGTTATCGATCAAAAGACAGAAGTGGCACTTGTGTCATCAATTTCGCATCCTGATTTGGGAGCAATTAAACGAAGTGTTGAAACTAATGTACAAAGAAAATTAACCATTGTTAAGCCAAATCAAATCAGTTCGTTAACGAATTATAATGTTTTAATATTCTACCAACCAAACGCTGAGTTTAAAGCAATTTTTGATCAAAACGAAAATGCAAAAATCAACACTTGGATTATAACAGGAAACGATACAGATTATAACTTTTTGAATCAAAATCAAAGTAGTTATACTTTTAAAATGAGCGGAAGCAAGGAAGATTATTTGGCTGCATTTGACAGTCAGTTTAATCTTTTTGCTTTGGACAATATAGGTTTTGAACAGTTTCCGCCATTAGAAAATCCTTTTGGAGCGATTACGGCAAGCGGTAATACCAATACATTACTGTATTCAACAATTCGAAATATACCAACCAATCAGCCTTTGATGGCTTTTTCAGAGAATCAAGGAATTAGAAGCGCATTCTTATTTGGTGAAAACATATGGAAATGGAGAGCTAATGCGTATGTTGAGAAAAAAAGCTTTACCGAATTTGATATTTTTCTAGACAAAACGATACAGTATTTGGCATCAAACAATGCCAGAAAGTCTTTAGTAGTTTCACATGAACGCTTTTATAATTCGGGTGAAGGTATTGAAATTACAGCGCAGTTTTTCAATAAAAATTATGAGCTTGACGAAAAAGCACGACTAACAATCTCGGTTGTTAATACCAAAACCAAACTAGTAAAAAATTATGATTTGCTAAGAACTACAAATGCTTTTCAGGTTAATCTCGATGGATTAGTAGCTGGAAATTATAAGTTTACAGTAAAAGAATTGAATTCAAATTCAGTTTATAGTAGCAGTTTTGATGTATTAGATTTTGATATTGAAAAACAATTTGTAAATCCCGATTGGAACAAACTAAACCAATTGGCAATACAAACAAATGGTAAAGCATACCTGTCAAATCAAACAGATTTATTAATTAAACAGTTATTGGCAGATGATAGTTATAAAGCCATTCAAAAAACAATAGTAAAGAAATCACCATTGATTGATTGGATTTGGCTATTGGTTATGATTGCCATTTCGCTTGCTTCAGAATGGTTTATTAGAAAATATAATGGTTTATTGTAGATCTATTCCATTATTATTAAATCATAAATATTTTCTTAAAACATATAATTATCATATTTGGCATTGAAATTACTACTACTTTTGAAAAAAATTTAAATTTAAAACTATGGCGTTTAGAGCATTACTAGTATCCTTAATCGTATTTTGTCATTTTGTTTCGGCGCAAAGTATCAATTCTGAAAAAGTTGATTATAAACTTCCAATAGTTGCAAAATTCCCAATAGAACCTAATAACAGGACTTTTAAAGTAAAAGTAACATCACCATACACTTTAAAAACAGATGATATTATTGCTCAATCTAAGATAGATTATCAAAATGAAATAAAAAGTTTTGATAAAGCAGTTGCTGCTAGTGAAGTAGAGTTTCAAAAGCGACTTGTAGCTTATGATCAAGATGTAATTAAAGCCAAAGAAAAGTACAAATTAGAGTCGGATGAATTCAAAAAAATGAGTCTTTTAGAACGATTGGCCATGACTGATCAAGGAAAAGAACCAAAACTTGTTTTGCCAACCAAACCTCAATACTTCAAACCTACAAAAGCAGAATATCGTGAACCCGATTTAAGCAATTATATTATTGTAGACAATGACGTTTTAGCTTCTCAAATTGGTATTACCGGATTTACTAGAGAAGGCAATTATCTTGATGTTTTTGTAGATATAAAAAGAATGAATTTTCAAGATAATGCTGGTCAAACTTTTGCAAATCAACCAACAAAAGTAATTGTTAAAGTAAATGGTGTTGAAAAACTTAACAGTTCTTTCTTTCAAGAATTTAAATTATTATCAACTTCACCTTCTAATAATTTAAATAAACCACTTGAAGAAAAGTACTATCTGAACAAGGTCATTACCCAAATCAATTCATTTTTAGACGATAATTTTGGTATACGTTGGATTAATCCTTCAATAAAAATTAGTACCGTAAAAAACAAAGGTAAATATGATGATTTAGAAAAAGCATCAATATATGTTACAACCAATTTGAGAAAATTAAATCCTGAAAATGCCGAAATGACTTCAGCCGCAATGACTGGAATGCAAAAAGGAATAGATATTTGGAAAGAAACTTTATCAAAAATAAATTATAAAGACAAGAAAGCCGATTTAAATGCTAAGATAGCAACGTATATCTATTTTAATCTAATTCGTTTAAACATAGGTTTAAGAAATAAAAAAGAAGCTGAAAAATATTTAAATGAATTGCAAGAGAACATGATTTATTTGGACTTGTCAAGTGATGAAAAAACAGAATTAAAAGAATTTGAAAACAATATTTATAAAGGATAATCAAATGAAAAAACATCTTAGAATTATACTAGTAGTAATGGTTTTGATAACATTAAAGTCATTTTCTCAGGGCAGACAAGAGTGGGGTTCCAAATTTGATTATAACGAAAAAGTTGAAGAAGATGCTAAAGTCATTTTAGCCGACAATTACAATCATTATCTTTTTAGTATAGCCAACAAACATGGAATGATGCCGCAGCACGATATCATCATTAGAAAGTTTGATCAAAAAAACAATTTGGTGAATACTTTTAAACAAAACTTTCCAAATAAAGACACCTATACTTTATATAATTATTTAGGAAGCTATGAACTCGGGAAGGATAGAATTGTAGTTTTTATTGACAGTTATTCAAACAAAACTAAAAAGAAAGAAATCCACAGAATTATTTTTGATAAAGCTACAGATACTTTTACAACTACTTTAATCGTTGGCTACACTTTTGAAAGTATTTCAAAATCAGGTACTGCATTCGTCACAGCATCCCAAAACGGTAGATATTATGGCGTTGTTTATACAAAATTCTCAAATAAAAAAATTGCCGAAGTAAACGAATGTACTGTTATTGATGCAGCTAATTTTGAAGTAGCTTGGCAAAAAACGGTTACTTTTCCAATAGAGTTTTATTCTGGAGATATTACAATAACCAATTCAGGTAAATTGGTTTTTGTAAAAAGAGTAGTTTCTAAAAGTGAAAAACATAGCTTATTAGTGGTAGACGCAACAACTGAATCGGATAAAGAACTTGGAGCTGAAATTAAAATTGCAAAACCTATTGCCATTTCAATTGGAACACAAGATTATTTAATTGCATTAAATTTTAAAGCAAGTTACAGAGAATGGGCTTATAGCAATATAATGCTTTATGATTTGCAGTTAGGTAAATTAATTAATAATGACGCTATAACTATTTTTACAGGAATAAAAGATATACAAGACATTCGTTATAACTTTATTAATGTAAAAGAATATCAAATTGAATTTTTTGTTGAATGCAAGTATCAAACAGGTACAAAACCATCTGCTAATTCATCTTTTGCAAATGACCCACGTTTTAATGATCCAGTTTTCGCTTTCGGAATAGGAACATTAGTTGTAATTAATAATGAAGGTAAAGTTTTAAATGCAAGTAAAATAGTTGATAATGGAATTCCATTTAGCAATGGATTGGTAAATGATTTGGGTGTTTTAAATTACAAAGGAGATTACTACATCAATACTTTTGTTTTTAGAGAAGAAAATCGTCGAAAGGTTGAATATGCCGTATTTAATCAATTAGCAGCTCCAACTTTTAAAACTCAAACAACAAAAATAGAATTCCCATATTACAATACTTCAGGTGGCGGTGATTCTGATGATGAATTTGATGACTCTAAAGGAAACTCCTATTCTGGTGGCAGTATAATTCACCAGTTTTGTAATTATTTTCCCGATAGTAAACGATTACTTTTTGCCAAATATTTTGGTGATGGAAAAGTCGCTTTCGTCAGCTATATTGGCGTATTATAAATAAAAAAAACCTAAACATAACGTTTAGGTTTTTTTATGGAATATTCATTTAGGACTTAATTGTTTTTACCAATAGTAACTTTTCCACCCAAGTAGGCCATTGGAATATAGGCAATACCAAGATCAACAATTGTAAACCATAATGGTGAAGGTAACATTACTATATTCATAATTCCACCTAGTAAAAAACAGCAACCAATAACAATTGCAAAAGTCATTTTATTATTTGCAGCAATTTTTGCAGCTATAAAAGCTCCAACTAGTGTTCCCAATGCATGAGCAAGAAAAGGCATCAGAAAATGTTTAGGTTCCATTAATGGCATAGCCTCTAATAAACCTTCCATAGTCGTTAAATTTGCTCCTTCCGGCGGCGGAATAATGGAACCGCTTACGATAATGATTCCCATGTTTATTGTTCCTCCGATTAATAGACCAAGAACTATTGCTAAAATGTTTTTTAAAATTTTCATAATAAATTGGTTTAAATTTGTAAATCGAGTCTTGTTTGCCTCTAGTAAAAATAATTATAATTTATTAACTAATTTATATTTAACAAAAACTAACTCAAAGACAAATCAATTTTGCTTAAATTCGTATCATTAAAAAATATTCATGAAAATTGCCATTGTATGCTATCCAACCTTTGGAGGTAGTGGAGTAGTAGCTACTGAGTTAGGATTAGAACTTGCTCATCGCGGACACGAAATTCATTTTATAACCTATCGTCAACCTGTGCGGTTAGCTCTCTTAAATTCAAAGGTACATTACCATGAAGTTAATGTTCCCGAATACCCTTTATTTCACTATCAACCCTATGAATTAGCATTATCTAGCAAATTGGTTGATATGGTAAAACTCTATAAAATAGAATTGTTACATGTGCATTATGCCATTCCGCATGCTTATGCTGGCTATATGGCTAAGCAAATGTTAAAAGATGAAGGCATAACTCTTCCAATGGTAACGACGCTTCATGGAACAGACATTACCTTGGTTGGAAACCATCCATTCTATAAAACAGCAGTAAGTTTTAGTATCAATAAATCAGATATAGTAACTTCGGTTTCTCAAAATTTAAAAGACGATACCTACAAGTTATTCAATATAAAGAAGGAAATACATGTAATTCCTAATTTTATCGAGTTAGACAAAATCCGAAACGAAAGTCAAATTTCCTGTCATCGCTCCGTTATGGCGAAGAAGGAAGAACGCATAGTGACTCATATCAGTAACTTCAGAAAAGTAAAACGCATTCCAGATATCATTAAAATATTTTATAAAATTCAAGAGAAAATCCCGGCGAAGTTAATGATGGTTGGTGATGGACCCGAAAAATCAAGAGCTGAACAACTTTGTAAGGAGCTTGGTATTGAAGACAAAGTAATTTTCTTTGGAAATAGTAACGAGATAGATCAAATCTTATCGTATTCCGATTTGTTTCTGTTACCATCTGAAACTGAAAGTTTTGGTTTAGCTGCCCTCGAAGCAATGGCATGGAGTGTTCCTGTAATATCAAGTAATTCTGGTGGTTTACCCGAAGTGAATTTTGATGGGAAATCAGGGTTTCTCAGCGATGTAGGAGATGTTGATAGCATGGCAGAAAATGCTTTAAAAATACTTTCGGATGATACAACTTTAGCACAATTTAGAAAAAATGCATTAGTTGTTGCCCAACAATTTGATATAAAAAACATACTTCCATTGTATGAAGCATTGTATCACGAAGCCATCAACAATTCCAAATGAGAAAAATAATATTTATAGTAGTAATTGTTTTGTTATATTCTTGTTCTTCCAATAAGAATATTGTTAATAAACCTTTATATGAAGTACTATTGGTTAACAATGACGGCGGCGCTAATATAAAGTTTTACGAAGTATTAACAGAGCCTAAGGAAATAAACATGCTTTTGGGTGATGAAATATTACGTAAAAAAATAAAGTCTAGTGACATTAGTGTTAGTAGTTTTGTTATTCTTAATACTGGACCAACTTTGGAAATGAGTAATAAAATAATGATTGAAAAAGTTATCGAAACTCCCGCACAAATAGAAGTTTATATTAAAGATGAACAAAAGAATATAGATGCTGTTCAAACTGATGATGACACTTTATATCCTTACACGGTTGTAAAAATCAATTCTAAAAAACCAATTGTTA
>Ga0315902_10010767_pt1 | contig 12082 bp, 9 predicted proteins | sample LakEriMetagenome_9_FD_203523 | JGI IMG/M metagenome (GOLD analysis project Ga0315902, IMG submission 203523) | Freshwater fungal communities from buoy surface, Lake Erie, Ohio, United States - Buoy 12 MA117 | ecosystem: Environmental > Aquatic > Freshwater > Lake > Lake biofilm | place: USA... | reverse complement strand
CTTGCCGGGGGCGAGGGTTAGCGACCTGGTGGATGACGGAAACTGGCCGACCAGCGCGAATGCTCTTGACCTCTACGGCTTCGTCTATGACCGGATATTGGACGATACGGCCCCGGTCTCGGCCGAGAGGCGGCGGGTCTGGCTTGAGGCAGGTTCGGTCTGGAATGGGCAGTTCTATCCCCAGCCCTATACCCAGCTTGCCCGCGTGCTGCGCGAGATGGGGCATGCCGGCGAAGCGCGGACGGTCGCCTGCTGGCGGGAGGAGAGGCTTCTGGACCAGCGGCGCCGGGAGATTAAGGGGGCCCCGAGGAGCGAGGCCGATGTGGCCTATGGCGGCATCTGGCGTGGCCTCTGGGCAGGGCTGATCTGGCTCTGGTCCTTTGTTCTGCGCATCGTCGCGGGTTACGGGTTCAAGCCGTGGCGGGCGGCCTTCTGTCTGGCCGCGCTCTGGGTCATTGCTGCGGGTCTGGCCGGCCTTGTCTGGCGCGAGGGGTCATTCGCGCCGAATTCGGACGTGATCCTGACCTCGGCGGGGTGGGAGGCGGCGCTGGCCATCGACTGCTTCCCCGCAGAGACTGCCGCGCCCGACTGCATCCACAACCCCGCAGGGGAGTGGTCCAACGACCCCGCGCGGGGGATGGACTGGGACAGCTTCTCGGCCCTGGGGTATGGGATCGACCTTGTCGTGCCGGTGCTCGACCTTGGCCAGACCGCGGCCTGGGCGCCGTCGAAGGACCGCGGCTGGGCCGGGTGGTGGCTCTGGTGGGGACGGTGGGTCCTGCAGGGGACGGGGTGGCTGGTTCTGCTGATCTTCGCGGCGGCGGTCACGGGGATCATGCAGCGCGAGCGGGAATGAGGCAGGGCAGGGCCGCTTTCCCCTTTTCGGCGGCGCTCTGCGGGGATAGCCTTTCTCTGCAACCGGAGCGAGAACCATGCAGACCATGATCGGGATCATCGGCGGATCGGGCATTTACGAGATGGAGGGGATCGAGGGCGCCTCCTGGGTGGAGGTCGCCTCGCCCTGGGGGACGCCGTCGGATGCCTTTCTGGTCGGGCGGCTGGGCGGCGTGCCGGTGGCCTTCCTGCCGCGCCACGGGCGGGGGCATGTGCATTCGCCCACGACCGTGCCCTATCGCGCCAATATCGACGCGATGAAGCGGCTGGGCGTGACCGACCTCGTCTCGGTCAGCGCCTGCGGCAGCTTCCGCGAGGAGATGGCGCCGGGGGATTTCGTCATCGTCGACCAGTTCATCGACCGCACCTTCGCGCGCGAGAAGTCCTTCTTCGGCACGGGCTGCGTCGCGCATGTGAGCCTTGCCCATCCGACCTGCCCGCGGCTCTCTGCGGCCTGCGCGGCGGCGGCCGGGGCGGCGGGTGTCAGGGTGCATCGCGGGGGCACCTACCTCGCGATGGAGGGGCCGCAATTCTCCACCAGGGCGGAAAGCCGGATGTACCGCGCCTGGGGTTGCGACGTGATCGGGATGACGAACATGCCCGAGGCCAAGCTCGCCCGCGAGGCAGAGCTCTGCTATGCCAGTGTGGCGATGATCACCGATTACGACAGCTGGCACGACGGGCACGGTACGGTGGACATCACCGCGATCCTCGCCACGCTGAAGGGCAATGGCGACCATGCCCGCGCCCTGGTGCGGGCTCTGCCGGCGCTGGTGGGGGCAGAGCGGAACCTCTGCCCGCATGGCTGCGACCGCGCGCTGGACCATGCGGTGATGACGGCGAAGGGGGCGCGCGACCCGGCGGTCGTGGCGCGTCTGGATGCCGTCGCGGGGCGGGTGCTGTGACAGCGGGGGGCAGGCCATGAAGGGCATCAAAGACTATATCCGCACCATCGTGGATTTCCCGCACGAGGGGATCCTCTTTCGCGATGTCACCACGCTCTTTGCCGATGCGCGCGGCTTTCGCATGGCGATCGACCAGCTGCTCACACCCTATGCCGGCATGCGGATCGACAAGGTCGCGGGGCTCGAGGCGCGGGGCTTCATCCTGGGCGGGGCGGTGGCGCACCAGCTGTCGACCGGGTTCGTGCCGATCCGCAAGAAGGGCAAGCTGCCGGGGCGGACGATCGCGCAGGGCTACAGCCTGGAATACGGCGAAGGCGTGATGGAAATCCACGACGACGCCCTTCTCCCCGGCGAGAAGGTGCTGCTTGTCGACGATCTGCTGGCAACCGGGGGCACCGCGGAATCCGGCATCCGCCTGATCGAACGCCTGGGCGCGGCGGTGGTGGGCTGCGCCTTCGTCATCGACCTGCCCGAGCTTGGCGGCCGCCGGCGGCTCGAGGCGCTGGGGATGGATGTCCATACGCTCTGCGCCTTCGAGGGGAAGTGACCAACCTCCCCCCGGGCCCGTCACCCCGGATTGCGCAGACAGACAGCCCCTGCCGTCACAGCCCCAGCATCCGGCGGATCGCGCCCATGTCGCGGCTGCCCCCCGCAAAGTCGTCAAAGGCCTTCTCCGTCACCTCGATGAGGTGGCTCGCGATGAACGGCGCGCCCTCGGCGGCGCCCTGCTGGGGCGACTTGATGCAGCATTCCCATTCGAGCACGGCCCAGCTGTCATAGCCGAATTGCGTGAGCCGGGAGAATATGCCGGCGAAATCCACCTGACCGTCGCCAAGGCTGCGGAAGCGGCCGGCGCGGTTTACCCAGGGCTGGTAGCCGGAATAGACGCCCTGGCGCCCGTCGGGGTTGAACTCGGCATCCTTCACATGGAAGGCGTTGATGCGGTCGTGGTAGATGTCGATGAAGGCGAGGTAGTCGAGCTGCTGCAGCACGAAATGCGACGGGTCATAGTTGATCATCGCCGCGACATGCCCGCCGCAGGCATCGAGGAACATCTCGAAGGTGGCGCCGTCGAAGACATCCTCCCCGGGGTGGATCTCGTAGCCGATGCCGACGCCGTTGTCGGCGTAGACGTCGAGGATCGGGGTCCAGCGGCGGCCAAGCTCGGCGAAGGCTTCCTCGATCAGGCCGGCGGGGCGCTGCGGCCAGGGGTAGAGGAAGGGGAAGGCGAGCGAGCCCGTGAAGCTGACCGAGGCGGTGAGCCCCAGGCGGCGCGAGGCCTGGGCGGCGAGCCGCATCTGGTCCATCGCCCATTCGGTGCGGGCGCGGGGATTGCCGTGGACCGCGGCAGGGGCAAAGGCGTCAAAGGCGGTGTCATAGGCCGGGTTGACGGCGACAAGCTGGCCCTGGAGGTGGGTGGACAGCTCGGTGATCGCGACGCCGGCCTCGGCGCAGATGCCCTTGACCTCGTCGGCATAGGTCTGGCTTTCGGCGGCGCGGGCCAGGTCAAACAGGCGCCCGTCCCAGGTGGGAATCTGGACGCCCTTGTAGCCGAGGCCCGCGGCCCAGCGGGCGATGTCAGGCAGCGAGTTGAAGGGCGCGGCATCGCCGGCGAACTGGGCGAGGAAGATGGCAGGTCCCTTGATGCGGGTGGTCATGGCGGCAGGTCCTTGTTGTCGTCAGTGTCGTCGCGGGGCACGTCGAGCCCCTGCAGGGGTGGCAGATGCGGTTCGCGGATCGCCTGGATCGCGGCGCGGGCAAGGAATTCGCCCGCAGTCTTCACGTCCTCGGCCAGGGCGATGATCTCCTTGCGGAACAGACATAGCAGGGGCATGGCCTCCTTGGCCACGATGTCGATGTCCTGCCCGAGCCGGCGGCCGCGCGATTCGAGCGCGGCGACCGAGGCCATGGTCGAGGCGGTCGAACAGCAGATGATGCCGTCGATCGCGGGGTCCGCCGCGAGATGGGCGGCCATGGCAGCCGTGACCTCGGCCGAGGCGCTGTCGGACGTGATCCCCCGGGCAAGGCTGAGGGCGAGGCCCGCGTCTGCGGCGGCACGGGCCGCGCCCTGCCGCGTGTCGCGGCCATAATTCTGGTCGGCCGGCGGGGCGAGCAGCAGGACATGGCGCCGCCCGGCACGGGCAAGGCGGCGGACCGCCAGCGCCGCAAAGGCGGCGTTGTCGTAGTCGAAATAGGGATGGCGGTCGCACCAGTCGTCACGCCCGTGGGTGGCAAAGGGAAAGCCGCGCTCCATCAGCCAGGCGACGCGGGGGTCGCGCGGCAGCGTCTGGTTGAAGATGACGGCATCGGCCGATCCGGTCTCGACGATGTAGCGGATCGGCTTCATCGGGTCGTCGGAGGGGAAATAGGGCGTGATGACAAGGTGATAGGGCGTGCCTTGCAGCGCGCCTGCGACCGACGAGATGAGCCGTGCGGTGTGGTTCATCACGTCGTGTTCGGTCGAAAGCACGAGCGAGAGCACATTCGTCCGCCCGGTGCGCAGCCGTACGCCCGCGCGGTTGGGGATATAGCCGATCTCGTCGGCGATGCGGCGGACGCGCTTCTTGGTCTCCTGCCCGATGTCGGGTGCGTCGTTGAGCGCGCGGCTCACGGTCGGCACGGCAAGGCCCGCGAGGCGGGAAATCGTCTTGAGCGTGGGCTTGTCCACCGGCCTGCGCACCGGCCGGAGCGCGGGCGCCGTCAGCTTGGCCGGTCTGGTCCTGGTTCCCACGTCGTCCCCCCGGGGGCCGGGCCCCGTTGCGTTGCGGCGTTCTCCCGCCTCGCGCGGCGCGGCCCGGTGCCGCAACGCACCGGCGCAGGGCAGCCGGGCCCGCGGCGGCAGGAGCATTATGCCTTGCCTGCAGAGACTAAAACGATATAGGAATTTCTACAACGATTTAGAACTCAGGGAGGAGAAAATCGTGAGATTCGCAACCAAGCTGCTCGCGGCGACCGCGATCTGCACCGCCGGCGCGGCGAATGCCATCGAGCTTGAAGTGACGCACTGGTGGACCTCGGGCGGCGAAGCCAATGCCGTGTCCAAGTTCGCCGAAGCCTGGAACGCCACCGGCAATACCTGGCTGGACGGCGCGATCGCGGGCGGCGGCGACACGGCGCGGCCGATCATGATCAGCCGCATTCTCGGCGGCGACCCGATGGATGCCTTCCAGTTCAACCACGGGCGGCAGGCCGAGGAGCTGGTCGAGGCGGGCCTGATGCTGGACCTGACCGACGTGGCCGAGGCCGAGGGCTGGAAGAACATCGTCAACCCGTCGAACCTGCTGGATGCCTGCACCTATGAGGGGCGCATCTATTGCGCGCCGGTCAACATCCATTCCTGGCAGTGGATGTGGGTGAGCCACAAGTTCTATGAAGATGCGGGCCTGCCGGTGCCGACCAACTGGACCGAATTCGCGGCCTCAGCCCCCGATCTGGTCGCGCAGGGCAAGCTGCCCCTGGCGATGGGCGGGCAGTCGTGGCAGCAGTCGGGCGCCTTCGGCGTGATGGCGATCGCGGTCGCCGGCAACGACGCATGGCTGGCCGTGAACCGCGACAAGAATGCCGAAGTTGCCGCCGGGCCGGAATACGCCAAGGTGTTCGAGGCGGCGGCGCAGGCGCGGGAATGGTCGCGCGGCACCAATGTGCAGGACTGGAACCAGGCCACCAACATGGTGATCACCGGTCAGGCCGGCGCGCAGATCATGGGCGACTGGGCGCAGGGCGAATTCGCGTTGGCCGGACAGGTCGCGGGCAAGGACTATTCCTGCCTGCCGGGCCTGGGGCTGAACGCGGTGCTCGATACCGGCGGGGATGCCTTCTACTTCCCCGCGCAGGACGACCCCGAAGTCACGGCTGCGCAGAAGCAGCTTGCCGCGCTGCTGCTCACGCCGGCGGTGCAGGTATCGTTCAACGCGGCCAAGGGGTCGCTGCCGATCCGCGGTGACGTGGACATGGGCGCGGTCAACGACTGCACGCGCAAGGGGCTCGAGCTTCTGGCCTCGGGCAACATCCTGCCGGCGGGGACGGTGCTTCTGTCGCCCGACACCAACCAGCAGATCAACGACCTGATGACCGAATTCTGGTCGACCGACATGGCGGCGGCGGATGCGCAGGCGCGCTATGCCGAAATCATCGGCAACGCCGACTGATCCTGACGGACCGAGCGAAGGGGCCGCGCCCGTGACGGCGCGGCCCCGGCCATCGGAAAGGGTGCTGATGTCCGCCATCGATCACGACAGGTCCGGCCCGTCCGGAGCCGCGGCACGGCGGCCTGTCCGGCTGCTGCGCAACATGACGGCCAAGATCGCCTCGATCCCGATGGTGCTGACGGCGCTGGTGATCTTTGTCGGCTGCACGGCCTGGACCGTGCTTTACAGTTTCACCAAGTCGGGCATGCTGCCCAAGCTGAAATTCGTCGGGCTCGACCAGTACGACAGGCTCTGGTCCTCCTCGCGCTGGTGGGGGGCGATCGAAAACCTTGCCATCTTCGGATTCTTCTCGCTGATCTTCACGCTGGCAATCGGCTTCTTCCTGGCCACGCTGCTCGACCGCAAGGTCAGGGGCGAGGACGTGTTCCGGACGATCTTTCTCTATCCCTTCGCCTTGTCCTTCATCGTGACGGGGCTGGTGTGGCAATGGATCCTGAACCCCGAATTCGGGGTGCAGCATGTCGTGCGCTCGCTCGGGTGGGACAGCTTCACCTTCGACCCGCTCTATGATGCCGACATCGTGCTCTACGGGCTTCTGATCGCCGGGCTCTGGCAGGGGACGGGGCTTGTGATGTGCATCATGCTGGCCGGTCTGCGGGGGATCGACGACGACATCTGGAAGGCCGCGCGGGTGGACGGGATTCCGACCTGGAAGACCTATACCCATGTCATCATCCCGATGATGCGGCCGGTCTTCGTCACGGCGCTTGTCCTGATCGCGAGCGGGATCATCAAGGTCTATGACCTTGTCATCGCCCAGACCTCGGGGGGGCCGGGGCTCGCCTCGGACATGCCGGCGATCTATGTCATGCAGCACCTGTTCGGCGCGCAGAACCTCGGCCAGGGGTTTGCCGCCTCGACCATGATGCTTCTGTCGGTGATCATCATCCTGATCCCCTGGGCCTATCTGGAATTCGGGGGAAAGAAGCGTGGCTGACCTGTCCGCCGATGCCGCCCTGATGGAGGGGCCGCGCGGCCCGCGGCCGCGGCGGGTGCTGTCGGGCACGAACGTGATGCTCTACGGCACGCTGATCGTGATCGCGCTCTACTATCTCGTGCCGCTCTACGTGATGGTCGTGACCTCGCTCAAGGGGATGCCGGAAATCCGGCTGGGCAACATCTTCTCTCCGCCGATGGAGATCACCTTCGCCCCCTGGAAGAAAGCCTGGGCCGAGGCCTGCACCGGGATCAATTGCGACGGGCTGTCGCGCGGGTTCATGAATTCGGTCTATATCACGGTGCCCTCGGTGATCGTGTCGATCGCCATCGCCTCGGTCAACGGCTATGCGCTGGCGAACTGGCGGTTCAAGGGGGCGGATGTGTTCTTCACCATCCTGATCCTCGGCGCCTTCATCCCCTATCAGGTGATGATCTATCCGATCGCGATCCTGCTCGGACAGGTGGGCCTCTTCGGGACGCTGACGGGGCTTGTCATCGTGCACACGATCTTTGGCATGCCGATCCTGACGCTGCTCTTCCGCAACTACTTCACCAGCGTGCCCGAGGAGTTGTTCAAGGCGGCGCGGGTCGATGGCGCGGGGTTCTGGGGCATCTATTTCCGGATCATGCTGCCGATGTCGCTGCCGATCTTTGTCGTGGCGATCATCCTGCAGGTCACGGGCATCTGGAACGATTTCCTGTTCGGGGTGATCTATACCTCGAACGAGCGCTATCCGATGACGGTGCAGCTCAACAACATCGTCAATTCGGTGCAGGGCGTGAAGGAATACAACGTCAACATGGCGGCGACGCTGCTCACGGGTCTTGTGCCGCTGATCGTCTATTTCGTTTCGGGCAAACTTTTCGTGCGCGGCATCGCGGCCGGCGCGGTCAAGGGCTGATCGCATGGATTCTCAGGACTTTTCGGTGCGGATCAAGGACCTCGACCTGGCCTTCGGGGCGGTGAAGGTACTGAATTCGCTGGACCTCGACATCCGCGCGGGCGAATTTCTCGTGCTTCTCGGGTCGTCGGGCTGCGGGAAATCGACGCTGCTGAACTGCATCGCGGGCCTGCTGGAGCCCACCGACGGGCAGATCTGGATCAAGGGGCGCAACGTGACCTGGCTCGAACCCTCCGAACGGGGGATCGGGATGGTGTTCCAGTCCTATGCGCTTTATCCGCAGATGACGGTGCGGGGGAACCTGTCCTTCGGCCTGAAGAATGCAGGTTTGCCGCGAGACGAAATCGACAGGCGCGTGGCGCGGGCGGCGGACATCCTCCAGATCGGGCCGCTTCTGGACCGCAAGCCGGCCGCGCTGTCGGGCGGGCAGCGGCAGCGGGTCGCCATCGGGCGGGCGCTGGTGCGCGACGTGGACGTCTATCTCTTTGACGAGCCCTTGTCGAACCTCGACGCCAAGCTGCGCGCCGATCTGCGGGTCGAAATCAAGCGCCTGCACAACCAGCTCAGGAACACGATGATCTATGTGACCCATGACCAGGTCGAGGCGATGACGCTGGCCGACCGGATCGCGATCATGAAGGCGGGCAACATCATGCAACTGGGCACGCCCGACGAAATCTACAACCGGCCGCAGAACCTCTATGTCGCGGATTTCGTGGGTTCCCCCTCGATGAACTTTGTCGAGGGCGCGCTTGAGAAGGGCGTCTTTCGCGCGGGCGATCTGGTCGTGCCGATGCAGGGCTATGCCTTTGGCGCGCCGCAGGTGGCCGACCGGCCCGCGACGCTGGGCCTCAGACCCGAACATATCGCGACGGGCGCGCTGCTGGCCGAATGCCCGGTGCAGTTCGAGGTTCTCGTCGATCTGGTCGAGCCGATGGGGTCCGACACGCTGGTCTGGGGGCAGCTTGGGCCGCAGACCTTGCGCGTGCGGATGGACGGGCAGGCCCGCGTCAGCCCGGGCGAGCGGCTGACCGTGGGGATCAGGCCCGAGCGCGCCTCCCTCTTTGACCGCAAGACCGAGGTGCGTCTGTGACGGAAGACGAAGGGCCGGCAGGCATCGACCTGTCGGGCCAGTGGATGCTGCGGGACGCGCCGGGCGAGCATGCCTGCCCGATGCAGGTGCCCGGCGACGGGATAAGCGCCTTGCATGCCGCGGGGCTGATCCCGGACCCGTATGTCGGGCGCAACGAATACGGGTTGCGCTGGATCGCCGATCGGGAATGGACGATCACGCGGACCGTCGCGCTGGAAGGGACGGAAGCCGACCTCGTGCTGGCGGGGCTTGACTGCGTCTGCACGGTGCGGGTGAACGGACGCGAGGCGATCCGGACCCAGAACGCCTTCCGGACCTATCGCGTCGATCTTTCGTCCCTCGCCGTGGCGGGGCAGAACGAGATCGCGATCACCTTTCACCCCGCCCCGGCCGAGGCGCGGGCGCGGGCGGCGGCGCAGCCCTTTCCGATTCCCTACATCGCGCAGAACAACCCGGTGCCGCATGGCAACATGCTGCGCAAGCCGGCCTGCGACTGGGGCTGGGACTGGAACATCGCGCTTGTTCCCTTTGGCGTGACAGGCGGTATCCGGATCGAGCCGCGGGGCGGGCCGCGCATCGTGGGCATCATGGTCGGGCAGGACCATCGGGCGGACGGGCGGGTGGTGGTGAGCGTCGATATCCGCGCCGCGGCGGCCGAGGGGGCGGAATGCCGCGTGGCCCTCTGTGGCCAGGAGGCGGCGGGGAGGGTGACGGAGGGCCGGGCACGGCTGCGGCTGGAGATTGCGGAACCGGTGCTCTGGTGGCCGGCGGGGCTGGGGGCGCAGGTGCTGCATGACCTGCAGGTCACGGTCGGGGCGGCGCGGGCGCGGCGGCGGATCGGACTGCGGCAGATCGCGCTGGTGACCGATCGGGATGCGGCGGGGCTCTCCTTTGGGTTCCGGGTGAACGGGCGGGACGTATTTGCACGCGGGGCGAACTGGATCCCCGCCGATGCGCTGGCGGGGCGGATCACGCCCGCGGCAACGCGGGGGCTGCTGCAATCGGCGGTCGATGCGCATATGAACATGATCCGCATCTGGGGCGGGGGCCGCTACGAGGCGGACTGGTTCTATGACCTCTGCGACGAGCTGGGGCTGATGGTCTGGCAGGATTTCATGTTTTCCTGCAACCTCTATCCCTCGACGCCGGAATTCCTGGCCGAGGTCGATGCAGAGGTGCGCGAGAATGTGGCGCGGATCGCGCATCACGCCTGCATCGCGCTCTGGTGCGGGGATAACGAACTGATCGGGGCGCTGACCTGGTTTCCCGAAAGCCGGGAGGACCGCGACCGCTATCTGGTGAATTACGACCGGCTGAACCGGACGGTGGAAGCGGCGCTGAGAGAGACCGACCCCGGCGCGGCGTGGTGGCCATCCTCGCCGTCGCCGGGGGTGATGAACTTCCGCGATGCCTGGCACGAGGACGGGTCGGGCGACATGCATTTCTGGTCGGTCTGGCACGAGGGGCGGGATTTCGACCATTACCGGGACGTGGCGCCCCGCTTCTGTTCGGAATTCGGGTTCCAGTCCTATCCGTCGATGGAGGTGATCGCACGCTTTGCCGCGCCGCAGGACTGGAACATCGCCGCGCCGGTCTTTGAAAGCCACCAGAAGAACAAGGGCGGCAATGCCCGCATCGCCGAAACGATGTTCCGCTATTTCCGCTGGCCCGAGCGGTTCGAGGATTTCGTCTGGCTGAGCCAGGTGCAGCAGGGCCTGGCGATCAAAACGGCGGTGACGCAATGGCGCAGCCTCAAGCCCCATTGCATGGGCACGCTTTACTGGCAACTGAACGATACCTGGCCGGTCTGTTCCTGGTCCTCGCTTGACCATGGCGGGGGGTGGAAGCTTCTGCACCACATGGCGCGGGGGTTCTTTGCGCCGCTGACAATCCTGGCCGTGCCGGTGGCGGGGGGGATCGAACTGCGCGCCGTGAACGATGGGGTGGAGGAGGTCGGGCTGGCCGTGACCGCCCGCGCCGTCACCGCGGCGGGGGCAGTGCGGGTGCTGGGGACCTGGGATGTCGCGGTGCCGACCGACCGGGCGGTGCCGGTTGCGACCATCGCCGGGGCTGCGCTGGCGGGGGACGAATTCCTGGCCTTCACCTGGGACATCGATGGCCGGCGGGCCGGCGGCGACATCTTTGCCCCGAAGCCCTGGAAGGCCTATGACCTTGTCCCGGCCGCACTGCGCCACAGCGCGCACAAGGCCGCGGCCGGGTGGGAGATCACGGTCGAGACCCCGACGCTGGGCCTCTTCGTCACGCTGGGGGCGGACCGGCCGGGGCGGTTTTCGCACAACGCCTTCGCGCTCTTCGCGGGGCATCCCGCCACCGTCACCTTCACGCCGGACACGCCGGGGCCGGACCCCGTCTTTCACCTGCGCGAACTTCACGGCGCCACGATGGCGCGCACCCGCTGACCTGCAAGGACCACAGACATGCCGACGATCGCCTATCAGCTTTACTGTTCCCGCAATTTCCCGCCCCTGTCGGCCACGCTCAGGATGCTGGCCGGGACGGGCTACAAGGCGGTCGAGGGCTATGGCGGGCTCTACGCTGCGCTGGACGACCTCAAGGCGGGGCTTGATGCAACGGGCCTCTCCATGCCCTCGGGGCATTTCGGGCTGGACATGGTCGAAGGCGACCCGGCGCGGACGGTCGCGGTCGCCCGCGCGCTGGGGGTGAAGAAGGTCTTTGTCCCCTATCTGGTCGCCGAGATGCGGCCGCGGGATGCGGCAGGCTGGGCCGCCTTTGGCCGCAGGCTGGCCGAGGCGGGCAAGCCGGTCCAGGATGCGGGGCTGGCCTATGGCTGGCACAACCACGATTTCGAGCTTGCCGATCTCGGCGGCGGGGTGACGCCTCTGGACCTGATCGCAGAGGCGGGGGTCGATCTGGAACTGGACCTCGGCTGGGTGCGGGTCGCGGGGCATGATCCGGCGGCGCTGATCGCGCGCCATGCGGGGCGGATCAGGGCAGTGCATGTCAAGGACATCGCCCCGGCCGGAACGGCACCCGACGAGGATGGCTGGGCCGATGTCGGCCACGGGACAATCGACTGGGCACCGGTCAAGGCCGCGCTCGATGCCGCGGGGGTGGATCACTTCGTCATCGAACATGACAACCCCAGGGATAATGCGCGCT
>Ga0315902_10010766_pt1 | contig 12083 bp, 10 predicted proteins | sample LakEriMetagenome_9_FD_203523 | JGI IMG/M metagenome (GOLD analysis project Ga0315902, IMG submission 203523) | Freshwater fungal communities from buoy surface, Lake Erie, Ohio, United States - Buoy 12 MA117 | ecosystem: Environmental > Aquatic > Freshwater > Lake > Lake biofilm | place: USA... | reverse complement strand
GCGAGCTGGGGGTGTCGTCGGGCGGCGGAGAGGGCGGCCATGAAGAGGACGGGGCGCAGGCCGTTGCGTCCCGGTGTGGTTCGCCTGCGGCCGGTGGTCTGTCCGGAGTCCCTGGGGTGGGGTGCGAGGCCGGCGAGGCTGGCGATCTGCTTTGGACCCAGGCGGCCCAGCTCGGGCAGCAGAGCGACGAGGGATCGGGCGACGACGGGGCCTATGCCGGTGATGGCGCGCAGGCATTGCTCGTCCTGGTCCAGATCGGGCGAGGCCTTGATGAGGCGGGCCATCTGCTGGTCGATGGTCTGGATCTGGCCGGAGAGGAAGGCGATCTGTTCGTCGAGCAAGGCCTGTACGGCGGGGCCGGACGGGGCGGAGCGGCGGTTGCTGGCCTGGACGCGCTGGGCCAGCAGGTCCTGACGATGGCGCATCAGTTCGGCCAGGGCCTGGCGTTCGGGCGCGGGCGGATGCCAGGGCTTGAGGCTGTCGGCGCGCTCCAGGCCGTAGCGGGCGGCCCATTCGGCGTCGATGCCGTCGGTCTTGGCCCGTCCGCCATGGGAGAGGATGAAGGCCTTCAGTCTCGCGGCGTCGGCGCGGCTGGCGCGCAGGCCGACGATGGCGGCCGCATCAAGCAGCGGTCTCTCCCAGCCGCCAGTGGTCTCGCAGACCAGCCAGTCGTGGCAGGCATGAGGTCGCAGGGCCTCGACCAGGTCGGGCAGGCGGTTGGCGACGTCCTGACGACGTCCGGTGGAACTGTCCACCAGCGTGACGGTCAGCTTGGACACGTCGCCGCCGATGACGCGAAGGCCGGCGTTGGCCGGCGGGCGGGGTTGGGGCATGATATCTCTCGGCTTCGGATTGTCTGCGGGCGCGCCATGCGGCCCAGTCAAGTCAACAAGCACTCGAAGCCGGCCCACCGCCGGACCTTGATGACGACGGGCTCTTGCGCCCTATCCTCGCTCGGTCGCGGCGGCAGGCGCTGATCCGGGGCTGGCCTGCCCCGGATCAGCTTCCGGCCCGACCATCATCCACCATCTCAAACAGACAATCCTCGGGCTCGTCCCGAGGACCCCTCGTTCAGCTTCCCCGTGAGAACGTGATCACATCCGCACCTGCGAACGGACACAGGGGTCCTCGGGACGAGCCCGAGGATGACGGAAGGGCTCAGGCCCGCGGATGCGCCTTCCCGTAGGCCGCCAAGAGCCCCTCGGCGTCCACGGCGGTGTATTTCTGCGTCGTCGACAGGCTGGCGTGGCCCAGCAGTTCCTGGATCGAGCGCAGGTCGGCGCCGGCGCCCAGCAGGTGGGTGGCGAAGCTGTGGCGCAGGGCGTGGGGCGTGGTGCGGTCCGACAGGCCCAGACGCCCGCGCAGGTTCTGCATCCGCGCCTGCACATGCCGGGGGCTCAGCGGACCGCCGCGCACGGCGCGGAACAGCGGCTCGTCGGGCGCCAGCGCGAAGGGCAGGGCGACGACATAGGCGTCTATGGCCTCCCGCACGACCGGCAGCACCGGCACGATCCGGGTCTTGGAGCCCTTGCCCAGGATGCGGACGCTGTCGCCCAGCGGCGCGTCCGACCGCTTCAGCGACAGGGCCTCGCTGATCCGCAGGCCACAGCCCCAGAGCAGGGTCAGCACCGCCTCGTCGCGCAGGGCCTCCCAATCGTCGCGGTCGGGATCGGTCGCGGCTTCCGCGATCAGGCCGCGGGCGTTGTCCTCGCTGACCGGACGCGGCGCGCCCGGCCTGACGCGCGGGCCCTTGACCAGGGTCAGGGCGGCGTTGGGGGTGGCCAGCCGGCGGTCCAGAAAGCCGTGGTAGGAGCGGATCGCCGACAGGGCCTGCGATACCGACCGTGCCGCCAACGGCCGCTTGCCGTCGCGGCGATGGGCGAGGTAGGCGCGGACCTCGGCCGGGGTGACCGCGCCCATGGCCGCCAGGCTCAACGCTTCGCCGCGATGCTGCTCCAGGAACGACAGATAGGGCGAGACGGCGCCCAGATAGGCTTCGATGGTGCGGGGCGAGACCCGGCGCTCGTTGGCCAGATGGTCCAGCCATTGGCTCATGGCTTCGGGGGCCGTTGAGGCTACAGCACCGGCCATCGTTCCGCCGTGCGCTCGACCACCCGCGCCAGGAAGGCGACCAGTTCGGCGCCCATGTCTTCAGCGAAGCCATTGGCGTCGGGTGAGCCGAAGGCCAGCACGCCCTGACGGGCCGGCTCCCACATCGCGACGCGGACCATGGCCATCGACATCACCTGCTCACCCCTGGCGCCGAACAGGCCGCGGGCCGGGGCGTGGAAGCCCATGCGGGCCAGCCGCTGCGGGCCCAGGATCATGTCGGTCTGGCCCTCGACCAGCGCATGCCAGCCGGCCGGAACCCGATCCGGCCCCTCGATGGCCAGGGTGGCGCCGACCAGGCCGAAGCGCAGGCTGGCCAGGTCATCGATCCGGCGGGCCAGGTCGGAGTGGTTGCGCGCCTCGAGCAGGTCGATGACCGCGGCGTGGGTCTGGGCCTGGGCGGAGAAGTTGGCCCGGGCCGTGGCCTCGAGATGTTTGCGGGCCCGGGACTCGCGCTTGTGGGCGGCATGAACGCGCGCCAGCGCGGCGGGGCCGAAGTCGACGATGTTGGCGGCGTCCACACGAAGGCCGAGGTCGGCCAGCAGCGCTTCGTCCTCGCGGATCAGGTGCGGGTGTTCCCGCAGCACGCGCCGCAGATCCTCGGCCGCCGACTCTTTCCGCTTCGCGTCAGACATTCTCGCCCCCGAACCGATCGGTTCCGCAGGGCGATTCTGCCCTACAGGATCGACTGGCCGGTCTTGGCCCAGTCGCTCAGGAACTGTTGAAGCCCGGACTCGGTTAACGGGTGCTTGAAGAGCGCCTCGAAGACCGCCGGTGGCAGGGTCGCGCAGTCGGCGCCGGCCAGCGCCGATTCCGTGACATGGGCGGGGGTGCGGATCGAGGCGGCGAGGATTTCGGTATCGAATCCGAAATTGTCGTAGACCGCCCGGATGGCGTGGATCAGCTCGATGCCCGAACCCTGGGTCTGGTCGTCCAGCCGGCCGATAAAGGGCGACACGTAGGTGGCGCCCGCCTTGGCGGCCAGCAGGGCCTGGTTGGCGGAGAAGCAGAGGGTGACGTTGGTCGAGATGCCCTCACGCGCGAACTGGGCCGTCGCGATCAGGCCTTCGCGGGTCAACGGCACCTTGACCACCACATTGGGCGCGATGCCGGCCAGCTTGCGGCCCTCGGCCAGCATGCCCTCGGCGTCGGTGGCGACCGCCTCGGCGCTGACAGGGCCCTCGACGAGGTCGCAAATCTCGGCGATGACCTCGGCCATGGGCCGCCCGGACTTCGCGATCAGGGTCGGGTTGGTCGTGACGCCGTCCACGAGGCCCGTGGCGGCGAGGTCCTTGAGGACGACGGTGTCGGTGGTGTCGAGAAAGAGCTGCATGGCTGGTCTTCTAGCGGTTCGCGCCGCCGGGGACCACCTGTGACCCGCATCGTTTCGGTACTTCTGCCGATGCCGCTGCCGGAAGCGTTCGACTACGCCGAGCCGGAGGGCCTGGGTCTGGTCGTGGGAGACCATGTGGCCGTCCCGCTTGGCCCCCGGGCCGTTCGGGGGGTGGTCACGGCCTTGCGCGAGGGCGCCGGCGGCAACCGGCCCCTCAAGCCCGTGCTGGAGCGGATCGACGACCCGGTCATGCCGGCCAGCACCCTGCGGTTTGTCGAATGGGCCGCGAAGTACTCGGTCGACGCCCCGGGCCAGCCTTTGGCCATGGCGCTGCGCGGCCTGCGGGCGCCAAGGCCCAAACCGGCAAAGCTGCTGCGGGCGACAGGGATGCTTCCGGCCCGCGCCACGCCGGCGCGCCAGAAGGTGCTCGACGCCGCCGCCGCCGGGCCGATGTCCGGCGCGGAGCTGGCCGAACAGGCCGGAGTCTCTTCAGGCGTGGTGAAGGGGCTGCTCGACGAGGGGGTCCTGGCGCTTGAGCTGATCGTACCCGAGACGCACTTCGACGATCTCGACTGGGCGTCACCCGGCCCGGACCTGAACGCCAGCCAGCGGGCGGCCGCCGACGTGCTCGTCGACATGGTCCACCAGGGCGGCTTCCAGGCGGCTCTGCTCGACGGGGTGACCGGGTCGGGCAAGACCGAGGTCTATCTGGAGGCTGTGGCGGCGGCGCTGGCGGCCAGTCCCGAGGGCCAGGTCCTGGTCCTGCTGCCCGAGATCGCCCTGACCCAGGCCGTGCTGACCCGCTTCACCACCCGGTTCGGCGGCGCGCCGGTCGAATGGCACTCGGCCGTCCCGCCGCCGCTGCGCCGAAAGGCGTGGGAAGGTGTCGCCTCAGGCAAGGCCCGCATCGTGGTCGGCGCCCGGTCGGCGCTGTTCCTGCCCTATCGCGACCTGAAGCTGATCGTCGTCGACGAAGAGCACGACGGGTCCTTCAAGCAGGAGGAGGGCTTCATCTATCAGGCCCGCGACATGGCCGTGGCCCGGGCCCACATCGAGAAGTGCGCCATCGTGCTGGCGTCGGCCACGCCTTCGCTGGAGACGATCTGGAACGCCCGCCAGGGTCGCTACCGCTGGCTGAAGCTGGGCGCCCGCCACGGCGCGGCGCAGTTGCCGGACGTCGACCTGATCGACATGCGCCAGACGCCGCCGGAGACCGGCCGCTGGCTGTCGCCGCCGCTGGTCGCGGCCATCGCCCAGACCTTCGCCCGGGGGGAGCAGACGCTGCTGTTCCTGAATCGCCGCGGCTACGCGCCGCTCGTGCTCTGCCGCGCCTGCGGCGAACGGATGAAGGCGCCGGACTCCGACAGCTGGCTGGTCGAGCATCGCTACACCGGACGGCTGGTGTGTCATCTCACCGGCTTCTCGATGCCGCGCCCGGACAGGTGTCCGCACTGTGGGGCGAAGGACAGCCTGGTCTCCATCGGCCCGGGCGTCGAGCGGGTCGAGGAGGAGGTGCGCGACCTGTTCCCGCAGGCCCGGGTCGCGGTCTTCTCGTCCGACACGGTGTTCGACGCCGACGGCGCGCGCGGCCTTATCGCCACCATGGCGGCGGGCGAGATCGATGTGCTGGTCGCCACCCAGGCGGCGGCCAAGGGGCATGACTTCCCGAACCTGACCCTGGTCGGCGTGGTCGACGCCGATCTGGGCCTGCGCGGCGGCGACCTTCGGGCCGGGGAGCGGACCTTCCAGCTGCTGGCCCAGGCCAGCGGGCGGGCGGGACGGCGCGACCGGCCCGGCCGGGCGCTGCTGCAGACCTATGCCCCCGAGCATCCGGTGATGCAGGCCCTGGCCGCCCAGGACCGCGACGCCTTCATCGAGGCCGAGATGGAGGCGCGCGAACTGGCCGTGTTGCCGCCCTTCGGCCGACTGGCGGCGGTGATCGTCTCCGGTCCGGACCCGATCGCGCTGGAGGCCTACGTCCGCCAGCTGGCGTCGGTGGCGCCCAATGCCGTGGGGGTCGACATCTTCGGACCCGCCGACGCGCCGTTGGCGCTGATCCGCGGCCGGCGGCGCAAGCGCTTCCTGGTGCGGGCCGACCGGACCGTTGATCTGCAGGGCTTTCTCGCCGCCTGGCGGGCGCGCGCCCGGCCGCCTGGCGCGATCAGGCTGGTTCTGGACGTCGATCCCTACAGCTTCCTGTAGGGGTCGCGTGTCGTCAGTGACCCTCTGACGAGGCCTTGTCAGAGGCGTCCGCCAGCCTTGCGGCCTTCTTCCTGGCGCCGTTCCGGGAGGCCATGTTCAGCCCCTCGACCAGGCCGGCGAAGGCCATCGCCGCGTAGATGTAGCCCTTGGGCACATGGACGCCGAAACCGTCCGCGATCAGGACCGCGCCGATCATCAGCAGGAAGCCCAGCGCCAGCATGACCACGGTGGGGTTGTCGTTGATGAAGTTGGCCAGCGGATCGGCGGCGAGCATCATCACGGTGACCGCCACCAGCACGGCGATGATCATGACCGGCAGGTGATCGGTCATGCCGACGGCGGTCAGGATCGAGTCGACCGAGAAGACGAGGTCCAGCAGGATGATCTGGAAGATCGCCGAGCCGAAGTTGGAGATCACGACGTTCTTGGTGTCCAGCACGTCGCCGGTCGGGTCCGGATCGACGCTGTGGTGGATCTCCTTGGTGGCCTTCCACAGCAGGAACAGGCCCCCGGCGATCAGGATCAGGTCGCGCCAGGAGAAGGTGGTCTCGAAGGACGGTTCACCGTGTTCGCCCGCCGGTCCGGTGAGGCCCAGATCGAAGACCGGCGCCGTCAGTCCGACGATCCAGGTGATGGAGAACAGCAGCGCTATACGCATGACCAGCGCCAGCGAAATCCCGATCCTGCGCGCCTTCTGGCGCTGCTCGGCGGGCAGCTTGTTCGACAGGATCGAGATGAAGACCAGGTTGTCGATGCCGAGCACGACCTCCATGATCACAAGGGTGATCAGCGCCGCCCAGACCGTCGGATCGACGGCGAGTTGAAGAAGAGCATCCATGAGCGAGCGTGGCCTTTTACGTCTGGTGAACCCGGATGGGCCTATCTAGCGCGTCACGCGCCGGATTGAACCGGCTTCCTGAGGATTAGTCCATCTTCGGGGCGGGAACGGGAGAGCGCCATGCAGGATGCCGCCAATATCAGGCCGCTCACATCCCTCCGCTTCTTCGCGGCCATGTGGGTCGTGCTTTTCCACTACTGGCCCAAACTGGATGTCGGCTTCACCCCGACGCTGGTCGATAAGGGTTATCTGGGCGTGGAACTGTTCTTCACGCTGTCGGGCTTCATCCTCTGCCATGTCTATCTGACCGCCTTCGGAGAGGGTCGGTTCAGATACGGTGACTTCCTCTGGAACCGTCTGGCGCGGGTCTACCCGCTACACCTGGCCACTCTGCTGGGCATGATCGCCCTGGGCGTCGGCGCGGGCGCGGCGGGTTTCGCGGTCGACGCCGGCATCCTGAGCTGGGAGTCGCTGCCGGCCAACCTTCTACTTCTACAGGCCTGGGGCCTGGCGCCCGAGGCGGCGTTCAATCATCCGTCCTGGTCGATCTCGGCGGAGTGGTTCGCCTATCTGACCTTCCCCGTCTCGGCCTGGGCCGCCTGGAAGCTCCGGAGCCGGCCCTGGCTCTTCACCGGCCTCGTGGCGGCGGCGATCTCGGGGCTCTATGCGGCCTTCCAGCAGCTGTCGGGCTTCTCGCTGACCCAGGCGACGATCAACTGGGGCGTCCTGCGGATCGTGCCCTGCTTCCTGCTGGGGTGCGCCATGCACGCGCTATGGCGGTCAGGCGCGGTCCGCAACCTGACCGCGGCCGCTCTGGGCGCCGCATTTTGTGGCGCCGGCATGCTTATCGCGGCGGCGTCCGGGGCCCCGGACGTGGTCAGCGTCCTGGGCTTTGGAGGTCTCATCCTGTGCCTGGCCGGCATGGCCCAGCATGGTTCCGGCTTCGCCTCGCAACCCGCTTTCGTCTATCTCGGCGAGATCAGCTATTCGACCTACATGATCTGCGTTCCGTGGAAGATCATCTTTGTGAATGCGGCGGCGAAGGTCTTGAATCTACCGACTGAAAAGCTGCCGCTCGGCCTGTGGATAATCTTCCTGGTCGGTGTGATTCCACTGTCGGCCGCATCGTATCATCTCATCGAGAAACCGGCGCGTTCGCGCATGAAACTGTGGGCTGACTCATGGCGCGCGCGGCGACACGCCGCGGCGACAGCGTAAAAAGACTCTTTTCATTCGTGCGTGAGATGAGTATCCCCCTCAATTCCAGTACCACGGGGGAGCGCTCCTGATGCGTCAACGGACCAGAACCATCCTTGGTTCCCTGGCCGCCGCAACGGTGATCAGCCTTACGCCCACGGCTAACGCCATGGCGGATCTTTATTGGCAATGTGTGCCCTTCGCGCGCCTGCTGTCCGGCATCCAGATCTACGGCGACGCCCGTACCTGGTGGGGACAGGCAGGCGGCAAGTATGAGACTGGTCGTACGCCGCGCGCCGGCGCGGTCCTGACCTTCAAGCCGACCGGCCGTATGCAGCTCGGGCACGTGGCCGTCGTGACCAGCCTGGTCACCGACCGCGTGATACAGATCACCCACGCCAACTGGTCTCGCATCGGCGGCGCCCGCGGGCAGATTGAAACCGACGTGACCGTGATCGACGTGTCGCCGCTGGGCGACTGGTCGCTGGTCAAGGTCTGGTACGACCCGATCCGCGACCTCGGCACCTCGGTCTATCCGACCCATGGCTTCATCTATCAGAACGCCCAGGCCCAGCGCCTCGCCCAGACCGATCCGCGCTTCTGGTCGGCCCAGGGTGTGACCATGGCGCGCGCCGCCGCCAACCAGACCGCCGGCGGCATCGGTCCGCTGCCGTCGCCGCTGGGCGTGGTGAACCAGGCCGCCGACGCGACCGACCGGATCGCCGCCCTGATCGCGGCCGCCACCGGCCAGGGCCAGTCCGACCAGCAAGACTGACCCCCGGCGCATTGACGCCGGGCCCGGCCCGCGCCATTCCGGTCTCCTGACCGGGAGATACGCACGCCTATGCTCAGGGTGCTTCGCAGCGGAGACGGCGGTCTCCACGAGGTGGACGAAAGCGACCCCGACTGGACGCTGCCATCCGACACCGCCTGGCTCGATCTCGCCAATCCCACGCGCGCCGAGGAGATGGCCGCCGAAAAAGCGCTGGGCGTTCAGCTGCCGACCCGTGAGGAGATGGCCGAGATCGAGGTCTCGTCCCGACTTTACCAGGAAGACGGCGCGCATTTCATGACCGCCTTCGTGCTGGTCGGCGCCGATGGCGAGGATCCGGCCCTGGCGCCGATCACCTTCGTGCTGGCGGGCGGCAAGCTGGCCACCATCCGCTATGTCGAGCCTCGCGCCTTCGTCGCCTATATCGCCCAGGCGACGCGCGACGTTGACTTCTGCACCGGCGGCGCCAGCGCCTTTCTCGGGCTGCTGGACGCGGTGGTCGACCGGCTGGCCGACATTCTCGAGACCGCTTCCGTCGACGTCGACAAGATATCGGGCGAGATCTTCAGCCGGGATCGCAAGCGGGCCTTCAAGCCGATCCTGCGGCGGCTCGGCCGTAGCCAGGCGATCACGGCCAAGGCGCGCGGCAGCCTCGTAAGCCTGGCGCGCCTGGTCTCCTTTGCGTCGCTGGCCGAGGAGATCGCCAGCCTCAAGGACAACCGCGAGCGGCTGCGGTCGTTGCAGCGGGACATCCAGTCGCTGACCGATCACTCGGCCTATCTGACCGAGAACCTGACCTTCCTGCTCGACTCGGCCACCGCGCTCATCAACACCGATCAGAACGAGATCATGAAGGTGTTCTCGGTCTGGGCAGTGGTGCTGATGCCGCCGACCCTGATCGGATCGATCTACGGCATGAATTTCGAGCACATGCCCGAACTGCGCTGGGTCGGGGGGTATCCGCTGGCCCTTGCCGCCATGGTCGGGGCGATGGTGGTCGCCCTGTGGTGGTTCCGCAGGAAAGGCTGGCTCTGACGCCGCCGATCCCGATTTTCACACCTTCCATTAAGGCTGCCGCGGCGAAAGTACCCGGGTTCGGAAACCCGTCTCAATGCCCGCCGTCGCCGCTGCGCCAAGCCTGATCCGTCATCTCGACTTCAGCGCCGTAAAGGCCGCGCTGGAGGCGCATGCGCGCTATCTTGGCGGCAGGACCGGCGGCAAGCGCGCCAACCTGTCCTATGCCGACCTGTCCAACATGATGTTCGACGGGGTCGACCTGACCGAGGCCGAGCTCACCGGCGCCTGGTTCCACGGCGCGAGCCTGAAGGGCGCGGTCCTCAAGCGGGCGACGATGTTCGGCTGCGACCTGCGCGACGCCGACCTGAGAGATGCCGACCTGACCTCCGCCGATCTGCGCGGGGCATGCCTTCGAGGGGCCAACATGTCCGGCGCGAACCTTGCCGGCTGCGACCTTCGCGAAGGTCGCATCGCCATGCAGGGCTCCGGCAGCGGCTGGCGAATCCTCAAGCATGAGCGCCGGCCGGGCGAGCTGGACTACGCCGTGCTGGAAGGGGCGAACCTGGCGGGCGCCCAGCTTTCCGGCGCGCATGCCCTGGCCGCGGATTTCACGGACGCAAACCTGAACGGCGCCTGCCTGACCGGGGCGAAGCTGGTCAACGCCGTCCTCGACGGCGCCGATCTGTCGGGCGCGGACCTGTTCGGCAGCGATCTTTCGGGCGCCTCTTTGCGGCAAGCCGTTCTGGTCGGCGTGAACATGGACGACGCCAACTTCGACAAGGCCGACCTGACCGATGTCCTCAAGGCGCCACCCCCGATCATCTATGTCGACGACGTACCCATCCAGGAGCTGCTGCGCGAACACGAGCGCTTCTGCGAGTCCGATGGCGCGGAGGGCGCGGTGATGAAGGTGTCGCGCGTCGATTTCCGGGCGCTGCGACAGCTCCGCGGGCGACGGATGACAGGCCTAGCCGCGCCGCGATCCGTCTTCTTCGGGATGAATCTGACGGGGGCCGAACTTCAGGGCGCCGACCTCACCGGCGCCGATCTGCGCAGCACGATCCTGAAGGGCGCCGATCTGCGCGGCGCGAAGCTGGCGGGCGCCCAGTTGAACAAGGCCGACCTTCGCGACGCCAGGCTGGGCCCCCTGATGATCGCCGAGGGGCGATTCATCCGCACGGACCTGACCCGGGCCGTCCTCCGCGGTGCGGATCTGCGCGGCGCCCATGCACAGAAGGCTCGGTTCCTTGAGGCTGACCTGGACGGCGCCAGGCTTCAGGACGCCGATCTTCGTGACGCAGAACTTGAAGGCTGATCACCGGTTGCGTGCGAACGCTTTGCCCGATCGTCCCTGTGGGGCAGATTGCGCGCGCGTGACCGCCTGACGCCCTTCGCCGGAGTTGCCGCCATGATCGTTACCGATGAGATGCTGATCGCCTACCTTGGCGGCAAGCTGTCGGCGCCTGACCGGGCGGCGGTGGAGGCGGCGGTCGCCAGTGATCCGGCGGTCGCCGAGCGCCTGCGCCGCCATCGGGAGGTCGGCGCCATGATCCAGAACGCCATCACGTCTGGCGGTCGGAAGGCCAGGACCGCCGCGGCTGACAAGTCCGTCGCGCCCGTGGTCTCCCTGGCTGACGCCCGGCGGACCCGAGAGCCGCCGCCGAAGCCGCAGGTCAAGGCGCAGGCCGCCCGCAAGCCGCTTGACCCGAGGGTGGGGCTGATCGGTCTCGGCCTCGTCGCGGGGGTTCTGATCGGACTCTTCGCGCCGCGACCCACCAATGACCTGCTGGACGGAACGCTGCAGGCGCGCGGCGTCCTGGCCGCGACGCTGGAGCAGGGTCTGACGGCTGACCAGAAAGCCGGCGCGGCCGTTCGACTCCTGGGCACCTATCGCAGCGACGAAGGCGTCTGGTGCCGGGCCTTCACGGGCGAGAGCCGGATCTCCGGCATCGCCTGCCGCACGGGCGACGGATGGCGCCTGATGATGACCGAATTCGGCGCGCCTGCACGTTCGCCGGTGAAGGCCGCGGCCGTCGCCTCGCTGGGTCTCGGCGCGCCGGTCGACGCCGCCGCCGAGCGCAAGGCCCGGTCGGCGGCCTGGCGCTAAAGTCCGCGCCGGAGCGGCAGCAGATCCGGGAACACCGGGTCGCGCTTTTCCTGCCTGGCGGCGAATGTCTCGGCCATATGCGGACCGGAGAACATGCCGACCTGCCAAAGCGCGATGTAGTCCAGCGCGTCCTTGATGGTGTGGTCGCGGGCGTAGTTGATCATGACCTTGCTGCCGGCCACGGCCAGCGGCGACTTGCTGGCGATCTCGCGGGCGGTGGCCAGGGCGTGGGCGACGACGGCCTCATGCGTGTCGAACACCTCGTTGACCAGACCGATCTCCTTCGCCCGCTGGGCGGGAAGGCGGCCACCGGTGTAGGCCAGCTCGCGCACCCAGCCTTCGGGGATCAGCTTGCACAGGCGCGGGAAGGTGCCGACGTCTGCGGTCATGCCGATGTTGATCTCCATGATCGTGAAGAAGGCGTCGGCCGTGCAGTAGCGGATGTCGCAGGCGCTGGTGAAATCCACCGCCCCGCCGATGCAGCCGCCATGGATGGCGGCGATCACCG
>Ga0315902_10010765_pt1 | contig 12085 bp, 6 predicted proteins | sample LakEriMetagenome_9_FD_203523 | JGI IMG/M metagenome (GOLD analysis project Ga0315902, IMG submission 203523) | Freshwater fungal communities from buoy surface, Lake Erie, Ohio, United States - Buoy 12 MA117 | ecosystem: Environmental > Aquatic > Freshwater > Lake > Lake biofilm | place: USA... | reverse complement strand
TCCAGGATTCTTTCGCGGGCGGCAATGGCTTTTTCACCGATTATGATGGCTGCATCGCCCGCTTCAATCCCCAGCATGAATTGGTCTGGAGCAGCTACTTCGGCGGGCACGGCAACGACAATGTGGAGGACGTGATCGTGGACGATGCCAACTACCAGGTCTTCATCGTGGGCAGTACGTCCAGCGTTAGGGAGGTATACACCAACTGCGAGGAGCCACTGCCGGGCTACCTGGGCTTTCCGCTGTGCAACACGCCCGGCTCCTATTTCCAGGAGAACCTGAACGGGGACAACAGCGCCACTAGCTGGGATGGCTACATGGCCTGTTTCACCGTCAACGGCGAACTGAAGCAATCTACCTTCATCGGAGGACATGATCTTGATTACACCAACGCAGGTGCGATCGACCTGGGGCTGAACGCGCTGTACATCACCGGAACCACGGAGACGGACTTCTATGGTGCGAACTGCTCAGTTCCTTCCAACAACGGCTTCCCGCTGTGCCACACCGGTGCGCAGTACCACAGCCCCACCTACAACGGCGGCGCAAACGATGCCTATGTGGTACGCCTCAACACCCAGACCTACGCGTTGGAATGGGCTACGTTCATCGGGGGCGGCGGTTACGACTATGCGTGGTCTGCCGCGACCAACGGCAAGAACGAGGTCGCAATAGCCGGATACACCAGCAGCGGCCATGCTGGATCTATGGACATACCTACCTGGTACAACCCGAACTACTTCCAACAGCTCTCCCATGACCCGGTGGGCGAGAAAGACGGCTTCCTGTGGATCTTCAACGGGGCGAACGCTCCATTGATGGGCACCTATCACGGTGGCAGTGGGAACGATGAATTATTGCGCGTGGCCTTCAACGGCGATGCTTCGGACCGCGTGTATGTAGGTGGCAAGAGCAACAGCGCCAGCCAGTTCCCCTTCTGGTGCCCCAGCACGGTGAACCCCTATTGCTACAACACCTATGTCACGGTCTCATCGAATTACACCGAGGTCTTCTACTCGCAGATCCAGTACGACGTGTACGTCGGGTTGGAAGAGGGTCCGAGCAGGGATAGTGATGCGAGTGTATTCCCAAACCCCGCATCCGATCAGGTGCAGATCCAGCTATCATCAACATCAGCTAATAGAAGCCATCTCAAAATAATCCTTCGGGCTACGCCGGGGTCTTTTCCGGGCATCCGTCGTTGCTCAACCCTTACAGAGCGTCCAGCTATGCGCGGGTCTCGCGCCTAGGCTGCCCGCAAAATCCCTCCGGCTCGCTACCAAAAACTATTTTGAGATGGCTTCTAGTCAAGGCGAGTTGCGCCTATTCGACCCGTCGGGCAGATTGGTGCGCATGTCTCGCTACGCGGCAAATCAATCGGGACGGTTCGATCTTAATGTGGGCCATATCGCACCAGGCGCGTACGTTCTCAGTATTTCTGAGGACAAGGCCAGCGATGCAACGATCGTTCGTCTCATTATCCAGCCTTGACCATGCGCTTCTTGGCAGCCATGGTGGGCTTTGCCTGCCCATTGGTCATTTTAGCTCAATGGCAGACATTGGGTGGTGGCTTGAGCAACGGACCACGCTCGATGATCTATGACTCGACAGCAATGCGACTCTTGGTCGGCGGGCAATTCAACTATGCCGACGGGATTCCGGTGCATGGTGTTGCACAATGGTATGGCGCGTGGAACGCTTTGGGCACAGGGGTGGTTCCCGATGCGAGCGCCACTCCCCTTGGGATTGAGCTGTATCACGATACGCTTTACGTCGGTGGGTTTTTCAACCAGATGGGACCCGGTCCTGGTACATCTCGGTTGGCTCGCTTCAACGGCACCGACTGGGAAAGCATAGGTGGATCGGGAGCAACAGGAGTTGTCTGGGGAATGCGAATATTGAACGATGAACTACATGTGCTCGGTATCCTCGATTCTGTGGCAGGCATTCCCGTTCACAATTGGGCCATTTACGATGGCTCTTCGTGGCGCACAGGCGATACGGTCGATTTCATGACCGCACCCCAGGGCCTCAGTTCCATTGCCCAGTACCAAGGCGAGATCTATGTCGGAGGTAATTTCAATACGGCATCTGGGATCAACGACATCGCGAAGGTCACCCCTGCGGGTTGGGAGCCCGTGGGCAGTGGTATTTCATGCGATCCATGGGTGAACGACATGGTGGTGTTCAATGGGTTGCTCTACGTAGGCGGTGAGTTCTGCGAATTCGGCAACGCCAATGGCTACCTTATGGCTTGGGATGGCACACAATGGCTCGATCCCTTCCCGCAGGTGGAATGGACCAGCCAGGTACGCGACTTGGACATCGTGGATGGGAAACTGATGATCGCCGGACAGGTGCGGCCGGTGGGCAGCAATGCGTATTACGGCATCTGTTATTACGACGGCTCTGACCTGTGCATCTTCGGAGGAGAACCGCGCTTCATCACCGAAGTGACCGGCCATGGCGATACGGTCTATTGCGCATTCAACTACACCCTTGAAGGGAACCCAGGTGGCACGGTGGTGAACTACATCGCCAGTTGGGACTTGAACAATGCGACGGATACCTGCTTCGCTATTGTCCAAAGCGTACCGGGGGCGACCACGACATCCAATATAGCGGTGTTCCCTAACCCGGCAGCCGATCAAGTCCAGATCCAACTACCAGTAACATCGCCTAATAGCCGTGGCCACCTCAACCTATTCGACCCCTCAGGTCGCTTGGTGTACAGTTCGCGCTACGTGGCTGATGTGTCAGGCCGCTTCACGTTGGACGTTAGCGGTATCTCACCAGGTGCTTATGTGCTCAGCATCTCTGCGGGAAAAGAAACCAAGGCCACGGTAATTCGACTCATCATCCAACCCTGACATGTCTTTCGCGGCCATCCTTGTGAGCCATGCAGCTCAATTGAGGTTGAGATACGCCCCCAACCCATGCAACCCTCCTTCCCGTCCATACCCGCTTTCCTTGTAGCCGCCAAACGGTGAGGTGGGATCGAACTTGTTGTAGGTGTTGGCCCAGATGACGCCCGCGCGCAACTTGCTGGTGAGGTTGAAGATCTTGCTGCCCTTGTCCGTCCACACGCCGGCGCTGAGGCCGTAGGGGGTGTTGTTGGCTTTCTGGATCACCTCGTCCACGGTGCGGAAGGTCTGCACGGCGAGCACGGGACCGAAGATCTCCTCCTGCGCGATGCGCGCGCTCTGCGCCACGTTGAGGAAGAGCGTGGGGCGGCACCAAAAGCCGCGAGTCGGCAAGTCGCAAGTCGGCGAGTACATCTCCGCTCCATCGGCTACGCCGATCTTGAGATAGCGGTTGATGGTGGCCAGTTGCTCCTTGCTGTTGATGGCGCCGATGTCGGTGTTCTTATCGAGCGGATCGCCCACGACGAGGGAGCGCATGCGGTGCTTGAGCTTGCGGATCACTTCGTCGTACACGGCCTCCTCCACGAAGAGGCGGCTGCCGGCGCAGCACACGTGGCCCTGGTTGAAGTAGATGCCGTTGATGATGCCTTCGACGGCCTGGTCGATGGTGGCGTCGGCGAAGATGATGTTGGCCGCCTTGCCGCCGAGCTCGAGCGTGGCCTTCTTGCCGGTGCCCGCGATGCTCTTCTGGATGAGCTTGCCTACGCCGGTGCTGCCGGTGAAGGCGATCTTGTCGATGCCCGGATGGTTGACGAGCGCCGCGCCCGTGGCCCCCGCACCGGTGATGATGTTGACGACGCCATCGGGCAGTTCGGCTTCCTGGATGAGCTCGGCGAGCAGCAATGAGGTGAGCGGTGTGGTCTCGGCGGGCTTCAGCACCACGGTGTTGCCGCAGGCCAGCGCGGGCGCGATCTTCCACGCGGCCATGAGCAGCGGGAAGTTCCACGGGATGATCTGCCCCGCGACGCCCAATGCGCTCGGTGTTTTGCCCGGGAAGGCGTAGCCGAGCTTGTCGGCCCAACCGGCGTAGTAGAAGAAGTGCGCGGCGGCGAGCGGCACGTCCACATCGCGGCTTTCACGGATGGCCTTGCCGCCGTCCATGCTTTCGACCACGGCGAACTGGCGGGCTTTCTCCTGCAGCAGGCGGGCGATGCGGTAGATGTACTTGGCGCGTTCGGCGGCGGGCATCCTGCTCCACACATTGTCGTAGGCCTTGCGCGCGGCCTTCACGGCGGCGTCCACATCGGCCGCGTTGGCTTCGGCGATGCGCGCGATCTTCTGCTCGTTGGCGGGGTTGATGGTGTCGAAGTACTTACCGCTCTTCGGCTTCTGCCACTTGCCGCCGATGAAGAGGTCGTACTCGCTCTTCAGGGTGAAGTGGTCCTTGGATTCGGGGGCTGGGGCGAGAGCCCAGTCGAACGCTTGCTTCTTCGTTGCCATGGTTAGCGAAGGTAGAGAGTCCGTTCCGCGTGAAGGGCTCAGGTGTCGGTCGTCACCTCATCCCATTCGTCGGCATAGTATGTGATCCAATTGAAGGCGTAGTGTTGTTCACGGACGGCACTAAGGATCAATGGCGTTCGTTGTTGACCGTCCAGATCCTCCTGCCGAGCAGCCCAATGGAGGCGATAGGTGAGGTCGGCAAAGTCCAGGACCTCCGACACCGGACGCAGCTTGGCTATTCGAACGAAATCGGTGGGGTCCGATGTCAACTCGGGAATGAACTCGATCACCTCATCGACCTGCACCTCCTTGGTGGGCAATTCGATCGACGGGAACTTGCCGATCGCCCATAACATGACCCAAATGCACTCGGTACGCCAGCTAATATCTATTGCCTCCTGCTTGGCGAGCTTTCGACCGAACTGGTCCTGCTCCTGTGGAGAAGCAGTCCGCCAAAGTCCGGTCTCTTTCAGGAACTTGACCACCTCGGCTCGTTCCTTCGGCACCTCGGCAACGAGATTCAAATGGGCCAGGACCAGGATGCGTGCGGCGATCTCTTGTGCCGTCCGGATCCGTACCTCACTTTCTTCTTCGATCACCGGCAGATGGTCGATGACCGGAATTCCGAGCGAGCGTAGGCGAAGCATGCTCTGCCGCTTTCGTTCTTCAGCTGTCTTGAGCTTATCGCGGCCACCGAACCATCCCATGACTTAAGCAGTACGGACGTAGTCCTTGGATCCGGGGGCGAAGGCCCAGTCGAGAGGCTTCTTCTTGGCCATGCGCCGAAGCTAGCTCGGGGCCAGCAGGTGCTCCTACCGCTTCACCACCCGCACCGGCGCCAAGTCGAAAACACGGGCAACAGACGCCTACCCTGTGAAAAACACGTGGGTACACCCTGTGAAAAATCACCTGTTCAAGGCCTTTCCAGCGCGGGACCTTTGCTGCCATACCGGCGCCCATGACCAAGCAAGAAACACGAGCCGAACGTCAATGGCGTGGGACACCGATCAACACCATCATTTGGTGGGTGGCATTGATACTGTGCATGACGTGCTTGCTGGGGTTGAACACCCTGCTCGACCCATGATAATGGCGGGGTTGACGATCGCACCGGAGCAAAAGCAATTGATCTCCCCCGTCCCGAGGCCCGGCGGTCCATCCAGACCGACCGGGTCTCGAATTTCCGGGGGGGCGGGTCGATCGATGCTGAAGTGATCCCCGCTCTGGTAGTGCCCGTCGGCCTCCTTCTGGAATTGCATCAGGATGTCGCCTACCTCCGGCCTTTAGGTTCGCGAGGCTGCGGCGCCGAAGCGGAACCAGCAGGGTCAGTACACGCTTGGCGGGGTTGTTGTGCGGGCGATCAGACGCCTGCAGCAATACGCGCGGCCTCAGTGCTCCAAGCCACCGAGGCGCCTGCTCGGAAGGGCACCACCGTATCCCCATCGAAGGGGAACGCATCGGGCACAGGCCATTCGCGGCGTGTGAGCGTGATGCGATCGGTGTTGCGCGGCAGCTGGTAATGGTCCGGTCCATGGAAACTGGCGAAAGCGTCGGGCTTGTCCAATGCCCCTGCGCGATCGAAGACCTCTACATACAGTTCGATGGCCGCGTGTGCCGTATAGATGCCCGCACAGCCGCAGGCCGTCTCCTTGGTGGGCCGGGCGTGCGGCAGGCAAGTTATGTGCCAAGGTTCCCTTCGCCTGCATAAGGCGAGCCCCGAGCAGACCACGTCGGTGAAGATCACCTTATCGCGCATTCCCTTAAGCTGGTCGACGGCGCCGAGGCGGATGCCGGAACGCTCCGACAGGTCGTATTGGAACGTGAGCCCTGCGGCTGGTCCCCGGGGAGGGCATCGGTCCTGTCGATGGCATCGTTATCACGGAGCCAGGAGAGGCCGGGCCCGGCCTGCGCACCAAGCTCGAGCGGGGTTGTTGGGCGCTCACGTGCTGCCCGGTCAGCAGGGGCAGGGCGATGAACGGGATGTTCTCGTGCTTCATGGTCATGCGCAACTGGATCGTGAGCGCTGAAGCTGAACGAAGCATAGGTCCATTCAAGTAAAGGCCACCCCGGCCGCTGGACGATCCGACCGGGATCGCAGTTCGCGCAGGTTGGGCTTACCGCGTGGTTGATGCCACGCTATCGCATGATCACAGCGCGCAGCACAGTGCGAACACCGTTGTTCTGCAAGGCAAGCCAATTCGCTCAAGTGGCCAGCGCATCGAATTCCAATTGCGCACTGTTGCCGGACATCGTGCCTTGGTCCAGTAGGCGGCCATCAGTGGAACGCACCTGCCATTGTGTGCTTCCGGCGAAACCACCCACATGTACCGTACCGGTGGAAGGGTTCGGGTACAGGGTGATCGCATCCTGTCCGCTCTCCGCAACTGCGGAAGGACCGGTCGGGCCGATGTGGTGTGCACGTACTGTCTGCCGCGGGTTCAGTCGATGATCGTCCCAGGTGATCGTTGTGCTGCCATTCCACTTCGCGGGCGTACTTCACCCTCCTCAGGTGGTGCAGGATCTCCCTGCCCCTGCGGATGCCTGCTGTTGAAGGACACGATCGCACCGCACTATCTTGGTCACGACCATGTTCCACACCATCCGAACACGCGCGCGATGCTGTTGGCTTCAGTTGGCCTTGGCCATGGGCAGTACGGTCCTGGGGCAGGAGCTCCGTGTTGTGGACCTTCCGGTGCCCGGCTTGGACGATGAGCGCATCCGTGCGCTCGCCATGGACCCCAAGGGCGCGCTGTGGTTGGGAACGGACCGTGGGCTGTTGCGCTTCGATGGAGGTGCCTTGGAACGTTACGAGAGCGACCCGGCGGATCCCCGTTCGATCCCCAGCGATGCCATGTACGACGTGCTCGCGACGGCGGACGGATGGGTCTGGGCCGCCACGCCAAAGGGCATCTTCCGTGTGAACGCCCTCACCGGCGAGCGCGACCGGATGCCCACTGTGCGCGACGACGGCTCGTCCATACCGATCGAATGCCTTTCGCTGAGCCCTTCCAGCACCGGGCTTTGGGCCTTCATGGGGCGGGGAGGCCTGTATCATCTGGCCAACGGCGATACGGCATTCCGCGCGGCGAAGCACCCGCAGGGCGATCCCCGACGGCCTGTGGGTGGCTGGGAGGCTCCGGACGGGCACTTGTGGTATGCCGACCGCAATGCCGTGCGCCAACGGGACCCGAACACCGGACAGGAACGCATCTACCATTGCGCACCCCTCGGGCAGGATCCGAACAAGGTGCTCCTGCTGGACCTGGTGCCGGACCAATACGACCCGAACACGTTGTGGTGCACGAGCTGGGGACTGGGCCTGCTCCGGTTCAACATCCCCACCGGCACGTTCACCGCCCACTATCTGCACCTTCCGCTCGACGGGCTGCGGAACATCGTTCGCGACGTGGTCCAGATGGGGCCTGGCAGTTGGTTGCTGAGCATGGATGATACCCTGCGCCTGTTCGATGGGCAGCGCTTCACGACCGCACCCCAGGCCCCCGTGTCGCTCGGCCTGCTGGTCGATCGGGGAAAAGCCTACATCGGCTCCATCGGCAAGCTCCTGCTCGCAGCGCCGCCGGCCGCCGACGTGGAGGTCCTCAGCGGGTTGGACCCGAAGGGCAGCATTCATGTGGCCGGCACGTTGGAGGACGATGGTTACTGGGCGGTCCGGTTCTACACGGACCGCAAGCTGATGCGCACGGACAGGAAGGGACGCGTGCGTGAGGAGATCAGGTTCCCAACGCGGAGCACTATGTTCGAACCGTTCAAGCTGATGGTGTCGCAGCATGGCCCTGCCAGGGGCCACGTGTGGGTGGGCGCCACGAAAGGGCTGTGGCTGCATGTGCCCGGAAGCGGCACCCTGCAGGAGGTACCACTGACGCCCGATGGCGGAGAAGAGGATCCCTATCCGTACATCCTGGACCAGGCGGAAGATGCGCGGGGCCGGCTTTGGTTGATCACCAGCACGCATGGCTTGCTCCGCCATGAGCCGACGGATCACCGCACGGTCGTTGTGCCCATGCCCGAGGACGCGACCATGGCGGACCTCATCTCGATCACGCAGCTGGACAGCGGCCACATGCTCGCCACACGGCGAATGGGAGCCCCGGTGGTCATCGACGTGAACGACCTGGTCACCCTCACCCTTCAACTTACCGACCGACAGCAGATGGGGGACGTGGAAGGCGCGATCGCGATCCCCTCCGGGGACCTGATCATGTATACCCGCAGCATGGGGATCTGGCGCTTGGAACGTGGCGCTTCGGGAACGGCCTGGCGCACACGTCGCCGCTGGTACCTGCCCGATCGTCCGGTGCTGCAGGATGCGACCTGCGACGGTCAGGGGCGTGTGTGGCTCAGCTCCGATCGTGGCGCGTTCCTGCTGGATGCCCGCAGCGACCTGCTCCACCCCTTGAACGAATTGATCGGTGTGCCATCGCGCATGACGGGTGAACTGGCGACCACCACGAACGGCGACGTCGTGCTCACGGGAAACGGCGTGGTCCGTTGTCCCGGCAGCTTCGAGCCCTTCACTGCGCCACGCAACCTCCTTCTGCGTAGCGTTCGGGCGAACGACAAGGACCTCACGGAAGCCTTTTCGCAAGGCGTGGCCGTGGAGCTCCCCTTTCATCAGAACAGGCTGACCATCACCTATGGTTGTGTCGCGCTGCTTGACGGGAACACCATCACCTACGCCTATCGCTTGATACGGAATGGCACGGCACAGCCGTGGACGCCGATGGACGATCAACGGCGCACGGACCTCATCGGACTTGCACCCGGCGACTACACGTTCCAATTGCGGGCAGAGGGCCCTTCGTTCCTGCCGGTCTTCACCGAAGCCGTGTTCAGCGTGGCCACACCGTGGTGGGCCTCCTGGTGGGCACGCCTTGGGCTGGTGGTGCTCGGGGTTGCGATGGTGAGCCTGCTGACCCGGAAGGTGCTGGCCGCGCGCTACCTGCGGAAGCTCCAGGTGGTGGAGAAGGAACGCGAGGTCGAACGGGTCCGCATGCGCATCTCCCGCGACATCCACGACGGTATCGGCAGTGGGCTTACCCGCATCATGCTGATGACCCGCAAGCTCGGCGGCGATCCGCAACAGGCGCAGCGTATCTCCCAGGCCAGCACGGAACTGGTGCAGGAGCTGGGCGAGATCGTCTGGACCGTGGACCCCCGCAACGATAGCTATGGGTCCTTCATCGCCTACATCCGGAGCATGCTGGCCAAACAGTTCGAGCACCTGGACATACAGCTGATCTTGGACCTGCACTGCGCCGCTGCGCACCGTGATCGGATCATCGGCCCGGAGCTGAAGCGCAACGTGTTGCTGACCATGAAGGAAGCAGTGAACAATGCCTTGAAGCACAGCGGTGCCAATATCATTGAGGTATCGCTTGACCTGCAGCATGATCGACTGGCGCTCCGAGTGAAGGACAATGGCCGCGGCTTCGACCCCACCACGGTGCGTGAGGGAGCCAATGGCCTCATGAACTTCCGCAAACGTGCGGAAGCGGTGCATGGCGAGGTGCAGGTGAACAGCGGAGCCAGTGGTACGGAGGTCCTCTTCACCGCGCCCGCACCCTCCACGAACATGTGATTCAGTGGCCTGAACCATGCCGATACCTTCGCTGCCATGCCCATCCGTATAGCCATCATCGAGGACGATCGCGACATGCGCATCGCGTTCGAGGAGGCCGTGTGCGATGGCGCGGACCTGGACCTGCGGGGCAGCTACCCCAGCGTGGAGGCCTTTCTGGCCCGGCCTGAGCGGTTGGAGGACCTCGACGTGGTCCTCACTGATATCCACCTGACCGGGCAAAGCGGCATTGAGTGCATCGCCCAATGCAAACCGAAACGACCGCAGCTGCAGTTCCTCGTGATCACCGTGTTCGAGGACAACGTGCATCTCTTCAATGCGCTGGTGGCCGGCGCAACAGGGTATCTGCTGAAATCAGCGACACCGCCCGAGATCGTACAGGCGATCCAGGACATCCACCGGGGCGGGTCGCCCATGTCGCTCGCCATCGCGCGCATGGTGGTGGCCAGCGTGCAACAGAAGCAGGTGAACGTAGCCTTGATGAAGAGCCTCACCCCTCGTGAGAACGAACTCGTGCAGCTGCTCGCCGAAGGGTATCCCTACAAGGAGATCGCGGACCGGCTCGGCCTCAGCATCGAAACGGTGCGCACTTACATCCGCGCCATCTACAACAAGCTCCAGGTGCACAGCCGCACGGAGGCGCTGAACAAGTTGTACGAGCGGTAGGCAGACCCCCCTCCACGAACATGTTATGGTGAAGGTGCTGGTGACGACGGAGCTTTGCCGGCATCAACCCCTGCTCCCCGATGCGCCGTCACTTCCGCACCCTCTGCACGATCACGCTCCTCGCTTCCCTGGCCGCTGACCAGGCCGTTGCACAGAACAATGATGACTACCGAAGCGCCGCCTCGGGCGATTGGGGCAACGCGGCCACCTGGCAGCGCTATACCGCCGGCACCTGGGTCGCTGCAGCGTTCGCGCCTTCGCTTGCCAGCGGCGTCATCACCATCCGCACTGGACATTCCGTCACGCTGTCGCCCGGCAACCTGACCATTGACCAGACCGTGGTGGACCTCGGCGGTACCTTGAGCACCGGCCTGTTCGCGAGCTTGAACGTGCAGGACGGCCAAGGCATCGACCTGCTCATCAACGGCACGTTGCTGCATTCCACCAATTACCTGAACGGTCCGGGGTCCATTGTGGTGGCCAGCGGAGGCGTGTTCAGCTGCTCGACCGGCTACATCGGCTCGGATGCCGTGCTGGAGATCCAGAGCGGAGGATCCGCGAGCAGTTCGGGTACCTTCTACCTCGGTGGCACCGTGAACAACGCCGGCACCTGGACGATGCTCAACGGACGCCTGACATCGACGGGCGGTGGCGCACAGGTCTTCAACAACCTGAGCGGCGGTGTGCTCGCACTGAACGGCTGGGATGATCCGGCATTGGGCCTCTCCTTCATCACCGTGAACAACGCGGGCACGATCGAGCAGAACAACAGCCCCGCGGAGTTCACCTGGTGGGTGGCAACGCTCAACAACAGCGGCACCGTGAACGTGAACGGTGGCAGCTTGAAGCAGAGCAGTGGGACCATCACGAATTCGGGGGTCTTCGCCTTCGATTCGGGTTCGGCACTGCGCCTTTCGGATGGCACCTTCACCAACAGCGCCGGCGGCTCCCTCAACGATCTGCCCCACCTGATCGTCGAATACGGCACATTGAACCTCAACGCAGGCAGCACCTGCGATGATCTGCCCCTGATCACCCAGACCAATGGCACCATCGATGTGGAGCAACCCCTGACCGTGCAGCAGTATGACCTTACGCAAGGCAACTTCACCGGACCGGCCGAGGTGTCCATCCCTCCGGGCGGGGTCTTCAACCTCACCAACGGGTATGTGAACTCGGATGGGCTCCTGCATCTCTCCGCAGGCGCGACAGCCAGCACCAATGGCTTCGCCTTCCTCAACGGCACGATCAACAACGAGGGCACATGGACCATGCAGAGCGGGCGTACCCACAGCAATGGTTCCGGCCCGAACGTGTTCAACAACCTGCCCGGCGGCACGCTCAACCTGAACGGCTGGGATGACAACGACTTGGGCTGGACCTTCACCAACCTCAACAACGCAGGCACCATCAACAAGAACAACGGATCCGTTCAGTTCAGCTTCTGGAGCACGGC
>Ga0315902_10010764_pt1 | contig 12086 bp, 10 predicted proteins | sample LakEriMetagenome_9_FD_203523 | JGI IMG/M metagenome (GOLD analysis project Ga0315902, IMG submission 203523) | Freshwater fungal communities from buoy surface, Lake Erie, Ohio, United States - Buoy 12 MA117 | ecosystem: Environmental > Aquatic > Freshwater > Lake > Lake biofilm | place: USA... | reverse complement strand
TTGTTTGCCGCTTCCTCATCACCGCTTGCTCTGGCATAGGCTGCGCAGGCAATCACGTAAAATGTTTCAGAGAAAAAATACCTTCTTTTCCTGATGGGCTGGCCTTCTCTTGTTACATGAAAGAACATCCTTCCATCGGTATCAAAACAATGTTTGTTCAGGAAATCATAACCCAGCTTTGCTCCATCCAGCCATTCCTGTTTTTTTTCAACCGTATTGTAAAGCGTGGAAAGTGTCCAGACCGCTCTTCCCTGGATCCACACGGCCTTGTCGTCATCAATCAAACTACCGTCAGCATCCCGCATGAAAAGGTATCCGCCGTGTTCATGATCAAATGAACGGGGGAACCAAAATGGGATGGTGTCTTTCAACAACTGATCTGCATAAAATTGTTGCAGATCATTCAATTCTTCAGCTGTGTACTGCATTTGTCTTATGAGGTTTAAGAAATATCAATTGGATGATGAGCACAACCACAACCACAAAAGCCAGCATGGCAAAATCTTTGCCAAGGTTGCCTGCATCGGTTGATTTACCCAGGTAATCCGTGATCAACGCTCCGGCGAAAATTCCTGCAGTATTCAAAAATCCATATCCGGTTGCGCGTTGGTTGGGTTGTACGAATTGACAAAGGATGGGCATGTTGTTGGTGTCAAACATGCCAAAGCCAAAGCCAAACAAGAATGCTGATGCGATGATGTGAAAGACCGTTACGCCATATCCCATCAGGAACAAGGCAGGAATGGTCAGTGCAAGCCCAATGGCTCCTGTATAAATCCTTCCCCTGCTGTTGACCTGGAACCACCTGTCAGAAAGGATTCCACCCACAATAACCCCCAGCAGGGAGGACAATGAAATGGAGATGGTGGTCAATGGCCCAGCCACCGACATGTCAATGTTCAGGTTTTGGGCAATCAGGGTTGGGGCCCAGTTCTTGATGGCCCAACCCGGAAGACTGGGCACAGCAAAATAAAGCACAATGATCCAAAAAGGGAAAGAACCCAAGAGGGATACCAATCCAGAAAAAAAGTTTTTCCTGGGTTGATGCCCGATTGGTGCAACGATGGTTTCCCTTTTTTTATCCTTCAGGAAAAGTACAAGCACCATGGCATAGAGCATCCCAATCAATCCAAACAAAATGAATGTGTTTTGCCAGGAATAATATTTTGATACAGTGGAACCAAAACCACCCAGGGCCTGCCCCATGTAGATGCCAGACATGTGGATGCCAACGGCCAGTGACCTTGTCTTATCGGTATGGAAATCTGCAATCAATGACAGTCCTGCAGGAATGTACAAAGCCTCACTGAAGCCCATGATGGCACGCAGCACATAGAGCTGGTTGAAGGTTTGGGCATAGCCCATGGAAAAAGTAACAGCAGACCAGACAAACAGGCTGCCAATGATCAGCCATTTTCTGCTGATGCGATCAGCGATGATTCCAGAGAAAGCACTCATGGCCCCATAGACCCAGAGGAATACAGCCATCAACCTGCCGAAATTGGTGGCCTGTTTGAGCTCAGCAATGTCCAGCTGCATGGCAGGACGCATAGTGGCGATCATCTGCCTGTCCATATAGTTCAGGAGTGCAACGCCGAAAAGCAGTGCCACAAGGATCCAGGGGTATTTTTTGGAAGAAGCCATTATTTCTCATTATAGATCCAATTTAGGCTTAATCTCGAAATATCCGTTACACTCAAGTGTGTCTTTTTGGATTGGGATCCTGCGCAGTAACCCAACAGAACATTTTTACCGATAAAATGCATAGCGGTATAACAATACCAGCCATCTTTGTCGTCTTCTAAATTTTTAATGAACTCCCATGATAGCCCATCGTCTTTTGAAACAGCAATGGTTTGAGGGGTTCTTTTGCCTTTCAACATGGTATCCTCACCTCCGTTGTTGTTCCATACCATGAGCAGGTCTCCTGTTGAGGGGATTCGCTGAATAGTAGCAGGCGACAAGGGTGATTTGATGGATGTTTTCTCAGCTGGAGACCAGGATTGGCCACGGTCTTTCGAAACAGACTTGTATTGAAAACCCGGGCTGGCACGAATGATCATCATGATGTCACCGTTTTTCAGTTCTACAACGCCAGGTTCCTGCAGGGTTGCGTTGTCTGGGTTTTGCAGTGCAGGACTGGACTTCCAGGTAATGCCATTGTCATCAGAAAAATAACTGAACAAGGTGCCATTGTTTGACCATTTTTCACCAGGCACCTGATGAAGGGCCACTGCCAGCAACAACCTGCCATCTTTCAATTGAATGACCCTGTCATTGTTCAATACAAAATACCCTTTTTTGTCTGTAATACAGGGTATTGGATCACTCCAGGTCTTTGCTTCATCAACTGAAATGCGCATCATAGGAATACAATCACTGGTAGAATTTTTTTTCAGGTAGAACAAGGCAATGCTCCCATTTTTCAAACGAAGCAATGAAACAGACATCACGTTCATCAATCCCTCCCTGGCAACGACCACCTGATCATCACTGGTCCAGGTTTTGCCTTGGTCAAAAGATTTTCTTGAAGCCAGAAAAGCTGAAGCATGGTCGCTGGAAGATGTTCCGGTATAACGGCTGTAGACAAACAGGATGCTGCCGTCTTTCATCGAAATGAAATCCCCTTCGCTGTTTCGAGGATTGTCTGCACCCGGAGAAATTTTCATCACCAATTCCTTTCCTGGAGCTGGTTGATTTTTATTGGAAGATGAGGCCACCTTGCACCCCTGAAGCAGAAGAAAAGAGAACAACAGAAAATAAACTTGTTTCATGCCAGTTGATTTAATTGGTTTAGATGGTTTGAAGTACTTCAGACGCTACTTGTATTGCGTGATCAATTTCCTCGTCTGTATGAACAGCACTGATGTACCATAAGCCACGTCCGATAACCCTCACTTTCCTGTCGTGCATGCCTGCTATAAATTTACCCAACTTTGCCTTATCACAGGCCAGGGTATCACGGAAATCATTGATAACAGGCAAGTCAGTAAAGGCAATGGTAAACATGGGACCAGGGCCTTGCACCAACATGTTTTGATTCGCTGCAGCAGCGGCGGCCTTCAATCCGTTCATGAGTTTTTTCCCTAATGCAAACATCCGTTCGTAAGGATTTTCCTCTTCCAAAATCCTGATGGTTGCCAACGCAGCAGCAACAGTCGGATTGCTGGAATTCATTGTGCCAGCATGAATGACCTTTGATGCTTCAATCAGGCCCATCCATTCTTTTTTGCCTACCACTGCACTGATCGGATAACCACTTCCCATGGCTTTTGCGAAAATGGAAATATCGGGCGTGATGCCAAAGTAACGCTGTGCGCCACCCAGGCTTAACCTGAATCCACAGATCACTTCATCCAGTATAAAGGCGGATCCGTATTGATCACAAAGGGAACGAATCCCTTGTAAGAATCCTTCCTGGGGCACAATGCACCCGTTGTTGCACATCACCGGTTCAGTGATGATGGCAGCGATTTCCTCATGCCTTTCTTCCATTGTCTTTTTCAACAGGTCCAGATCATTCCATGGAAGAATGATGAACTCGTCCGCAGCAGTTGCAGAGAGTCCCTGGCTCCAGGGATAGACATTGGGGTGTTCTCTTTCTCCAAGGGCTTCAGCAGATGGTGCAGAAAGTCCCCAGGCAACATTGTCCAACCATCCGTGATAATGTCCTTCAAAACGAAGGAACTTCTTTCTTCCTGTCTTGGCCCTTGCTACGCGAAAAGCAGTTTGCACTGCTTCAGAACCATCCAGACAAAAGCGCATCATTTCTGCTGAAGGAATAATTTCATTCAGCTTTTCAGCGAGTTCAATCTCCTGAATATGCTGGCCTGCAAACATCTGTCCCAATGCCGAGTATTCTTCTACTGCTTTTATCACTCTTGGGTGAGAATGGCCTACAATCATTGGTCCCTGGCTCAATGTGAAATCGAGGTACTCATTGCCATCAACATCATACAACCTGCTGCCCTTGCCATGCGAATAAAAAATGGCATGCGGATGTCCATATTTCCTGAACTCCGATGATACCCCTCCTGCAATCACTTTCTTTGCCCTTTCCAGTAACGAGGACGATTTTGCGTAACTGATTCCTGACATGATTTCTTTTTGAATATGATTGATTTATTTGTTGCCCTGGTGATTGATTGGGGGTAGTTCTTTACCCAACATGAAAAAAAATAGCTGATTCCAGTAGGCAAAGCCCAACTCAATATCTGTGATGGTTGTTTTTGCGCCACTCACCTGCAATGCATTGTTTCCTTTTTTCAAGATGCCAGGATCATTGATAAGATAAATCCATGAATAGGCGGCAAGGTCTGGAGGCAATTTCTTTCCGGTTGAATAGGCCTCCTCTTTGAATACTTTAAAGGGAGCCAATGTTACTCCATTGAGCTTTATGTTGATGGGCAAGCTGTCCTTCGCCCCAACCCTCAGCAAACAAGACTTGAGCGGAAATGCAACAGCAGCAGGATTTTCTCCAACCAACAACTGAAAGCTTTCCTCTCCCTGCAGTTGGCGGGGAAGTTGTTTTACATAGGCGTAGGAGGGTTGTTTTTCATCGTTATAATAGGATTTGGTAAGAGCGTAAACCTTTTCGGTAGCATTGAGCTTGTCATTTTTCAAACCAGCCACCAAGGCATACATCCAGTCTGGATGCGGCCTGAATCCTTCATCCCTGTCACCGCCCTTAAAATTAAAAAGGTAAAACCCATGCGCACCCATCAACCTGTAATTGGCGGCAGCGCCGAGCAATTCGGCAAGGTTTGCCATCCTTCCGTAAGGCAAGTCCATTCCATATCCATTTGCAGCAGGCAGCATGGCTTTTCTGAAACTCGTTCTGGGAAACAAAGAGGGATACACCTGTACACCATGCTGTTTTCCCAAATCAACCATGTCTTGAATGGGCATATCATGGGCCAATGTCATGAGTTGAGAAGGTGTAACCAGGTCAACCAACCCCTCCCTGATCCATGTCTGTATGTCAAGCCCGGCCAGATTACAGGCAGCTGTGGAAGGAGGAACCCTCACGAAAAGATGCATGGGCCTTCCCTTTTGCTTGGACAGCAGATTCAGCCTGTTGCGCATCCTGCGCAACAATGCAGTCATCAATTGCCTTCCCGCTTCATTCTTCTCCCTTGGGAAAAAAACCTGAACCCGGTTGAAGTCCAGCTCAAAGCCGTCAATGATGTCCTGGTGAAGCAGAATCGCTTCTTCAAAAACAGCAAAGCGAAAATCACGCACTTCCTTGTGGGTATAGTCAAAAAGATTGCCGTAATCCTTGCTGAATTCAAGAGGGCTTTTGCCAAGCCTGAACTTCTCTCCATTTTCCATCCAGAATTTTCCGGTGAGCGGATAATTGTAAGGATCGGTCATGAAATGACTGTCGTTCATCCGCAGGCTGGGTATAAACCGCATCTTGTTCCGTTTGGCCTCAAGACCTGCCACCATCACAGCATTCATCCCAGCGGCAATACAGGTTCGGGCACTCCTGATCCTTGTCGCCCAGTTGGAGTCTTTGAGTTCATAACTGGTTTGCCTCCAACCGTATGGGCTGGCAACCTTTGTATTGTAATAGAGTACATCGCTTCCAGCACCGATGCTGAACGTATAGGTATTGATACCCAGCGCTGCATGAGCAGCCACATTCAATTCCAGCAACTGCCTGGCTTTGACAGGATCCGGACTCAGGAAAGCAAAATCACCATCCTCATTGAAAACTACTCCAAAATCAACAGGTGATTTTTTTGTTTGCGCAATACTGACAACAAGCATAAAAAAGAAAACAATTCCAAATAGTAAATGCCATTTGACTGGAGTATTTGTCTTGCGCAATTTGAAACAATGCGTATTATAAACAACCATCATGCCTGAATTTTGGGCTTTACCTTGTAAAGAATAAAAGCGCAGAGCAACATGGTGACGCCTGCAAATTGATAGATATGGGAGAGGTCAACTTTCGCATCACGCAAGATGCCTCCGGCATACAATGCCAAACCACCTACAATGCAGCTGAACATGTTCAGGATACCATACCCGGTTGCCCGGTACCGTTCATCAACAATCGTACACAAGATGGGCATCATGTTGGAATCTGAAAATGCCCTGGTAAATGCATAGACAACAAAAAATGCAATGGCTGCAGGCAGAAAAGAAGTCGTGCTTGCCATAAAGATAAAAGGTGCTGCCACAACAAGACCGATGACGGGAACCAGCACCCTTGCCCTTTCATTTTTCTTGCTCCACCTGTCTGCAAGGATTCCTCCCGCAATCACGCCCGCCAGTGATGCAGGGTAGAGATACCCTGTTGCATAGAGTCCGGCTACCGTCTGGGACAGGTTAAAATGCTCCTTGTAATAAGTGGGCAACCAACCCATTACCAGCCAGCTCACTACACCCAGCAAACTCCAATAGATCAATGCCAAATTGAACGAATGGTTGCCAAACATTCTTCCTACCGCTTCCCTGAAATTGACTTCTTTTTTGGCAGTTGAATTTACTTCAATAGTTATTTGTTTCGGATCCTTCAGCACGGCAACCAACGTGATAGAATAAAGAATACCGAATACTCCCAATGCCGTAAATGATGTATTCCATGTAAATTCTTCAGCAATCCATCCTCCAACAAACCCAAGGCTTTGCCCTGCCATGATACCTGCCATGTGAATGCCTGTGGCGAGTGACCTTGTTTTTGTTCCATGGTAGTCTGCAATCAAGGCCAGGGCTGCAGGAATATAGCAGGCCTCACTGATTCCCATCAGCGCTCGGGTCAGCAAGAGTTGGTTAAATGTTGTTGCGTGAGCCGTCAGCCAGGTAACAGCGGACCATACAAACAGACTGACAAGAATCACCCTGCTCCTGTTGAACTTGTCAGCAATATAGCCGGCAAAAGGGCTGAGCAATCCGTATACCCATAAAAAAACAGAAGAGAGCAATCCGAACTGCGCCTCTGTCATGGGGATCTCCTGCAGGATGGATGTTCGCATTGTCGTGATCATGGTCCTGTCGAGATAATTCAATGAAGCCACCACACAGAGCAATGCAACTGTCATCCAGGCCCTTGCCAAGTTTTGTTTTTTGTTTGTCATGGGTCTCCTTATTTTTTTATGCCGACAATCGTGTTTGTCCGAATGCCGGGCTTGATTTCTCCGCTGATGTACAACCAATGGCCTTTCCAGAGCACAGCTGGCAAGGTAACCTTTGCATCAAATTGCATTTGACTACCCTGAAAGGACCAGATTTTTGTACCAGTTGAGTAAGTGAATAATTTTCGATCTATGCCAGGATGTGTAGTAGGATCCTTGTGCAAGGCTTTCTCTGCATCCACCCCTCCCCAAAAAACGAAACTGCCATCAGTGAGTACTGGAACAGGATTGGCTGATGCGGTAGCAGCGCGAGGCATCATGGGTAACACCTCCCAATACCCCGACCATTGTCCATTGTTCTTGACAGGGACAAATCGAAATGCATCCTGCAACATTTTTCTTTCCGGCTTTCCGACATGGTCTACACCAGCCATCTCTCCACTGAACAAATAGAAACTGCCTCCAAAAGATCCCGCCACAGGTTGCGTCCTTCCAGCACCAGGCCAGACAGGCATGGAGACCCAGCCTGATGGGAGGTCTTCAAGATCCAACAAATAAATGGTATTCAGGGGAGCACCAGTGAATGCACTGGTTCCTCCTGCAACAATGATCATGTGATCTACCAATGCACCCGCCATGTTGGCAAGCGGTACGGGCAAGGCCGGATAAGTCCTGTAGTCAAAATCTTTTCCATTCCATTTCATGCCAGTCACTGATACATGAAAATCTTTTTCATCGTTTCCTCCAACAAGAATGATTTCATTTTTATACTCAATAGAAATGCCATAAGCAAGGGGGCTGGGCATTTTGATATCAAGTTTTATCCATTCGCGGTCTTCTGCGAACCAATAAATTTCATCATACCATTTTTTCTTTCCGCCTTCCCAGGGTTTTTTCTCAGGAAAATTAGCGCCCCCCATGCAAAACAATTGTCCGTTGCTTTGACCGGCGAACATCCCCGCCATTCCTTCGGTATTCGGCAGAGGAGGAAATGCTTTGAACTCAGGCATCTGTTGTGATTTTGAAGGTGATGCAAAAAGCATGAACAGCAGTACTAAAATTTGACATTGTTGGACAATTTTTTTCTTCATGATTACTGCTTTATAACTTGATTTTTAAAACAGCACCTGGACCGGGTTCAGCAGATCCTCCTGTAACCATCAGGGTCTGATCATCCATAAAATAAACATTGCTTGTACAGGCAAGACCCGTATCAATGGTTTCGATCAGGTCTCCAGTAGTTGAAACCAGGTGAACCGCCGCCATACCATAATGCGCAACCGCCATCATGCCCTGGCTGTTCATGGCAATGCCATCAGGTAAATTTCCGATAGGATTGCCAGATGGATTTTGGGGTAGATCAATGAATGCCTTGATATCATCAGCAGGCTTACCGTCACCGTTCAATGGGATGCTGATGATCCTGTTCTGGTAACTTTCTGCAACGAACAGGTTTTTCTTATCATTTGAAAGTACCAGCCCGTTGGGATAATCAAGTCCCGAAGCAATCAGTATTTCATCGCCATTTTGTGCAATACAAAAAACAGCACCCTGATGCCTTATTGAATCGGTGAAATAGAGGTTTCCATCGTCATCCATCAAAAGATCATTGGGCACACTCACCTTGATGCCTGCACAGGTTTCGCTGGAGACTGCACCCATCAATTGTCCATCTAAGGAAAAGCGCAATACCTTTCCCAATTTGCTGTCACAAACAAGATGTTCTCCATTGCCAATGATAATCTGGCCGTTGGGACAAGCTGATTTTCCCCAGACTTTCAATTTTCCATCGGGCTTCAGCTGCATGATATTTTCTCCGGAAAGCATTGTAAAATAAAGGTTTCCGAATGCATCAACCGCGGGACCTTCGGTGTAGAAGTCCACTGAGGCAAGCATGATCAATTCGTGTTTCCTGTTCAGCATGTGCAATTGATTTCTTCAAAGGGATACAAGGGAACCCTTCGGTTTTCGTAATGAAACATGGTCATGTCTGCAGCTGTTACACCTGGCGTATTTACCTGCACAATGGCAGGACAAACATCCTTGTAAGCAGCAATGGGTGCGTTGACCCCTTTAGCAACTATAGCATCAAAATCCAAAGGATTGATGCCGAATGCAGTGAGTTGTCTAAGGCTATAGGGCGGCACCCTCAAGGTAGTGAGCATGAGCACATGATTGTTCTCGGTTTTTACAATTGCAATAGGGCCCATGTCAAAATGAACCTGTCCTCCATGTCTTGGGGCAGTTTCTTCAAATGAACCCGGCCCTTTGGAGACAAGTGTTACCCATCTCCTGCGGGTAGAAACACGATCAGGACGCTGACCGATCTGCAGTTCAAATCTTTGGCCTTTCTCGTATGCATTGGCCACATGAACTGCAGTAGGATCATGAACACAGTGGAACACATTTCCCTTTGCTTCATCCTCAAGCTGATCAAGCAGGTAGATGCTGTCGCCGGGAGAACCCCCACCAACATTGTCGCCCATGTCCAGCAACAGCAATGGTTTCGGTGTATGATTCCATGAATCAACTATTGAACCAATGTTTTGTTTTACGCCATTGAAAGCAGACCTGTTGCAAACCACATGGTTGGTGAGTTCTTTGAGGACATCCTCCCCATGTGAAGCATCGCCATTGACGATAACGATGATGGAAGATCCCATTTCTTTGACGTCTGCGTAGGGAAAACCCAATACAATGCTTGTTGAAACGATGCCGTCTCTGCTCAAAGCATCCTTGGCCATCTCATGCAATTCCTTGCAAGGATTTTTTTCTGTCAACTGCTGTTCAATGCTGATGGCCAATGGAAGTGGAGCAAACAATTGAACAGGCTTTATCCTGCCTTGCAAGGTATCGGCCATGATCTTTCCCGCTTCCTTACCAACCGTACGCTGATCCACGTGTGGATTGGTTTTATAGGCTACCAGGGCATTGGTTGCGTCAATCATCGCCTTGCTGACATTTGCATGAGGATCAATGGTTCCAATGATGGGTGTATCCTTGCCCACCAATTCTCTTAGTCTTCCGAGCCAGTGTCCGTCCATATCAGGATATGCTTCACATACACCTGCACCATGCGGCACTACAAGGCAACCATCAACAGGCAAATGCTTTTTCAATTCACCAAACATCTCCCGCATCAGGTGTTCAAATGCTTCTTTGGTTACGGTGCCTCCAGGCGTTGCCTCCGCATACATGATTGGTACAATCTGGATGTCTGCCTCTCGCATTGCCTCAATCATGCCGCCAACTTCATGGAATGCATTCTTGTATTCTGTTATGATCTCCTCACCAAAATGCCAATGACCATTACGGAACTGATTCAGTCCGGTTAGCCCTTCTGCAAAGGTGTTGGATTCATGAACTATGCCCAGCAATGCTACCCGCATGATCAGGGATTTGGAGAATAAGCGATGGCATCCACTTCAAACTTGAGCAAAGTACCCAGACAGCCCATTATCGTTGTTCTTGCGGGAAAGGGCTCCTTGAAATATTCACGGTAAATCTGGTTGAACTCCGCAAGGTCCTCCTGCCTGTTGACATAATTTCTTACTTGCACAACATCAGCAAAACCCAGACCTGCACCGGCAAGAATCTTTCCGAGGTTATCAAAAGATCTTCTGCATTCTTCTGCGAAACTGCCTTCCACAATCTTGCCCTCATCATCCACAGAGGCCTGTCCGGAGATGAATACATAATCACCGGCCTTGATTGCGGGGGAAAAAGGCAAGTGGCTTTTGGGCACACCTGAGCCGGTTATTACTTCAATATTTTTCATCTGTTTGATTGTTTTTATTTATTTGGCATAAAACTTTCAATCCTGTTAATCCTTCTCATCAATTCCGCATCAGACCAGGACATTTCCGGTGAAAGAAGTGGCGCTTTTGCAGTACCGATGTCAATACCATACCTCAATTTCATTCCACGCTCGAAGAATGTCCATATACAAGGCAAAATTTCAAGAATCAATTCCTGGAATTCAAGCATGAAATCCATTCCAAGCTTTACATTGCCGTTCAGGAATTCTCTCCTTACGTATTGACAAACAGGTCCAAACAAATTGTATGTTGAACCAATGGCACCAACTGTTCCGCAGACTGCTGCATGGCACATCAATTCATCTGCACCGCTGAACAGTTTCCATACACCTTTGGACTTGATGTTGATGGCACTGATTTCCAAGAGGCTTCCGGTAGTCAGTTTCAATCCTTTTACATTGGGAATCTCCAGGAGTTGCCTGATCATGTCATCGGTCATCGGTGAGTTCCCTATCTGATAAGGGAAAAAAGGAAGGTTTGTCGCATTGGCAATTTTCTTGTAATGCTCAAGACCCATGGCCGGAGATGTTGCATAATAGATGGGGCCAACAGAAGAGATCCCATCAGCACCATGTGCTGCAGCATGCTGTGCCAAACGCACAGACTCATCAGTGCTCAACGCACCCACCTGAACGATTACAGGCAAACGCCTGTTTGTTATCTCTAATGAAAGTTTTGCGATGTGTTTTCTTTCCTCCTCCGGATAAAGAAAACCCTGTCCTGTTGAACCCAACAGGTAGATGCCATCAAGTTGTTGTGCAATGATGAGTTCAATGATTTTTTCCAATTCTTTTTCATTCACCTTTCCCTCACTGGTCACAGGTGTCAATAGCGCTGGCCAAAGGCCTTTCAGATCTACAGATCCGGTTGTCGTTGACATGGTAGTTGATTTTATGATTGTATATTTTCGATTGCGGTTTTCATTTTGTTTGCAGAGATGGTTTCTATTTCAGGAAGTCCAAAATAAGTTTCTACAGATTGCATATCCTTGAAGCCACTTCCTGTAATGAGGCAGACGATATTGTCTTCTGGTTTGACTTCATTCAACTCAACAGCAGCAGCCAATCCGGCCAATGCAACAGCTCCAGCAGGTTCAGAAAAGATGCCTTCCTGCTGTGCCAATCTTTTCTGTAATTCAAAAACGGCCTTGTCTGTAACAGCATAGCCGCTGCCACCCAGCGCCCTG
>Ga0315902_10010758_pt1 | contig 12091 bp, 8 predicted proteins | sample LakEriMetagenome_9_FD_203523 | JGI IMG/M metagenome (GOLD analysis project Ga0315902, IMG submission 203523) | Freshwater fungal communities from buoy surface, Lake Erie, Ohio, United States - Buoy 12 MA117 | ecosystem: Environmental > Aquatic > Freshwater > Lake > Lake biofilm | place: USA... | reverse complement strand
TCCAATGCCAGATCCAGTCCCCGAAGCGCAGCCTTGATTCCGGCCGCATCACCGTCATACAGTATCGTCAGGTTATCGGTGTATTTACGGATCAATCGTAATTGATCGGGCGTAAGGGCTGTGCCGCCACTGGCTACTGCATTATCTATACCCGCCTGATGGAGGGAGATCACGTCAGTATATCCTTCTACTAGCAGGCATTCATCGGACTTGTCCATTGACTGCCGGGCGAAATAAGATCCATACAGAATCCTGCTTTTTACGTAGATCTCATTCTCCGGCGTATTGATGTACTTAGGAGCTTTATCACTTGACTTTAGGATGCGGGCTCCGAATCCTAATAGTTTCCCGCTGTGATTATGAATGGGGAAGATGACACGGCCTCGATAATTATCAACCCATTGATCATTTCGGTTGGCGATCAGTCCGGCCTTTTGAAGTAACTCCGGATTGTATTGTTTTTGTAATGCTGCCTGCGTGAACGCATCCCGTTTTTCAGGGGAGAAACCCAATTGAAATTTGCGGATCGTTTCCTCGTTAAACCCTCTTTCCCGGAAATAAGTTAGGCCTATGTCTTGTCCCTCCTCGGTGTTCAGTAATTGCTCAGAAAACCATTCCTGCGCAAACTGATTGATGATATAAAGGCTGTCGGCCTGCTGTTGTTGTTGTCGTTGTTCATCAGTTGCAAAACTTTCCTCGATCTCGATCCCATAGCGATTGGCGAGCCAGCGGAGTGCTTCGGGGTAACCGTATTTCTCATGCTCCATGAGGAAGCTGATGAGATTACCACTTTTTCCGCATCCAAAACACTTGAAAATCTCTTTGCCAGGAGAGACCGTGAAGGAGGGTGTTTTTTCGTTGTGAAACGGACAGAGGCCCAGATAGTTGGTGCCTCTTCGTTTCAATTTGACGAAATGCCCCACCACATCTAGGATCTCGGCCCGGTTCTGAATTTGCTGGATGGTATTCGGGGAGATCATATTCTTTCGCAAGTTAGCCTATAACCGATCATTAACGATAGATCGCCATCGATACAGCCCGGTCATTCCATCCCATCAGGTTTAGGCTCATGCGGGAGGAGGTCAGGGTATAGCTGGCGCCACGTAAGTTTGGCTGATCATATAGGACAACACGATAGCCGGAAGGGATCTGGATCGAGCTCAATCCCCGCTCCGGGAAACCGGCCATACTTAGACTGGAGTAGGTGCCAGGTTGCAGGGATACAGCTTGTCCGCTGTAATCATTGTCCATGTATAGCACCACTGTCTGGTTGCCATACCCACCACCCGAACCGCCGCTGCCGCCCCAGGGATTGTTGTTCTCTTCCACGATCAAGGCGCCGATACGGTTGATGTACTGTCCTGGTAAACAAGTAGTAGAACTATTGATCGGGAAGGAGGAGCCGGTAAGATTCTCTGTATTCAGGTAAGCACGGATGCGCAGGTTGGCCGGGAGTTCAATCGATTGAATGCCGTACTTGAGAATACCGAGCTTACTTCCGTCATAAAATCCCGGTTGCAAACGCAAAGCATTTCCCTCATATTGACATTCACTGTATAAAGTTGCGTAAGTGCGTGGACGCGGTCCGCCACCATTATTGCTATTGTTGCCATTGTTGTTGCTTTTGTATTCGATCGTGAAGGAGCCGATCTTGTCATTGAATTGAGCGGGAAGGCAAAGGGAAGAATTCTCCAATGTAGTAGAAAGGCCCGAGTTGTATTCATTGTTCAGATAGGCCTTGATCACCAAGTTGCCTTGTATCTTGAGCGATGAGATGTTCAACTTCAATTCGCCGATCTGCGCACCGCTGTAAATGCCGGGGCCGAACGATTGTGAATAACCGCGATAAGAACAATCATTGTAGAAAGTGACAAAGTCATTGGACCCACCACCTGGCTGCCCATAGGCGTTCTCTATAATGATGGAAGAAGCCATGCTTCTGAATTCCGGTTCCAGGCAGGCTTGGTTGTTGAAATAGGTTTTTGATTTTCCCTGAAAATTATCGTGTTCGTAGATCGTTACTTTCAGGCCATTGGGAACCTGAATCCCTTGCAGGCGGTCGTTCCCGACCTTCATTTGATAAACCCTGTATTGACCTACTTCCAAGGAATAACTCATGCCGGTATAGTTGCAGCCCTCATATAGCCACACTTTGTTTTGAGCCTGCAAAGGGGAGATCAGCAAGGCAAAGAATGTCAGTAAGAGGATCGCCTTTTTCATTTTGTAAATTTAAATACAGTCTTGATTTTCCTTTTCGGTATAAGAGATTTGATATTGCTTCAGTACGTCGTCCGGTACACCTTTCCATTGATTGGCCTGGTTTCCCAGATAATTCAGATCCTTTATCCCGATGGAGGAAGTGTAAAAACCGCTGGCGGTCAAGTTACGCATCAGATTGAAAAATTGCACGCCTGGCTTCATTCCGGGTTTGGCCCGATCAGGATAGGCGATTTCGTCCACGATTTCCAATTGTTGTGCAGGGGTTGCTGCCGCAAATCCTTTGTCGTAACGGGACAAGCATTGCAATTCCAGCCAACGCAATCCGCCCCTCATGGGGATCTGATGGTCGGGCATGTCTCGTACAATAAAGTCAATGAAAGCCGGTACGCCGGCCTCACTGGCGGAGCCGCTGATCTCATCTTTTGGTATGATGATATCAGCCAATAAAGTGATAGTGGCCAATTCTTCAGGGGTAAAGAAGGGGCCTTCTGCAATCAGTTTTTTTTCACGTGCCAGCTCGTCCGGATTGCGATCCAGGTTAAAGGCGACGTCCTGATCCTTTTTTTGATCTGTTTCACAACCGGTCAGTGCAACCGGTCCGGCGAGTGCACCGGTGGCTAATAATTTTAAGGTCGACCGACGATCCATTGAATACGATTAAAGTTGTTGTTGTTTCAGTTGGTTGATGATGTACTCGGAGGTGCGCATGCTGAGCGCAAGGATGGTCCAGGTGATATTTTTATCCGCCTGGCTCACAAAGGCACCGCCATCTACACAAAAGAGATTTTTACAGTCGTGTGCCTGATTCCAGGCATTCAGTGCCGATCGTTTCGGATCATTACCCATCCGAACGGTTCCTGCTTCGTGAATGATCTCTCCGGGTTTGGATAATCCCCACTGGTTAGATTCATCATCGTCGCCGCCCCAGGTGATCACAGCTCCCATATTGTGCATGACCTCTTTGAATGTTTCTTTCATGTGCTTGGCCTGGCGAATCTCATGTTCACTCCATTTCACATTGAATTTCAAAACAGGTATGCCGTATTTATCGACAGCTGTATTGTCAATGGCGCAATAGTTGCTCTCCAACGGGATCGCTTCACCGCGACCGGCCATGCCTACACCACATCCGTAGAAATATCGGTGATCTTCTTTCAACGAGGCACCGTAGCCACCCGCCTCTTTTTTCTTTCCATGAACCAGGTATTTTCCATTGAGCCCTTCGATCCCCCAATTGAACCCGTAGGAGGGTTGACTCATGCCGCCCCAGTATTCAATGTGATAACCCCTCGGGAAATCCAGTTTCTTATTATCCAGCCACCAGGGTGAATAGATGTGCATACCACCCACGCCATCTTCATTGTAACGCTTCCTGTCGAACAATTGAGGTAGTATACCGCCTAAAGCAGCTCCCGTTGAATCGTGCAAATATTTACCAACGACATCACTGCTGTTCGCAAGGCCGTTGGGATGTCGGGGAGATTTTGAGTTGAGCAACAAGCGCGCACTTTCACAGGCACTGGCCGCCAGGATAACGACCCGGCCCTCTACTTGATATTCTTGCATGTCTGTTGTACTAACATAGGAGACCCCGGTTGCCAGCCCCTCACTATTCGTTAATACCTCCCGGGCCATGGCATTGCATACCATATCGATATTGCCTGTTTTCAAGGCCGGATAAATCAGTACATTGGTTGATGAAAAGTCGGCTTTGGCAGCGGAGCAATTACGATTGCATTGTCCGCAATAGAAACAAACGCCACGATCGTCGTTCAGTTTTTGTGTCAATATGGAAAGGCGGGAGGGGATCACTTTTACGCCCGCCTGCGAAGCAGCATTTTTGATGAATAGTTCGTGGAGTCGTGGCTTTGGCGGTTTTAGAAAAATCCCATCAGGGTCATTTTCCAGTCCTTCGTTGGTGCCGAATACACCGATCAGTTTGTCAACTGCATCATAATAGGGCTTGATATCCTCATACCCGATTGGCCAATCATCTCCCAGTCCGTCGATGCTTCGCCGCTTGAAATCTTTCGGACCGAATCGAAGGGAAATGCGCCCCCAATGGTTGGTTCGTCCACCTAGCATACGGGCCCGCCACCACATCCATTCCGTTCCGGCCTCTTTTTTATAGGGTTCACCATCAAGCGACCAGCCACCATAGCAGGCATCGAAATCACCAAAGGGACGAATAGACGTGCTGGCACCCCGTCGGGGTGAATCCCAAGGGTTCTTCAATTGAGTTACATTCTTCTGCGGATCGTATTGGTAGCCTGCCTCCAGCAGGCATACTTTTAATCCGGCGTTGGCCAAAACATAGGCGGCCATTCCCCCGCCGGCACCGGATCCGACGATCACGACATCGTATTTGCGGGATTGTTTTTTGATCTGTATATCGCTCATCAAGCCAATCGTTAGACCGACAAATTACTTGATTCCATCCTGTTGAAATCAGATCTATAGGTATTTTTTCCAACAGCCTGTTATCTTTACGAAAACCCGTTTATGAGGAACCTGTTCCTGCTACTTTTCGTTTGCCAGATAGGATATAATATGCAAGCACAATACATCGATCCGGCTGTTTATCCAACTTATCAAGGGGATGATCTGGGCTTGACGTATACCAAGGCAGGCTCCTCGATTCGCATTTGGTCGCCTACGGCAACCGAAGCGGAGTGGATTTTTTACGAAAAGGGGGAAGGAGGGAATGCATTGGAAAGAAAGAAACTCCAACGAGATCAGTCCGGTACATGGAAAGGGTTGATTAAAGGGGATCTGTTGGGACGGTTTTATACAGTTCGTGTTCGTATTAACGGCAACTGGTTAGATGAAGTGGTTGATCCCTATGCAAAAGCCGTCGGTGTCAATGGTAAAAGAGCGCAAGTGATTGACCTACGTCAGACGGACCCGGTGGGCTGGTCCTCAGACCAAGCACCGAACTTTTCAAATAAAACGGATGCAATCATCTATGAATTACATGTCCGTGATGCCAGCATCCATCCCAGTTCCGGCATCAAGGGTAAAGGCAAATTCCTTGGCCTCACCGAATCTGGCACTCGAAATCCCAGCGGCGGAACAACCGGTTTGGATCACCTCGTAGAACTGGGGGTCACACATGTGCACTTACTACCGGTCTTTGATTTTAATTCAGTGGATGAACGCGACCCAGATAAGCGATATAACTGGGGCTACGACCCGCTGAACTACAATGTGCCGGAAGGATCTTTTTCGACTGATCCTTATAATGGAGCTGTTCGCATAAAGGAGTTTAAGCAATTGGTACAATCCATGCACCAAAAAGGGATACGGGTAGTGATGGATGTAGTTTACAATCACACGGCGCTGACCGAAACATCCAATTTCAATCAGCTGGTTCCTGGGTATTATTACCGTCAAGATGAAAAGGGAGGATTTTCAAATGCCTCAGCCTGTGGAAATGAAACTGCCAGTGAACGACCGATGTTTAGAAAATTTATGTTAGAGTCGATGCGCTACTGGGTACAGGAGTATCATATTGATGGTTTTCGAGTAGACCTGATGGGTATTCATGATATTGAAACCATGAATTTGATCTCGTCTGAATTGCATCGCATCCGCCCTGATGTGTTGATCTATGGGGAGGGGTGGACTGCCGGAAAAAGTCCCTTACCTGATGCCAAGCGGGCATTAAAAGCCAATGCGCACCTATTGGATCGGATCGCTGTTTTCAGTGATGATATGCGGGATGGGATCAAGGGAAGCGTATTCGATCATCACGATAGAGGGTTTGTATCCGGAAAGCCCGGACTCGAATCATCCATTCGATTTGGCGTAGTAGCCTCTCTGCCACATGATCAGGTGGGTTTCAAAAGGGTGAATTATTCTGATAAACCCTACGCGGCGCAACCCTATCATACAGTGACCTATGCCGAGTGCCACGACAATCATGTCTTACATGATAAACTCAGGTTGTCTGTAACTGATCGATCGGATTCCATTCAAGCAGAGATGCATCGACTGGCATTGGGCATGTTACTGACCAGCCAGGGGATCGTCTTTATACATGCCGGAACTGAGTTCAGAAGAACAAAAAAAGGAGTCGAGAATTCCTTCGAAAGTCCGGATAGTATCAATGCCATCGACTGGACATGTAAGGATCGGGAAACCGATTTCTATCAATATGTGCGAGCGCTCATTCAACTCAGAAAAGATCATCCCGGCTTTCGGTTCAATAACACGGAAGCCCTACTGGCCGCTATCCGATTTGATGAGTTTGATATAGCCGGCGTAGTCAGTTTTCAGGTCGATACAAAAACAGTAAATGATGCGTGGAAAAAAATCTGGGTCCGTTACCAAGCGGATGGTGCCATCAAAGAATGGAACATAGGTGGCGGATGGAAGCCAGCCATTCTAAACAACCGAATGATTTATTCAAAAGAGGAAGTGAGAAGTTTGATTGTCAAGCCTGCCACACTGACTGTTCTGTATCAATAACGATCCCGGGGTGGGCGGGCACTGGGCGAAAACCGAGGTCTGTTATCCGGAGCAGCTGGACCAGGCCCTCGTCTTTCTTCTGCGGGTTTGACTACCATAACTTTCTTACCAATACCCAGGTTGTTCAATCCCTCAATGGCTTCCTTTGCTTCTTCTTCATTGGGCATTTCAACGAATGCAAAACCACGGCTCTTGCCGGTTTCTTTGTCCATCGTGATCTTGGCTGAAGAAACGGTGCCGAATTTGTCGAAAAATTCCATCAATTCTTCGTCATCCATGTCGTAAGGCAAACCGGCTACAAATAGTTTCATAGGTATTCAATATTAATTGGTATTTCAGTGTAGTAAAGTTAAGTCAATTCGACTCCCTCTTTTCAAAAATTGATCTGAATCAATGGATTCGTCAGACGGCCGCGATCCAGTAACTTCGTTCAAACTTTTCTTGCCATGCGTGATGTCGTTATTGTTTCAGCTGTTCGTACCCCGTTGGGGAGTTTCGGCGGCACTCTTAAATCCTTATCTGCCACACAATTGGGGTCAGTTGCTATCCGTGGTGCCATTGATCGGATCGGTCTTGATCCAGTCCTGGTTACCGATGTTATCATGGGTGCTGTGCTGCAAGCCAACCTCGGACAAGCACCGGCTCGGCAGGCAGCGAAGTTTGCGGGACTTCCTGATTCCGTACGTTGCACAACAGTCAATAAAGTCTGTGCCAGCGGAATGAAAGCTGTTTCTATGGCAGTACAACACATTCAATTGGGCGATGCTGAGGTCGTAGTAGCAGGGGGGATGGAAAGCATGAGCAATGTTCCCTTTTATTCTGAACACCTCCGCTGGGGAAATAAATATGGACATGTGAGTTTGGTCGATGGACTGGCCAAAGACGGACTGACAGATGTGTACGATGGAAAGGCCATGGGTATTGCCGCTGAGCTCTGTGCCTCAACCTGTCAAATCAGTCGAAACGATCAGGATGCCTTTGCCATTGAAAGTTACCAGCGTTCTCAAAAGGCCTGGAACGATGGGTCTTTTGAATCCGAGATCGTCCCGGTCAGTATCCCACAGCGTAAAGGGGATCCGGTTTTGATCACAAAGGATGAAGAGCCTTTTCAGGTGAAGTTTGACAAGATACCGCAGTTATCTCCGGCCTTCACCAAAGACGGAACCATTACAGCGGCCAATGCATCCACGATGAACGATGGAGCAGCCGCATTGGTGTTGATGTCTGCCGAGAAGGCCCGTGAATTAGGGCTGACCCCATTGGGATATGTGAAAGGATATGCAGATGCAGAGCAAGCTCCCGAGTGGTTCACTACAACGCCATCAATAGCGATCCCGGCTGCATTGAAAAAGTCAAAATTGGAATCCGAGCAGATCGATTATTGGGAGATCAACGAAGCTTTTTCAGTGGTAGCACTGGAGAACATTAAACGGTTGGGCTTGGATGCAACCAAAGTAAATGTATTCGGTGGCGCTGTTTCAATAGGACATCCATTGGGTTGCAGCGGGGCACGTATCCTAGTGACCTTGCTGAATGTCCTCGAAAAGAAAAAAGCGAGATATGGCGCAGCCGGCATTTGCAATGGTGGCGGCGGTGCCAGTGCGCTGGTGATCGAACGAGCTGCTGAATGAAAACACTGATCAAGCATATCCGGTGTTTGGCGGGCGTGCAGGATCCTAAGGCCCCGCTTCGAAAAGAAGACCTATCTGTTTTCCCTTCGATAACGGATGCATATCTGGTCATTCAGGGAGGCGAGATCACTGCCTTCGGGAAGATGAACGAACAAACATTTGCCGAAGATGATTTCGATCGAGTGGTCGATGCGGCTGATCATTTTATACTTCCTGCCTGGTGTGACAGTCACACCCACCTGGTATTTGCTGCCACCCGGGAGGAGGAGTTTGTCGATAAGATCAAGGGGATGACTTATGCCGAGATCGCTTCCAAAGGAGGTGGGATCTTGAATTCAGCCCGAAAGCTGCAAGCATGTTCGGAAGATGAATTGTTCTCGCTAGCATGGGCGCGGTTACAAGCAGCGATCCGGTTGGGCACGGGTGCTATGGAGATCAAAAGCGGCTACGGGCTGACCACAGCATCGGAGTTGAAAATGCTTCGGGTCATCAACCGCCTTAAGGAGAAATCTCCGATTCCGATAAAAGCAAGTTTTCTGGGTGCGCATGCCTTCCCGATCGAATACAAAGAGAACAGAAGCGAATATATTCGGATCCTGACAGAGGAAATGATACCTCAAGTGGCAGCTGAGAACCTGGCTGATTACATAGATGTTTTTTGTGAGCAAGGATTCTTTGATCCACAGGAGACGGAAACAATTTTACAAGTGGCCGCAGGGTGCGGATTGAAACCCAAAATTCATGCAAATCAACTCTCCGTTTCGGGCGGAGTGGAAGTGGGTGTTCGAAATCAAGCGCGCAGTGTGGATCATTTGGAATGTATGGATGATGCAGCCATTGCTTGTTTGGCTGCTGCTGAGACCATCGGGACCCTGCTACCCGGGTGTTCACTTTTTTTACGGGCGCCTTATCCACCGGCCCGAAAACTGGTAGAACAGGGTGCCGCGATCGCCTTAGCTTCCGATTTCAATCCAGGTAGTTCGCCCTCCTACAACATGAACTTGGTTGTTTCACTGGCGTGCACACAAATGCGTCTGCTGCCTGAGGAGGCTTTCAATGCTGCTACGATCAACGGGTCATTTGCCATGGACCTGAATCGTTCGGTGGGTAGTATCGCTATCGGAAAATCAGCCAATCTTATTTTCACCAAGCCCATTGACTCGCTTGCTTATCTTCCCTATTCATTCGGGGAGAATCCCATCCATCGGGTAATGGTCAATGGTGAATTTTATAATTGAATTTCAATAGGAAGTATATGAAACGAATTATCGAATGTGTTCCGAATTTCAGTGAAGGACGTGATCTGGAAAAGATCGCCCAGATTACCGGTGTCATTGAATCAGTGGCCGGGGTGCGTTTATTGAATGTAGACCCCGGAAAGGCAACAAACAGAACGGTAGTCACCTTTGTCGGTGAACCGGAAGCGGTGATCGAGGCAGCCTTTCAAGCGATTCGAAAGGCAGGTGAACTGATCGATATGTCAACCCATTCCGGAGAGCATCCACGTATGGGGGCGACTGATGTTTGTCCGTTGATCCCGATCAGTGGTATCAGCATGGAAGAGACGGCGGCTTATGCGCAGCAGCTGGCGAAACGGGTGGGAGAGGAGCTTGATTTGCCTGTCTATTTGTATGAGGAGGCACAATCGATCCCAGCGCGAAAAAATTTATCGATTATCCGTGCTGGTGAGTATGAAGGTTTTTTCAAGAAAATTCTTCAGCCCGAATGGAAACCTGATTTTGGTCCGGCGGTGATGGATGCCAAACGAGGCGCTACCGTGATCGGTGCGCGCGATTTTCTGATCGCCTACAATGTGAACCTCAATACCACTTCCACGCGTCGGGCCAATGCAGTGGCTTTCGATGTGCGGGAAGCCGGACGAGTGAAAAGAGAAAATGGTCAAGTGGTGAAGGATGCCCATGGCCAACCGGTTAACATTCCCGGATCGCTGAAATCCGTCAAGGCGATCGGTTGGTTCATTGAGGAATATGGTATTGCTCAGATCAGTATGAATCTGACAAATATTCGGGTGACTCCATTGCATATCGCATTTGATGAAGTTTGTGAGCGGGCGAGGGACCGGGGATTGAGGGTGACAGGTAGTGAGCTGGTTGGCTTGGTGCCGCTACAAGCGTTGACCGAAGCCGGCAAATATTTTCTTCGCAAGCAAAACCGATCCGTGGGTGTGTCTGAGAAGACACTGATCGATATGGCCGTACGTTCAATGGGATTGGATGAGCTGACACCCTTCAAACCCGAGGAGCGTGTCATCGAATACCTGCTTCAGGATCCCGCTGAACAGAAACTGATCCGTCAGTCATTATCTCGTTTCTCCGAAGAAACCGCTAGCGAAAGTCCGGCTCCCGGCGGAGGATCCATTTCTGCATATGTCGGAACACTGGGTATATCACTGGCTACCATGGTTGCCAATCTTTCCGCACACAAGAAGGGATGGGATGAACGTTGGGAGGAGTTCAGTGATTGGGCAGAAAAGGGAGAGGGTTTACGTAAGCAATTGTTGTTACTGGTCGATGCTGATACCCGTGCCTTTGATTCGATCATGGCAGCATTTGGTTTGCCTAAATCAACTGACGCTGAAAAGAATTTGCGAACACAGGCGATACAAACTGCCACAAAGTTGGCGATGGAGGTGCCGCTTCAAGTGATGCGACTCTGCCTGCAATCCATGGATGTCATTGAAGCTATGGCTAACAATGGAAATCCGAACTCTGTTTCAGATGCCGGGGTGGGGGCACTCTGTGCCAGAGCAGCTGTGCTGGGGGCTTTCATGAATGTTCGGATAAATGCGGCAGGCTGTACGGATGCAACATTTGTTCGAAGAGTCTTGGAGGAAGGATCTCAAATGGAAAAAGAGGCTGTGATAAATGAAGAGCGGATCCGAAAAGTAGTCGATCAGCAGATCGATAAACTATGATGTGATCAGCCCTGCAGTTCCATCATTTTTTCAAAAACCTGTTCATACCGACTGTTGGCGGATTCCCAATGTTGGGAGGCTTGTTGATAAGCCTTTTCGGCTGACTGAAACTTTAGCTTATCAGAATAAATAGCCGGACTGGCCAGATCAGCTTCCAGCTGTTCTTTTTGCTTCTTCAATTCTGCTAATTGTATTTCAAGTTGCTGGAATTCTTTTTGAATCCGCTGAAGCTCTTTTTTCTTCTCTTTGTCTATCGGGGCCTGCTGTTGAACCGGTTCAGCTGTGGCGGCGGGCTTCGGGTTTGCAGGTTCTGCAACTGATTTCGATTTTGATTTGTTGTTGGCCGAATCCGGTTTCGCCATTCGCTGCTTCCATTGTACCCACTCTTCATATCCGCCCTTGAATTCCTTGATCTCGCCATCAACGATCTCCCAGATCTTATTGGCGGTCTTGGATACAAAATAGCGATCATGACTCACCAATAGGAGAGTGCCCTCGTATTTGTTTAGCGCATCGATCAACAGATCGCAACTATGCATGTCGAGGTGATTCGTCGGTTCGTCCAGCAATAAAAAATTTGCTTTGCTAACAATAACTTTCGCCAGTGCTACACGCGCTTTCTCACCTCCACTGAGTACCCGGATGCGTTTATCTGTGTCATCTCCGCTGAATAGAAAACACCCTAACAAAACTCGTAACTCCAAATCTGTCATCTGGCTTCCGCAAGTTTGCATCTCTTCGAGAATGGTGTGTTGCAGATTCAAGGCTTCCAACTGATGTTGGGCGTAGAAACTATCCTCTACATTATGGCCCCAACGTCGCTCACCATCATGCG
>Ga0315902_10010755_pt1 | contig 12091 bp, 10 predicted proteins | sample LakEriMetagenome_9_FD_203523 | JGI IMG/M metagenome (GOLD analysis project Ga0315902, IMG submission 203523) | Freshwater fungal communities from buoy surface, Lake Erie, Ohio, United States - Buoy 12 MA117 | ecosystem: Environmental > Aquatic > Freshwater > Lake > Lake biofilm | place: USA... | reverse complement strand
ACTGCGCTTTATCAATCACCGAAGCGATGGCCGAGTCGACATCGGACTTTATATGCTCGTACTGCGACATTAGGTCGACCATCTGAATTTTCCTCATGGGAACATACCTTTTGAAACAAGAAACCAAAGATAATGCTTCTCTGATAAATTCGGGATTTTGCCCTCAATATTATCACAAATGAATTCAAAAGATTTACTTGTTTTACCCAAAAAAATCTTCTTTTTCTAACGGAATAGACTAAAACCGTCAAATTGCTGTTAATTTTGAACAGTGCGGACATCGGTTTTTATACTCCTTTTCAGTAACCTCACGCTTTTAGCACAACGCAACGTGAAGGATTCCATTATTTCCACTCCATTGGTTGCGGTTCAATATGGTGCCATGTGGCCGGGAGGCGATCTGGCAGACCGATATGGATACATGAGTCATGTAGGTTTTAGCGCGGGATTCAAGACAAAAAAAAACTGGTACTTCGGCTCGGACGCCAACTTTATGTTTGGTAACCGCATCAAGATGACCGGTATTTTTGACCATTTAGTCGATTCCTTTGGAAACATCACCGATGTGAATGGAGACACTGCGATTGTCATGGTTTTTTCTCGAGGGGTTCATGCTAACCTTGCTTTCGGTAAAATCATTCCGATTTGGAGTCCGAATAAAAACTCGGGTATATTAATTCACGCTGGAGCAGGCTATTTACTTCATCGGTTGCGCATTGAGACTCAGGAACAGGTCGTTCCGCAATTGGAACTGGACTATAAAAAAGGATATGACCGCCTGACCACGGGTATTAACTTTCATCAGTTTGTGGGTTACTCGTTCATGGCAAATGGAGGCTACTTGAACTTTTATGGTGGTTTTTACATACAGGAGGGATTAACACGAAACAGAAGAACTATTTTCTTTGACCAACCAGATGTACCTGTTTCAATGGACTTGCGATTGGATCTACAGTATGGGCTGCGCATAGGCTGGTATATTCCTTTTTATAAGCGGCTTCCGAAAGACTATTACTACAATTGATGAAGCTGCTTTACACCATAGGCATTTATGGAATAGGGGCTTACATGAGGATTGCGGCCTTATTTAATGAAAAAGCAGCTCATTGGGTGCAGGGCAGAAAAGGCTTTTTCAAGTCAAATAAACCTGTAGTACACCCAAACGTTTATTGGTTTCATTGCGCATCACTGGGCGAGTTTGACATGGCGATTCCTGTCATGAATTTACTAAAAGCCGACGATCCATCCATATTTATGCTGGTCACTTTCTTCTCTCCCTCTGGTATGAATTTCTACCACAAACGTAATCATCCAGCGGATCAAGCCATTTATTTACCCCTTGACACACCCAAAAATGCGCGCAAATTTCTAACACACTTTAACCCGAAATTTGCCTTTTTTATCAAGTATGAATTCTGGTCAAATGTAATCTTTGAAGCCAACAGGAAAGGAATAAAAACCTTCAGTATTTGCACAAGCTTAAGGGAAAATCAGGTGTTTTTTAAATGGTATGGCTCGTTTTTTCGAAAAACCCTCCGGCAACTAGATTGGTTTTACGTCCAAAATGACCAGACAAAAGTACTATTAGGGCAAATAGAACTCACCAACACCTTGGTTACTGGAGACACGCGATTTGACAGGGTAATTGAGCATAAAAAAGGACTGAAACCTAACGTACGTATTGAGGCATTTTTAAAAGGAGAGAAAGCGATTGTTATTGGCAGCTCTTGGCTCAATGACGAGGAACTTTGGTTTAACTACCTGAAAAATAACACGTCGCAAAAAGTGATTATTGCTCCACATGAGATCGATAACAGGCATATCGATTTTCTTTTAGGACATTTAAATGGTTATGCGCAGTTGTTTACCAAAGAAAATGAAACGGACAAACATATACTCATCTTGGATACGATTGGTCATTTATCGGGGGCATATGCGTACGGTTCTTTTGCCTATGTTGGTGGTGGATTTTCAGGCAAACTTCACAATATTCTTGAACCAGCGGTTTACGGGCTACCCGTTTTATTTGGACCAAAATTCCAACGGTTTCCGGAAGCGATGCAATTTATTGAACAGGGTTTTGGTTTTTCGGTTGATTCCCAAGATTCATTGGAAAAGAGCATTCGATATATAGAAGAAAATATGGCCGATTTAAGCCATAAATCATCGGAATTTGTGAGGCAAAATCAAGGTTCATCGGAACACATAATTGGTCATTTAGCTTCACGTTTTACGAATTAAGCCGAACGCCAGTCCAAAAGCATCAACTCATCGCTTTTTGGATCATGGTAGTTGAATTGAATGTCACGAATCATAAGTTCAATTGACTTCCATTTTAAACTTCGCGTTGGCGAGACAGCAATGATTTGCCGACCAGGTTGTTTACCTCCTGTACCAACAAGCTTTTTGAGTTTAATTGTTGCCCTCTCCCCTACGTGATGAAATTCGGGCACCAACGTATAGCCGCCATTTCGATCGACCATTTTCATTAAAACATCCACGCTTCCACCCTGGTAATCCCAATGCTCTGACTTTTTTTGACCGGTCAAGTCGCAAAATGACAACATTTGGCTTCGTAGGCAATTCCCTTTGTTCAACAACCAAGGTTTCAGTGCACCTAATTCATTGGTGGTTACCACTTCACCGGGATGATCGGCAATGTAAATCTTCATGGATTCTTCAAACAAGTTGGTTGTTCGATATCCTGGAGCGGCGAAAGGACCTGCCATAATAAATACATCTAGCTCCTTTCTTTCGAGTGCAAGCAAGCCATCTTCTGTTTTCATTTCTTGAATCAGCAGGCTTAACTCGTTGCGCTCCTGCATCCATATGGGGTAAAGATCGGGTACCAGGTAAGCGGCAATCGTTGGAATGACTCCGATGCGTATTTCTTCTTTGAACGTCCCTTTTTCCTTCAAAATCAACCGTTCAATTTGACCATATTCCAACAGAATATTTTGTACGATCGGCAGAAGCACTTTCCCAAAGGGGGAAAGCTCAATGGGGCTTCTGCTGCGGTCGAAGACAGGAAAGCCAAGTGTTTCCTCCGCCTTTTTAACTTGCATGGAAAGGGTAGGCTGTGTAATGAAACAACGCTCACTTGCCCTTACAAAATGCCGCTCCTCCGCTAAAATTAATAGGTATTGCATCTGCTGTATACTAATCATATCCTTATAGTTTTTAATTATGGATTTATAAAAACAATCAATCTTTCAAATAACCCATTTTACCTACTTTTGTTCCGCCAAACAGATTGATATTGGTATATCCCTTAAAAATCAGTCAAGGTGTTAAGTTTGCGATCAGTAACAAAAACATGTTGAATCTGGTTTAATTTGATTTGGGAAAAACCTTTAAATGTTAATTTTGTTTTTTAATTAATTCATAAACTAAAATCATAACAATGGGAGTACTAGTAGGAAAAAAAGCGCCATCATTTAAGGCATCGGCAGTAGTAAACGGAGGAGAAATCGTGTCGGATTTCTCACTTGACCAATTTATCGGAAAAAACCATGTGTTGTTTTTCTTTTATCCAAAAGATTTCACCTTCGTTTGTCCATCAGAATTACATGCTTTTCAAGCAAAATTGAGCGAATTCGAGGCTCGAGGTGTCAAGGTAGTTGCTTGTTCAACAGATACAGAGGAATCTCACTGGGGCTGGCTGCAAGTGCCTAAAGGTAAAGGAGGAATCGAAGGAGTAACCTACCCTATCGTTGCCGATACGTCGAAAACCATTTCGGAGGCATTTGGAGTTTTAGCAGGAGAATATGAATACGACATGGAAGGAAACTTAACTGCTACGGGACCAATGATTGCTTACCGAGGACTTTTCTTGATTAACAAAGAGGGAATCGTGATGCATGAGTTGGTAAACATGTTTCCACTTGGACGAAACGTGGATGAGGCGTTGCGCATGGTAGACGCTTTGCAGTTCTTTGAGCAAAACGGTGAGGTTTGTCCCGCAAACTGGCACAAGGGAGACGAAGGAATGGTGGCAAGTTTTGACGGTGTAGCATCGTACCTTTCGAACCACTAAGAATTCTATTCAATTATAATAATTCATGATGAAAGGCTGTCTAGAGACGGCCTTTTTCTATGAAATGTCACCACGCTCAATGTAATTGAGGTCTTTGCCAAAGGTTTCTTTCAATCTGGAAAGCGACCAAAGAGCTAAGCCCAAAAAAAGAATCCCTACTAGCAAGGCAGCTAATCCTGTGCTGACATTCATGGAAATAAATCCAGTGAAAAGCAACATAATTAGATTCACGGAACCCCTTACAAAATTCGGAATGGTATTGGCAGCTGTGGAACGAATATTGGTTCCAAATTGTTCTGCCGCGATGGTTACAAAAATAGCCCAATAACCTGTTCCAGCCCCCAAAAGGAAGCACATGAGGTAATAGGTTTCAATGCTAATATCTTTTAAGAGGAAAAGAAAGATACCTGTAAGGATAACCGTGAAAGAAAGGTAAATAAAGACCACTTTTTTCCTACTCCTTAATACTTGGCTTAACACCCCGGCAAGAAGATCACCCACTGATAAACCAATGTAGGCGTACATCACTGCTTGCCCATTAACTACCCCATTAACACCAAGCCATGGTCCAAAATTGTCTTGAGAATTCATAATCAACAACCCAATCACATACCAAATGGGAATCCCAATAAAGATGCAATGCATGTACTTGACTAAGTTTTTTCGATGGGTGAAAATGAGCCTCAAGTCACCCTTCTTAACATGTTCCTCTTGGTTTAGATTCTTGAAAAAATCCGATTCCAAGGTCCCCACGCGCATGAGGAGCAAAGCCAAGCCCATTGTTCCGCCAATAATGTAAGCAACTTGCCAATTAGCAAAATGCATTCCTGTTAAACCCATAAGTAGCTCACCAATGGCTTCACCCTTCAGACCTACAAGAGAGGCAACTACTGCACCTAAGGCCCCGAAAGTAACGATGATCATGGTTCCATATCCACGTTTCTCCTTCGACATCATTTCAGAAACAAGCGTTATACCTGCTCCTAATTCTCCGGCCAACCCAATGCCGGCAATCACACGAATAACGGCATATGTTGTGACATCTGACACAAAAGCATTTGCTAGGTTGGCAGTAGAGTAAAGTAAAATAGAACCAAACAACACTTTCAACCTGCCTTGTTTATCCCCAAGAATTCCCCACAAAATTCCCCCAATGAGCATTCCGAGCATCTGCATGTTAAAAAGGAATTTTCCGGTTGCGGCAATTTTAGCTGCCGAAGCACCCTGCATTATTTGTTTGAGGCTATCGGCTTTAACCACTCCAAACAAAACGAGGTCATAAATGTCAACAAAATAACCCAAGGCGGCAACAATCACCAACCAGATTACCTTATTCGATTTCAGCTGACTTCCTTCCATACCACTAAGTTACTGATTTCAGAAGAAATCGCACGCGACGAAAGCCTTGTGTTCTTTCCCTTTACGTATCTTTGCATCAGTGGAACGGGATGAATTGTATATGCAGCGTTGCCTTGATCTTGCTCGCCTCGCCGGGCCTGCTGTGTTTCCTAACCCAATGGTAGGATGCGTTATTGTAGCCAAGGGTAAGGTGATTGGCGAAGGTTACCACCGAAAATACGGCCATGCACATGCTGAGGTCAATGCCATCGAGGCAGTTGAAGATAAAGAGAAGTTAAAAGGCTCCACCTTATATGTTTCGCTCGAACCTTGTTTTCATCACGGAAAAACACCGCCTTGTGTTGAGTTGATTATACGGTCAGGAATCCAACGAATTGTCATCGGGTGTACGGATCCCAACCCAAAAGTTGCAGGAAAATCTATTCAGAAACTGAAAAGCCTTGGACGTGAGGTAAGTAGCGGTGTACTGGAGAAAGAGGCCATTGCGTTGAACAAGCGCTTTTTCACTTTTCAGCTTAAACAACGGCCCTTTATTGTACTTAAATGGGCACAGTCAAAGGACGGGTATATGGACCGCATTCGCAGCCAGAATGAAAAAGGAGTTCATTGGATCAGTCAACCTGAAACGAAGACACTTGTTCACCAATGGAGATCAGAGGAACATGCCATTTTGATTGGGCGAAAAACGGCAGAGGTGGACAACCCTTCACTAACCGTTAGAGAAGTTTCTGGTCAAAGCCCTGTTCGTGTTGTGATCGACTCCAACCTGCAACTTGGTGAAAATAACGCTGTCTTTCAAGGAACAACGCCAACCATTGTTTTAAATAAAAATCGTTCTGAAGTGGTTGGTAATATGACCCTGCTTAAAATGCAAGACATCCATGTAAAATCGATCTTAAACGAGTTGTATCAATTAGGGATATGCTCCTTAATGGTGGAAGGTGGCAGCCGGACCTTGCATCATTTTATTTTTCAAAACATTTGGGACGAGGCGCGTGTGATTGTTGGTAAAGACTCCTTGCATGATGGGCTTAAAGCACCCTTACTTTCGGCCATACCGGCTAGAAAATACACTTTTGGTAAAGACCAAATCTTTGAATACCAGCGAACATGATGACACTCCTATTAGCGATTGCTTGCTCATGCTTGATTTTCATTCTATTCAAGGTGTTTCCGAAATTTGGCGTCGATACCTTTCAAGCCATTGTGTTCAATTACTTCGTAGCCTTTTCAAGCGGTTGGCTATTATACCACGACCAATGGAAACCGAGTAACTGGTCGAGTAGTGATTGGCCTTATTTCTGTGTCCTAACAGGCATTCTACTCATTAGTTTGTTTGTGCTCATGGGACAAAGCGCACAAAAAAACGGCATGGCGATGACCTCTGTAGCGGTTAAAATGAGTATGGCGATTTCGGTCATTCTGATGATTTTTTTTTATAAAGAGCCGGTTGGATGGGTAAAATTAGCAGGCATTTTAAGCGCATTAAGCGGGGTAATTTTAGCCTCAATGCCAGACCAAAAAGACACTTCCATTCAAAATAATGCTTGGTGGATGCTCATCGTGCTGTTTGTAGGCAGTGGTGTGCTGGACTTTGTATTGAATTACGTTCAACATGCGCAATTGGGCACCCTCACACCATCCCTGTTTAGCGCATTGAGTTTTTTGGTTGCCGGCTTCTTTGGTCTTTTAATTTATTTCAGTCCCTTAAACAAGGACAGAAAACCCTTGCATTGGAAACACGCTATTGCCGGCATTGTATTAGGCGTTCCCAATTACTTTTCGATTTTTTTCCTGATGGAGTCATACACTGCCTTGGACTGGGAAAATTCGACAGTACTCACGACCATCAACGTTTCCATCGTAATCATCTCCTCCATCATCGGTTTCGTCGTGTTTAAGGAAAAACGATCACCGTTAAAACTACTCGGACTCCTGCTAGCCTTATTCGCCATCTTTCTATTGGTACAGTAAATTACCTTTCATTCAAACCGATCATTGAATGAATTTCATCGTTTGCATTTAGCTCGATGGCGGCTTTTTAGCATCTTTGTAAAAACGCATCTGAGTTTATGAAAATTCATCCTTTAAATACCGGCTATTTTAAACTCGACGGGGGAGCAATGTTTGGCGTGGTTCCAAAAGTCTTATGGTCAAAAACCAACCCTGCTGACGAGCAAAATTTATGCACATGGGCCATGCGGTGCATGCTTATCGAATACAGCGACCGACTTGTACTCATTGATACAGGAATCGGGGACAAACAATCGGAGAAATTCTTTTCACATTACCATTTGTCAGGGAATGAATCACTGGTTGGGAACTTAAATCGATTAGGCTTTACCCCAGATGATATCACCGATGTATTTCTAACCCATTTGCATTTTGATCATTGCGGCGGTGCCATCGCATGGAACAAAGACAGAACTGGATTCGAACCCTTTTTTAAACATGCACGGTATTGGTCCACACAAAACCATTGGGAATGGGCGATACATCCAAACCCAAGGGAAAAAGCTTCTTTTTTAAGTGAAAACATTCTTCCGTTACAAGAAAGCGGACAGCTTGAGATGGTAACACGGAACGGAAACAAAACCCTCGAGGTTTTCCCTGGATTTGATGTGCTTTTCGTTGATGGCCACACTGAAAGCATGATGATACCACTAATTCATTACCAAGGAAAAACGATTGCCTATATGGCAGACTTATTGCCAAGCACTGGGCACATACCACTGCCCTATGTGATGGGTTACGACACCCGCCCACTTATTACCTTGACGGAGAAAGAAGCCTTTTTGAAGGAGGCTGCTTCGAATGGGCACATTTTATTTTTCGAGCACGACAGCCTACATGAATGTGCTTCACTGCATGAAACGGAGAAAGGCATACGGCTAAATGAAACCTTTCGATTTAATGAAATTTTTCATTAAATACTCTTTCCTTTTTTCGGTCCTCAAAGATTGATTATCTTCGTGTTAAAAAAGAGGCATGGACAAGTATTTACTCGAAATTCTTAAAGAGGTAAACACCATCATTATTCCAGGGCTAGGTGCACTCACAATCACCAATAATAAAACTGGTGAAGTGATGTTTATGCCTTACTTGAAACACGACGATGGCAACCTGGCTAAATTTATTGCTGAGAAAGAAGGTATTGATTTGAATGATGCAAAAAACATCATCGCACGATATGTCCGTGAAATCGAAAGTAAGCTTAATGTAGGTGAGACCTATGACATGTTTCGATTTGGGTCGTTTTCCAAAAATGCCGATGGCGATGTTGAATTTCATTCTTGGCGAGACAACAAGGAAACCGAGTTGAGTGAAAAACAGGATGAGCACGCGCAAAAAAGCAATGAAGAAGTTCCAATTGCGGTGGTTACAGATGAAAAGCCCGTAAAACAAGAAGAAACGATTCAAGAGGGTACCCCCGAACAGAAAGAAAATGCTGTCGCTGCGCAAGTACCCGAAACTGAAAACCTTCCGAAGAAGGAAGATTCAATGACAACAAGCGCCGAAGAGAAGTTAACAAGCAGCCAACCTGAGGAAATCAAGGAGGAAATTAAGGAGGAAACCAAGGAAGAAATTAAGGAGGAAACCAAGGAATCTCCAATGGAAGTCGAAGTGCATTTTTCAGAGGAATCCACCGCTGTTGTAGTCCCACCAATGCCCAGCTCAGAGCCTAAACAAGCTCCTCAAGAAAAAGAACCCTTAGAAAAGACAACCAGTATACCTCCTACTGAGGAAAAACCGGAAGAAATTGCCGTTAATGCTTCAGTAAAAGATGAATCACATAAAAAGGAGGTTACGAAAACCACAACTGCCCAAATCAAGCATGACAATATACCTTCCACCACGACGCCTGTTGAAAGTGGAACAACCAAAAAGAGAGGCGTGCTGTTTTACTCCATGGTAGCAGGATTTGTTTTAGTCATTGGCAGCGCACTTACCATTGCATTATTTTACAATAGTCTTGAGCCCTACTTACCCTTTGTTGGCAAATCAGAAGCGGACACCACCGCGGTTGAGACGAAGAATGAAGAGCCTGCCTTGGAAACATCAGACGAAGAAGAGGCTGAAAATGAATCAACTTCGGAGCCATCCGAGAATTTCAGTACTACGGATGAAGAAACGGCTACTCCCAATCAAGGCGCATCTGAAAATACCAAAACACGCTCCAACAGTCCACGGATTTCAGCCACTGGTAACGGCAAATATTATTTAATCGTTGGTTCATTCAGGGTAAAAGGAAATGCGGAACGATTTTCCTCAGATATCAATGAATCTTCCGTTATTGAATGCAACAACGCTTTTTATGTTGTACTAGGCAGTTATGATAGTAGCGCTGAGGCCAAAGCCCATTTGAAAGATGTAACCGGAAATTTCAAGCCTTGGGTGTTTCAGATACCGTGCTAAAGGTTCCAATACCGCACTAAATCCAACAACCGATTGGAATAGCCCGATTCATTATCGTACCAGCCGACCACCTTTACGAGGTTGTTGACAACACTGGTAAGCTGAGCATCAAACATACAACTTACGGAAGTCCCGATAATGTCAATCGAGACAATTGGATCTTCGGTATAACCAAGAATCCCTTGCAATTCATGCAGTGAAGCATTAAACATGGCGGCATTAATATCCGCTACGGGAGGCGGGTTTCGGACAACCATAGTAATGTCTGTAAATGAACCATTTGGAACAGGTACTCGAACACCACACCCACCTATTTTATCCTCAAGCTCAGGAAAAACGCGGGTTAGTGCCTTTGCAGCACCCGTAGTCGTTGGAATTATTGATTGTGCAGCAGCTCTTGCCCTTCGCAAATCAGAGTGAGGTGAATCATGAAGTCGTTGGTCGCTAGTATAACTGTGCACCGTGGTAATATAAGCACTTTCAATGTCACAAATCCCCTGTAAAACACGAAGCATTGGAGCTGCATTGTTCGTTGTGCAAGAGGCGTTAGAAATAATGCGGTTCCCTGCCTTTAAAATGTGCTCATTGACTCCCATAACAACGGTTGGTGTTTCAAAGTCCTTCGGTGGAGCCGAAAGTATGACACGATATACGGAATTTCCAAGATGGCCAGAAGCCAATTCGGTGGTTAGAAATCGACCTGTACACTCCAAAACTTTATTCACATTGCATTCCCCCCATGGGATGTCTTGGGGAGTGGCAAACTTATAAAAACGAATTCTTTTACCGTGCTCAAAGACCAATTCCTGTCCTTCGATGTGAAAGTTCCATTTTAACCTTCCGTGCACACTGTCGTACTTAAGCAAATGTGCCAGTGTTTCAATATCGAACAAGTCGTTCACCGCAGCCAGATGAATATCTGGACTATCAAGACAAAGGCGACAGACATACCTTCCAATACGTCCAAACCCATTGATTCCTATGGTGATTCCTTCAGAGCCCATACCTTAAACAAAGGTACTGATTAAACTTGAGGAGACGTACGGAAATAAAATGGTTGCAAGCTTAATAAACCACCTGAACAAATCCCTGTTTTTCTACTTCTTCCCCTCCTTCAAAGGTTGCTTTTATCATGTAAAAGTAAGTCCCTTCCTCAACTAGTGTACCGTTCATAGTTCGACCATCCCACGAACCGGAAGGATCAAAATACTCGTAGATTTTATTTCCCCATCGGTTGAGAATGACGCAACTAAAATCAGCTATTCCGCCATATTCGACAAAGAACAAATTGTTTCCAGCCAAGGAGGAGAGGGAAATAATGTTGGGAACCTCAATTTCACATACTTTAATGTCCACAAAAGCAGAATCGGTATGTGTATGGCAGATGTTCGATCCGGTGACCACATAATACCCCGTTGAACTTACAACTATACTTGGAGTAGTTTCTCCTGTATTCCACACAAACTGATCCACCGTTGGGTTTTGCTGGGCGTATAAAGTTACTGAGGCACCAGAACAAATACTGGTGTCATTCACCTCCGTATAGGCAAGGGGTGGGAAAAACACCTCAGCCGATAAAGTCATGTCGCATTGGTTATCTGTGTAGTTTACGGTATAAGTTCCGGGCGTGGAGGTGTAGATAACCGGATTGTCGTTTGTAAATTGAGAAAAACTAATTGCTGTATCTGCCGCTGACCATGAACCACCATCGAAAGCTACGGTGTTCGACACTTGGTATTGATAATCACATCCTATCCCTTCCTCAAAAATATCAGGTGGAATAATCATGGTTAAATCAGAGGAAACAGAATTGTTGCAGATACTATCCGTAAAGGTAATAATGTAGTTTGCGGTTGAGGCTGCAATGATACCCGGATTAAGCACTGCAGGATTGGGAAGAAAGGTAATGTTGGGCGAGGCGGTAGACCAAAATCCACCGGAATAACTCTGCGTTCCCTGCACATTGTATTGTAAACTGCACATGACTGAATCATCGAAAATCTGTGGGTAGGGCACATACGTTATATTGGAGGTAACTGTCACGTTACAGGCGTTATCGGTAAAACTTACAGGGTAGGTACCGGGCCCAGATGCATTTATGGAAGGACTCATGCTCGTGGCAGAAGGAAGGATGGTGATTTCGGGAGCGGTAGATGACCAAACTCCACCATTGGCAGCTGATGTGCCTGTTACCTGTAGTGTCATATCGCAGGCTATCGTGTCGGGAAAAATAGACGGTATTGGTTGCACATACAATTGGACCGTAGTGTCATAAGGACA
>Ga0315902_10010753_pt1 | contig 12092 bp, 6 predicted proteins | sample LakEriMetagenome_9_FD_203523 | JGI IMG/M metagenome (GOLD analysis project Ga0315902, IMG submission 203523) | Freshwater fungal communities from buoy surface, Lake Erie, Ohio, United States - Buoy 12 MA117 | ecosystem: Environmental > Aquatic > Freshwater > Lake > Lake biofilm | place: USA... | reverse complement strand
TTTCAAATAACCAAAATTATAATCACAGGTTAATCAGGTTAAATGCCGCAGGAGAGTTCCTTTGGGAGAGCTCCTTTATACCTGAAAAACCAAATGAGAAAATAGTAGATCTGATTATTTCAAATGATTTTGGCTATGCTATGTTGGGTACAGATCCAACGGGTTATAAAATTATAAAAACAGATGTATTCGGTAAAATAAAACCCTGATTAATAGTGTAAAAGATTAATATTAAACTATCTTTGTATCTAATCTGTATATTTTACTCCCAGTCAATTTAATTAATGTAGCTCATTCTTTTGTATGGCTGACGGGAATTCTTTGTTAAATGGCGATGTATTAATTATAACCTTTAGTAAACATACTAAAAGGATAAAATTGTACTATTATCATCATGAAGTTGATTTCAAAGAAGTAAAGAATCTTCCCATTGTAAAAAACATAGCTCAACTACAACCTATTATTTTTCAATTTATTGAAGATTTTTTAAGATCAAGGATAGAAATAGCTTTTGAACAATCCGACGCTCTTTTTAATTCAAAAAAATTATTAGGCAATATTCTTTTAATTGTAGATTCAAACATTACCCCATCGTTTAAAACAGAAATAGAAGATTTTTATCTCTGGATTTTAACCTCTCTCAAGGATAATGAATTTCACAAAATTTTTGTTGAAAAATCTTTTAAGAATCCCGAAACCAATAAATTTGAAAAGGTAATGGACACCCTTTTCGCTGATTATCATTTATCTGTTAGTTTGTTAGACGCTTGTTATCCTTCGACATTCAAAACAGACCAAATGACCAAATCAGGGGAAATTGATTTCAAAAAATTTGTCTTTTCCCAATTAGTTCTCAACGAAGTACTTCAGAAGTGCGGAACAGTTACCAAAGTTACCAAAGAAAATTTACTGAAAGAAGCTTTTAAAATAGCTGAAAACTTCATTACTTCTAAAGAAAAAACATGGAATGGTGAATTAAGCGTGGCCAATAAACCCATTGCCTTTCAATTAACCTCTCAAAAATTAGCATTAACTATTGCAGAAAAGGAAAAGACTATAAGAGAAAATAAAGCTCAATTACAGTTGGTCATTCCTTACAATGATATTAATCATTTATTTTCCTTATTGAATAACAGAAAGTTAAGCGTAGCCCTTTTTAAGGAAGCTTTAGATGAAAGTTTTGGGAAAGATTCATCTGAGGCTCTCCTGTTTTTTTTAAACTTGGGCGAAAAAATAAGTCCCAAAGAAACAGTATCCGCGAAAAATAGTAAAATATCCTCCCATAAAGAATTGATAATTGATGATTTTTTAGAGGTTGGAGGAGATGAAATTACCATTTTAGATAAATTAATTACAGGAAAACCCAAAAATGAATCAGTAACTATAAAAGAAAAACCCAATAGAAAATGGGTGTTGTTTGCGGCTCTTTTTATACTTGTTTTAACGGTAGTTTTTGCCATTCCTGCCATTGTTTCGCCACCCGTTCAATGCAATGGCACTCCCCTTTTGTTGGAAATGGTTAAAGGAAATACGCAACAAGTTAAAAAAATGGTATTGGCATGTGCTGATTATCGCAACCCTGAACAACAAGTGATTACTGTAAACCAACATGATTATACCAGTCCAATTATCCTTGCCATTGTAAATGGCGATGTAGATTTACTTGAATTTTTAAACGAAAAAGGTGAAATACCCTTAGACGTTCAGGAAAAAAATACAGCAAATCCAGCGCTAAAAGGTTGGTCTGCTCCATGGACCGCTGTGGCTTTTAATCAACCCAAAGTGTTAGACTATTTGATCGAACAGCGAGTTAACATGGATACACGCCAGGAAAAAAATGGCGAAACACCACTTATTCATGCTATCACCCTGAATAACAAATACCTGGTAAATAAACTACTTGATGCAGGTGCAGATCCTGATTTTTCAGACTCAAATGGAAGTACTCCTTTACTTTACACCCTTGCCTTAGATCTACCAGATTTAGCCAAAATACTTCTTTCTTTTGGTGCTACTATTCCGCCATTTTTAACAAAAAATGATTTTAATTCACGTATCACCTCGGAGGAAATGAGAAAGGTGGTAAATGATTATGGTACCCATCTTTTCTCCTACTTAGACGCATTTCAAGCTAACAGTCCGTTCAATAGAAATACAAATGGCTCATTTATAAATGAAAATGAACACTTGGTTTTCAATGGTTCTCTATTCAGAATGTACCCTTTTGATCTATCACCTGAAGCAAACTATCAATTTTCTTGCTTTTTAGCTATACCAATGACAGATGAAAGTGGAGATTTCGGCGTTATTTTTTCCTCTTCAAAAAATAATAAATGGTCGATAACAATTAACGCTAAAGGTAGCTGGCAACTCAAAAACAATAAGGAAACTATTAAATCGGGCTCCATTGAATTGAAAAGAAATGTTAAAGACATAAGATTAAGAATAAAAAAAGACAAAAGCCAATTTGAGTTTAGGTTAAATGATAGTACCCTGTTAACAACCACATTACCCAAACCTACAGGAAATTATTTTGGTTTCCAGGTAGAAAACAACTACCAGGGAAGCCAATGGATTATTGAAAAATACAAATTAAAGGAATTCTAGATTCCCATTATATCTTTATTACCCGTTGTGTTTTTCCATAGCCTTCAATAAAATACATACCTCTTGGGAAAGAACTTACATCGATCATAATTTCTTCCTCAAAAGAAGATATTTCAACAGTCTTCAGTACTTTTCCATAAACATCCAGCACACGAATCAGATATAATTTAGCCTTTTGGTTATCCTTATTCCTATTTTTTAAAAATAGTAAATCATTACATGGATTAGGATAAACATCTAATAAACTTATACTTTGTAATGATTCCTTTACGCTATTCACACCACCAAAAGATACTTTAATGGTGTCCACCACAGAACACCCTGAAGCTACATTAAATACCTCCAGTGTATAAATACCCGGATCTTCTACCGTATATGTAGATTGAGTAGAACCATCAAACCAACGATACGAATAACCGGCTATGGGAGCTTTACCAATGACTATTTTCTGACCTGACAAAATAAAAGTATCTGCTGCAGGGTCAAAAGGAAATTTATCTGCGATGGAAAATTTCCAATCCAACGAATCTAAGCAACCAGAATTATCACTATAGCGGTAAGAAATAGCAAATTCACCTGACGTTAATGGTTTAAATCGATATAGCCCTATGTCTTTATTGACTGATTCCACTAAAGGTCCACTTCCATTTTTAAAAGAACCACCCGTAGGTTTTACCTTAAATTCAATCCATTTATCACTTTTACAATAAGAAGAAATAAGGTTTTCAAATTGGAGTGTGGGTGATTGCTTTATTTCTTTCAAAAAAAGAGAATCCCTGCCTTTACATCCCCCACTATCGGTAAAATCATAATAAATCCAACGATCCGTAATACCTGTACCTATAGGTAACTGAAATTTACCATTTAACAAATCAATAACGCCTAAACCAGAAAACTTTCCACCTGTGGGATTTCCTTTTAGTTCAATTTTATCTGTGGCAACACATAAATTACTTTTCAAATCCAAGATAGATACGGGTGGGGAAGAAAAGACATTTACTTCTGTCTTAGATTCACTCTTACATTGATTTCCAGCGGTAGTTACTAGGGTTAAAGGGTATAAACCATTAATTTTTGGAGGGAAATACTTGTAATCAATAATGTCACCTTTCAACGTAGTGTCTAATAAAATAATTCCTGATTGGAATAATTGAATTTTAACGGGGTTACCTGAAAGATTAGACCATTTCATACTCACGGTTGATTCGTTCCCCAAACAAACAGGGGTTGCAGTGAATCTGGATATATTGGGTTGTTCAATAACATTTAGCTCAAGAGAATCTGTAGAAGAACCACAGGCACTTACCCCTTCTACCTTTACGGTAAACTTACCGGTAATATTATATTTGACTTTACCAGGATTCAAACCAACAAAAGACGAAGGAATACCACCAGGGAAGGACCATTTAAGGGTTTCATAGGTTCCTGAGGTGGTTAAAGAGGGCGTAAACTCAATATTTGAACAAAATGGACTTAACTTAGCAAGAGAAAGACTAGGTTTCTGAATGATTTTTAACTCTGAAATGAGTTCGGCTGTACAATTTGCCCCTTTTGAAACAACGACTTTTAACGGATAATTTCCCACATTGGCGAAGGGTCTAAAGGACCAGATCAACGTATTTCCGGTAATAACGGTGTCAAAAAGAGGAGTACCAGACAAAGAAATGGAAATTTTTAATGCCTCGTTATCTTTATTGGACATAATTAATCTAAGGTCACTTTTATCTCCTATACAGACAGAGGAAACAGATAAAGATTCCATAATGGGTTTAGAAAATACCCTGACGGTAGTTGTATCAAAAACAGTTCCACAAATATTGGTAGCTTGAAGGGTAATACCAAACACGCCGGGACTGGAAAATCTTATTTTTCCCGGATCTAAACCATTAAGATTTGTAGCAGAACCACCATTAACTATCCATTTCACTGCTGAAAAAACACCATTTACTGAATATATAGGCGTAAACTCTTCATTTTCGCAAAGAGGAGAAACAGGAGCTAAAGCCACCGTCATAGGATCAGTAATTGAAAGTGAAACTGAATCCCGAAGGGTACAATAAGGATTTGAAGCATCAAAGTAAACGATTCCTTTTGTTTTATTTAGGAATAGGGAAGGATCTATCCTTCCCGTGGAGGAAATACCAAAACCTGACCAGGTTCCTGCAGGAGAAGCTGTTAACTGAACAGGTGCATCATTGGAGCAAAACGCCACCACTTTTTTTGATAATTTCAATGTATCTTTTGGAAATACTTGTATTCGAATGGTATGATGAAAAGTACCACATTGTCCATTAGTTTGTAAATCAATGGTCCCATTTTTTTTAAACAACGCTGGTTGGAAGGTACTTCCCTGGGCTGTAAAAGGACTTTCATTATTAACTTTCCAAATAAGAGAATTTATTCTTAGCTTGTCATAAGTAAAAAGCAACGATTCGGGAGAAACTAAACCCTCCTGACATAAATTTACCTCTGAATCAGTTTTAAAAAAAGGCGTTGATTTAAGAATAAAGGGCATAGAAATAGAATCGGCCCCACAACCATTTGAGGTTAACAACTTAATATTTATAGCACCCAGGCGTTTAAACCTTATCCATGTTGAATCGCCGGAAGGGAAGGAAAGGACAGACTCCCAGACGGAGGTATCTCCTGTAATTTTCCAAACACCATCAGAGGAGTTAGTTTGTTTATTTTTCAACCTCACTGATATTGGATAACAAAACTGTTGGGTATCAATAACAATATCGGCCTTGGGTTTTTCCAAAATGGTAATGACCTGTTTTACTGAATCAGCACCACAACTATTCCTGGAAGTTAATTCTACTTCATATTTCCCGGGTAAATCATAATCCAGATTAATATCTCTGATATTTGTGATACGAAAAGTAGAGTATCGCCAGGTATAAATTGCAGCATTGGAGAAACAAGTTTTATTTTGAAAACTAATTCTTGCTCCTACGCAGGCTGTGGTTGCAGAGGGGACAAATGCAGCCTTAGGTTTTAGCGCAATTTTAATAGGAAAAGATTGAACTTTTTGACTACAGGTAAATCCTTCATTGCATTGTTTGAATGCAGTTATACATACTGTTAACCTTAAAATGGTATCATTTTGGCAGGACGCCTTCAAAGACTCTGGTAGATCATACTTATGATAAAAATCGTTTAATTGAAAAACGGTGTCTTGCTTACCATCACCCCAACGAATTACAAGCCCTGTATAAGTTTGAATCGCTGTATTATTTTTGAATCGCAATATGGAACCTTCACAAACCAGGGAATCAATAGGAGAAACGTCATAATTTACTGCACCACAATCATTCCTTGAACAGGGAACTTCACAAGTAGATTGAGCGGAAAGGAAAGACACATTGATAGCACAGCTATATACTAACCCAAAAAAACACAAGTGAATGAATTTCATAATATTAAGATTACTATCGGAATATTAAATAAGCCTGAAATGTACGCAAAAAAGGAATAAAATCAAAAAAAATAAATTGGCCGCTTTCACCCAAGGGCAAAAGCGGCCAATAAAAATAAATACAGAGTTATTTAGTTATTAGGAAAATAACTTTTGTCATTTTTTCCACCACCTTGAACTAACTCCAATCTTGTTTTAAATTCTTTGCTAAGATCCAGCTGATCCTTTTTAGCATATATTTCTTTTAAAGCGATTAATGTATTGGTATCATTTGGATTGAGTGCCTCAGCTCTTTGAAAATAAGGTAAAGATTCATCGAACTGTTTGAAAACCTGAGCTTTAAGGTCATTAAACTTTTTAAGACCTTCTTTAGAATAATCTTCACTTAGCGCATTCATTTTCTGGGAAGTTAATGCAGCCTTATTATAGTAAAGGGCACCAATGCTGTAAAGAGCCTCTACGTTTTTTGGATCCATTTCTATAGCCTTATTGAAATACTCCAGGGACTTAGCAAAATAACCATCAGCAACCACAGGATCACCATTATCTTTAGTCGTTTTCTGGTGTAAATTATCATAAACGTTGCCCATAACGGAATAAAGAGAAACGTTATTCGGTTCCATTTTAATAGCTGTTTCCAATCTTTGAATCAACTCATTCATTTTCTGTAACTTAAGATAATGATTGATTTCTACAAAAAGCAAAGATAAATCATCAGGAAACTGCTTGCGGGCATTTTCAAGAATTGGATATGCCTCTTCCGGTGAAGACTTCTTCGCTTTTAGATTATACAAAGATTCATAAATAGCAGGCTTATCGTATTTTTTATCTGCAAGCATGGTAAAATACTTTTCTGCTTCAGCATCGTAACCACCGTTAAATGCGGCTAACCCTGAGATATATACCTGATTTAAGTAATCAGCTTCAACGTCTAGTGTACTAACTTCTCCCGCACTTTTTAACATATCGTGGATGGTGATAACGGTAGAAAAGTCTTTAAAAGCCATTTCGTATTTCTGTTCGTCGTAATTATAAACCCCAATATTACTTAATGAATTTTGAAGAGCACCAATAAGCTTTAAGGTTTTCTTTTTCTCTGCAGGTTTAACCGCCATATCCATAGCCTTCATAAAATGCTCATAAGCAATTAACTCTGGATTAGCTGTTTTAGGCAAATCATCTAAAGAACCAACACCCAACTGTTTAGTTGTAACAATCTGGTTAGCTAGTTCGGCCATAATTTCCCCACTTTTTAAAAAAGCTTCAGGAGTAAGGGTAGCTTCTTGAAAAGTTACTGCCTTAGTAATAGCAGTTACGGCATCGTTTAATTTTGCTTTGTTCCCAATCATATCCAATTGGAAAGCAGTAAAGGCTTTTTTAGCGCTTGAAAACTCCGATTTATAATCTTGTGCATTCAAAACTATAGTTCCTACTAAAAGAAAGGATAATAAAAATGACTTTTTCATGGTTCATTAAGGTTTGTTTGGTAAACATGATTTACCTAAATAACGTATTTAGGATTCAAAATTATTGTTTTGCAAAAATATTATAATTCCTGAGGAATTTCAGTGTCATTATCTGAAATATCCTGGTTATCGATACTATTTTCGCCATTTTCCATAGAAATTCCTATATTTTCCTCGCCTTCTGGCAATTCTATCTCAGGTGAATAAGGAATGACAGCTACATCAGCAATCGCATCATCCTCGTCTAATCGTATTACTCTTACGCCTTGAGTAGCTCTACCGATGACCCTCATTGTTGACACAGCCATACGAATAATGATACCAGACCGATTAGTGATCATCAAATCTTCATTTTCCTGGACAGCCTTCATAGCAATCAGCGCGCCCGTTTTATTGGTAATCTGCATCGTTTTCACTCCTTTAGCCCCTCTATTAGTAAGTCTATATTCATCGACTTCTGACCTTTTACCATTTCCTTTCTCTGATACGACCAGAATCGTATCTTGAACACTCTCTGTAGGATTGATACAAAGCATGCCCACGATAGCATCAGATTCTCCAGAAAGCGCCATGCCTTTAACCCCTGTAGCATTCCTTCCCATGGGCCTTACTTTAGATTCATGAAAGCGAACGGCATACCCACGACGACTTGCGAGGAATATTTGATGATCACCGCCAGTTAAAGTAGCCGAAAGCAGCATGTCCCCTTCCGCGATGGTAATGGCATTAATACCGCCCACTCTTGGACGGGAATAAGCTTCTACCGCTGTTTTTTTAATAATCCCCAGATGGGTACAGAAAATGATATAATGATTTTTAACAAACTCACTATCATTTAAATTTGGAATATTAATATAAGCTTTGACTTTATCGTCCTGTGCAATATTTAGAATATTTTGAATGGCTCTGCCTGCAGAAGATTTACTTGCCTCTGGAATTTCAAAAACTCGTAACCAGAAGCATTTTCCAGATTCAGTAAAAAGAAGCAAATAATTATGTGAATTAGCCACGAACATATTGACAATAAAATCTTCATCTCTCGTTCGTGAACCTTTTGCACCTCTTCCCCCCCTACTCTGTGTTCTGAATTCCGACGCTGCGGTACGTTTAATATAGCCCAGATTGGAAATGGTAACAACCACTTCTTCCTCCTTTATGAGATCTTCCAGATTGATATCACCCTCAGCGGCAACAATTTCCGTTCTCCTTGCATCACCATAATTTTCTTTAATTTCTAAAAGTTCCGTTCTAACTATTTCCCTTTGAATTTCCTCAGAAGCCAGAATAGATTCATAGTAAGCAATTTTATCCATTACCTCTTTATACTCCGCCCTTACTTTATCTCTTTCAAGACCAGTCAAACGTTGTAGTCTCATTTCAAGAATAGCCTTAGCCTGAATATCGGATAAGCCGAAAGTTGACATTAAGCCCTCTTTAGCCTCTTCCGCATTTTTACTAGCTCTAATGAGGGCAATAACCTCATCTAAATGATCCAGAGCTATAAGGATACCCTCAAGGATATGCGCTCTTTCTTTTGCCTTTTTTAAATCGTATTTTGTTCTTTTGACAATGACCTCCAAACGGAATTTTATAAACTCCACAATCATGTCCTTCAAACACAAGATTTCAGGCCTACCGCCAACTAAAGCTACATTATTGATGCCGTAGGAAGTTTGAAGAGGAGAATATTTGTAAAGTTGTGAGAGAACTACCTTAGCCATAGCATCTCTTTTTATCTCCACCACTACCCTCATACCTTGTCTTGCAGACTCATCTCTTACATCAGAAATACCTGGAATCTTTTTTTCAATGGTAAGTTCAGCAATTTTTGCTACCAACATTGATTTGTTGACCTGATAGGGAATTTCAGTAATAATTATGGACTCCCTGCCAGAGGCAGAAGTTTCAATTTCCGCTCTACCTCTGAGTACAATTTTACCACGCCCTGTTGCAAAGCCCTCTCTAACCCCTTTGGTACCGTAAATAATTCCACCTGTGGGGAAATCAGGCGCTTTTATATATTGCATTAGACCATCAACGTCAATATCCGGATCGGCCAATGTAGCGACAATACCATCAATAACTTCAGTTAAGTTATGAGGCATAAGATTTGTGGCCATTCCCACAGCGATACCAGAGGCTCCGTTGATTAACAAATTGGGAACCTTCGTTGGTAAAACAGAGGGTTCTTCCAAAGAATCATCAAAATTCAGCGTAAAATCAACCGTATCTTTTTCAATATCGGCTAAAATCTCATCACTGATTTTTTTCAATCTTGCTTCAGTGTAACGCATGGCAGCGGGACCGTCACCGTCAATATTTCCAAAATTACCCTGTGGATCGACCAAAGGATAGCGTAATGACCAATCTTGAGCCATTCTCACCATAGTATCATAAACGGAAGTATCACCATGAGGGTGATATTTTCCTAATACCTCACCTACAATACGCGCCGACTTTTTATGCGCTTTATTATGCGTTAGTCCTAAATCAGACATGGCATAAAGAACTCTTCTTTGAACAGGTTTCATCCCATCTCTTACATCCGGTAAAGCACGGGATACAATAACTGACATTGAATAATCAATGTAAGCTGATTTCATTTCATCCTCTATTTGAATAGGGATTATACGGTCTTCTGGAGTCATTACAGCTGTTAGTTATCCTGAAAAATAAAGGAATCAACTGGATTATTTATCAGGTTTTCAGTATGAACGGATTAATTTTCGTAACACAAAATTAAGAAATTTCCGGACTATTTTTTAACAAAAAAAATCCATTTTGTAGCCCGCATAATCTGTCTATATTTGCGGCATAAAAGAATCACAATGGAAATCAAACCTTACCAGGCGGACGATGCTAAAAAAAGTCAAGTATCAAGGATGTTTAACCGAATAGCCCCCTATTATGACTTTTTGAATCATTTTCTATCATTAGGCATCGATAAATATTGGAGAAAAAGGGCTATATCATTATTAGGGCCTGGAGAAATACCCCATATTTTAGATATTGCTACTGGCACAGCTGATGTTGCTTTAGCATTAAATCGTTACTACCCGAAAAGTACGATTATTGGTTTGGACATATCTGTTGAAATGCTATCCATCGGTAGAAAAAAAATCAGTGAAAAAGGATTAACCCCACAAATAACTTTATTAGAAGGAGATTCTGAAAATTTACCCTTTGACGAAGCATCTTTTGATGCCATTACCGTAGCCTTTGGGGTAAGAAACTTTGAAAACCTCGATAAAGGAATGAAAGAAATGCACCGGGTTTTAAAAAAAGGGGGTAAAATAGTTGTGTTAGAATTTAGCCAACCTTCCTTTTTTTTATTCAAAATAGTATTTAATTTCTACTTTAAATACATTTTACCCCTTATTGGTCGTTTAACTTCTAAAGACCCAAGGGCTTACCAATATTTATATGAATCAGTTCAAGCCTTTCCATCTGGGGAAAAATTTCTTGATGTTTTAGGTAAAAATGGCTTTAAACCAATTCAATGCAACCCATTAACTTTCGGAATTTGTTCAGCTTATTTAGCAGAAAAATAATCCTTTTTTATTTTATTTTGGTAGGTCCATGTCTGATTTATGGGCAGCGAGGCAGTGTTCATAATCCAAATTATCAGCAGTTTAACCAAAATGACTATTACTTTGGATTCACCTTTGCGATTAATAATTCCAGGTTCAGAACCTACCAATCGAGTGAATTTTTAAAGCACGATAGTATAAAAATTGTTCAAGGTCTTGGGGGAGCTGGGTTCAATGTTGGCATCGTATCAAATCTAAAAATGGGAAATTATTTTGATTTCCGATTTTTACCTACTTTGTCTTTTGCTGAAAAGAGGCTCAAATATCAATATCCAGAATACTCGAGCAATCGAAAGGTAGAATCAGTCTTTGTGGAATTACCTTTTCAGTTCAGGTACAAATCTGAACCTTACCATGATGTAAGATTATTCTTACTGGCTGGTTTAAAATATTCATTTGATGTTGCGAGTGATTCAAGGACAAAACAGGCGGAAACCTTGGTGAGGATAGCTCCCAACGATTTTTCTTTTGAGACAGGTGTAGGTTTTCAAATATTTTTACCCTTCTTCATTTTTTCACCGGAATTAAAAATTTCACAGGGAATGGGAAATACGCTGATTTTCAATAAGAACCTATCAGAATCAACGATACTTGAGAAAATACTCTCCAGAACATTCACCATATCACTACATTTTGAAGGCTAGCCTGTTTTTTTGAATACTCAATCATATCTGGAAAAAGAGAAAGGAAAGATTTTTCAATCATTGTTCCTTCCTGTTTAAGACTTACGTGCCAACTTTCCAACCATTGAGGTTGGGCGACCCGTTTGGTTAATCTCAAAAAACAATACGACAATCCCTCATAATGGCCGTAGTGTAAAAGCCAGTTACCTTGAATCATTGCACGCAACTGACTTTGAGATGAATCCGGCAGTTTTTCAATATTGTCTAATAACAACTTATTAGTATCGGCAGAAAATTCTTCCAGTGAAATACTTGAAAAGCAATGCCAGTTTTTGACTAAAAAATAATCAAAAAGAATATCAAGGACAACCCCGGCATATTTACCGTG
>Ga0315902_10010749_pt1 | contig 12094 bp, 13 predicted proteins | sample LakEriMetagenome_9_FD_203523 | JGI IMG/M metagenome (GOLD analysis project Ga0315902, IMG submission 203523) | Freshwater fungal communities from buoy surface, Lake Erie, Ohio, United States - Buoy 12 MA117 | ecosystem: Environmental > Aquatic > Freshwater > Lake > Lake biofilm | place: USA... | reverse complement strand
AGTTAGTTCTGCCCCGCAGGATGACCGCCCCTCCAGGACTCCAGTTGCACGCCGGAAACGGATATCAACGGAGAGCGAATCACATAATGACACTATGCATAGCTTTGTATAGGTTTTTATGAGCGGGCGTGATGTCTCCATCTAAGGTTTATACCTAGCCAAGGCTAGTTAGCAAACTTGATGCCATCCCTATGGTTCCATAACTTAAGGGATTTTTTAGCTGCACGATAAAGAACTTCATCGTTAGCGGTTCATGCTTCCTCTTTTTTGAGCAGTCTCTCACAAAGACACTTCGAGGTGAGAACGATAGGGATGTAGCGGGCCATCCAAAAACGGCAACAGAGTGCCCGACGGACTTAATGTTGGCCATCGAGCATGAAACGTTGCGGGTACCCGTAAAGGCCATAGACCTGGTTCTCGCTGGTCATTACCGATACTATGGTGTGGCCGAGAACTCAGACTCACTGGAAAAGATCCATCGTGGAGGAGGCTGGTCGTTGGATCGCTCCCCCTTACCCGACCCAAACGGAACAACGGCTGAAGCAGGTGACCCAGTGACATCAAGGTAGATGTTGCGCAATGACCTTCAGCTCCTCATGGATCACATCTCTATTCTGGGCTTCGGAACTTTATGCGTCTAGCTACCAGACCATTTCGGAACGCCTAAACGGGCATTGACGACCAGGCCCCCATCTAGGATCACCACCTTGTTCGAAAAGGATCAGGGCGTAAGCCATAATGCGGTTCCTGTCACAGGCATCGTGCAAGCACCGCGTGCGGGCGAGCGTCCCAGTCGATAGCTTTGGGAGCGAGTGCTAGTCCGATCTTGCACTCTGAAGACGATCGCACCCTCTGACTCCTGTTCGATACCAGCTGGACCGACGATATCGGCATTCTCGCGAACCTGGGCGATGAGCCGAAGGGTCCCTCGATCGTTCAGAAAGATTGCCTGCCGGGTGATACCCCAAAGGGGGTCCTGATCACTGTACTGAAACAAGCTCAACCAGCCCTTGGCCAGTGCAGGAGGGACAACCATTTCTGCGCCGAGAGATTCGCGCAGAACCTCCCTCAAAAAAGGATCCTGCTGTCGACCTGCATTCGTGAGATAGACGCGCCCTGAGCGAGTGCTATGGATCGACCAAGGGGTTTGTCTGCCTGGGGCAAGGGCAGACTCTCCTTGCAGAAGGATCTTGGTCTTACTCCCATCATAGAAGAACAAACTATCGTCCCGGCTACGCAACAGCACGCCCCCCAAACGCGGAAATTCGAACTCTGGGTACAGGAGTCGCGCCTCAGGGGCCACGCCGTCGAGTTCTTTCGCTTTGCCCCCCATCATCTCGAGACTCACAAGCTCGGATGAGCCCCACCCATGGGAACTGTAGCCTGCAACAAATACACGATCCAGCAAAGGACTAAACGTCCCTTGGGCGAGCCGACAGTTGCCCCAGAATCGCTGCCACCAGGAGCAGGGATGTTCGTAGAGCTCCGGAAGGGCCCTCAGATGATCAAAACGCGGAGGAACAACACTCAGGTCAAGGTGAGCCACATAATCGACTTGCTGTCCATCGATCCAGAGCCAGGCATCGCGGGTCAAAGCCAACGCCTGAATCGTACCAAAGTCGTACTGTGGTGCCCTCAAGGTGGCGACAACTGTCGCGGTGCTGATCCTCTTCAGGAGCAGAGTGTCAACACCCACACGCAAAACCTCCCAGTCCCTATCCTCGATTGGTAGGAGGACCCGTGCCGACTGTTTTGGTGATGATGCGACCTGAACGCCCGGGGTGTGCGCGACTCGCGAAATACAGTAATCACCAAGGGGCGCGGCTAGACCCCGAGGGACCCATCCAAGCGGGACCAGAAGGAACAGGCTTCTTGCTGCACTCAGCATGTTACATTTCTCCAAGTGACAGAGAATTCGATCTGCGATCCCATGACATCCCGATCGGACTGGGGATCACGTCGCGTTCGGTTTCTTTTCGGGTCGATGGGGAAGCGCCAACTGCTCCTATTATGGCTCAAAATCTGACTTGTATCAGTATGATGTCTAAGCGCCGATATTGAGCGGGGGACAGTTCATCTGCCGACATTGAGCAGCCTCAGGCGGATGAAATATGGTATATTTGACATGCCTGTTGGCTAAAAAGTTTGAGACTTTTTACCCTCAGTTCGGAAAGTCCCGTCCATATTGTTCGAAGCCCTTCGTTCGTTTTGATCGTTAAGCCAGAAACACCTTGGAGTACTTGAAATATCCAACGAAGTGTCGGCGTCTGCGTTAGTTTTTTGATCTGGTTAGGGAGTGCTTCACCTTTGTCGGCCAGTTGCCTGGATAAGCGTCGCTGAGCGTGGCTATAGAGTAGAAGAGCAAAGGTCATGACTGTGACCAGAGCCTCAATTCTTCGAGGATTCCTCACAAATAGAGACGAGGTGAAGAAGAAGGGATCTTTGAGAAAGCGGAAGCCTCGCTCTACATTGTGCTGATCACTGTATGCTGACATGATCTCAGTGACCGAAAGATCTACCAGCTCGCCATGACTAGCCAGGACATAGCATTGCACCATGAGCTTTTCTCTCGAGATCCTCTGAGTGTTCTGTTCGAAACTCACGACAATCTGATACTCGACAGCTGTAGGCTCAGCGCCCGGTTTGGGTCGGCCGCGACCAGCATATTTCCGATGCTCTTCGACTTTATGATCAGTCATAGTATGAAAGTCCCACTCACGCACCAACTTGGATAGAGCTTGCTCTGCGTCAGGTACACAGTTGAATCTTTGCGCCTGAAAATGAAATAGGGCCTTTGCGATCTTGCCTCGCTCGCGCTTTACCTTTTTATTCAAAGATGTATCTGATCGAGCCTCTGCCGCCTTTGAAAATACTACGACCCACTTCTGCTTGATACCTAAATCTCCGACGTCATATGCCTTTTAGTCCTGGCTTTCGCTGTGAACGAGCCATTCATCAGGATCACTTAGGGCCTTTTCGATAAGATTCCGGACCGCTCCAATGGCTTCTGGAACTCAAGTTATAAATGGCAGAAGAACCATGTTTTCGGCATTGCTGGCACTATAAAACTTCGAATCAGCGACTACCGCCTGCACGCTGTATGGGGCGCCAAGCTGCTTTACAAGCTCCTTAGCACGGGCTTGAAAAATTTTGTTATCGCTTTCATTCCCGTCCCACATCTTCATGAATAAAGGAACGTCCTCTTCCGACGAGCAACCGAGCTCCTGGACGATTTGCTTGAGATCGGGTCGATGGTCCTTCGAGTAACCTTTCGTTACGGAGATGGTCGATTCATCGCTGTTAGAAAGGTGATCTCCTGTCAGCGAAAAAGATGTGGTATCAAAATGAATAACATCGTGCTGCAGATCGAAGTCTTTCGCGACCCCAAGAGCAATTTGACCAAATAGAGCTTCACAGCCATAAGCAGCGATTCGATCCAAAGCTCGACTCAATTTGAAGCGGTGCATGTGATGAGATAGACACAGCGCCAATACAAAAGGATCAGATATCGAACGATGCGTTTAAAGGGATGGTTAGGCTGGAACTAGAACCGAGAACTGTTCGCTCACTGGAAACATGATGCAGTTTCTTGATGGGATCTAGATGGCGCGAGGGTGTCACGTCCATTGCTGCGAGCAGCTGCTGGGGAAGCTCCTTCGGTCGACTCTGCGACGGTCATTTGCCTGCTGCTCCAGGACATGCTATGCTTCCTGAATCTTGGGAGAAGCGGCTAGCTTTCATCAGTCAAGTGCAGGGCGTCTTATGGATGAGAAAACAAGACTATTTTACGAACATGTGTCTGAAGACTTTATCAAAGCCTACGAGCAAGCAGACATGAGCCAGATGCGAGGCTTTCTTCGGTATTTTAAAGGGCAAGGATCGCTCCTGGATATAGGCTGTGGAACCGGTCGAGATGCGGCCTATTATTGCCGCTTGGGCTATGATGTGACAGCTATCGATGCGAGTCAGGCGATGGTTGAAAAAGCTCGACAGCTTCATCCTGAGCTAGCAGGAAGATGCTTCACACAGGGACTGCCACTGGACTCAGATTTTTATGCTCATCAACGCTTTGACCATATCTGCTGCGCAGCCGTTCTCATGCACATCCCAGACCAGGACCTGAATCTTTGTCTTGAACAGATCGTCAATCTCCTTAAACTGGAGGGTCGTATGATGATCTCGGTGTCTCGCCATCGGCAGGATCTTGATTGCGAACAGCGCGATGCAGATGGTCGCCTCTTCCACGAGCGGGATCCATCGGAGTATCAAGGTCGCTTACAGCAGCATGGTTGTACCCTTCTTATGTCCTCAACACAAAGCGATGCGCTAGGACGAAAGCACTTGGAATGGGTCAGCATGGTGTTTGCTCGATAGAAGACCGACACACCTTCGATATATCATCGTTTGATTCACCGAACTTTACCGCTAGTTGCAGTGGTCAATGCGGGGCTTGATGGCGTCCAGCTCAGTCCTTCATGACCTTCAAAGAAGTTTGAAAGTGTTCGATATCGTTGTATGAGATATCGAACACTTTCCTATGTTCGATCTTATTTGAGACAATATCGAACAAATTATGATGAATTATGGTGAATTTATCTGATATATCATCTTCGTAGAGCAAATAATTGTTTGCTCTCACAAAAGGAGTTGACAGCGAGTGGGGAGGATGCGACCAATCAGAAAATCAAGGATAGCGAGGCAAGGCTCGAGGAGTCTCAAGCTCGAATCGCTCAGATTGAAGGGGATTTGAAAAGCGAGCAGTCCAAAGTACAGGCCTTGGAATCGAAAAAGCTTGAATTTCAAGCTGCTCTGGCAAATGCAGGTACAGAAAAAGCTCACCTGGAAAAAAACTCGCTGCTGTTCGAGATGATTGAGTAAAGACAAGGGCAGATTATCAGCAGATCTTGACCGAAAGAGACAAGGCCCGATCCCACCTGCTCACAATCACCGCAGAGCGTGACCAGCTGCAACGCGATGTCACGGTCCAAGCCGAGAAGTTGATCTGCATGACCGCAGAGCTGGCTTCTGTGAGCGAGCAGCTTCAGAACTCCCAAACGAAAGTGCAAAATGATACTAGTCTATGTCAATACATCTTCAGTAAGAAGGCTGATATTGCTTGTATCCTCGCTGCTTTGGATCAAGATCTAAAGGACAACGCGCTTGGTCAAGAGTAGATCAGGGCTGAGATATCTGCGCTCGTCACCTAGCTGGATCAAGCAGATACTGATCTTGTCCTGGCGAAGGAGCAGCAGACCCAAGCAGAGAAAGGTGCTCTCGACCAAGCCAAGATCCTCAAGGCTAAATCCCCCCGAAGAGCTCACGGCTGCTGAACGAGATCTTCTGACAAGCATCTAAGTGTGGGAAACAGCCCAGACTGTGAGTGAAAGCGCTCTCTCGAGCAGTCTCTAGTTCCCAAACGTTGATCGCCCAAGCAAGAACAGACGGTACAGCCTTAGTTCTGAATAAGGGTGAAATTGATTCGGAGATCAATAGGCTAGAAGGGCAAATTTTCACGATCGTCGAGGCAGCCGAGCAGCTCAAAGCGGAGGAGGCCTTAGCCGCAGCCAAAAAAGAAGCGGTAGGCCTGCAGGAGGCGATCGACGAGTTGAAGGTGACAATCGATGCACAGTCGAAGCGTCTTCATGAAACGTCGTATGGGATTACACACGCCTCCCTTCATCTCCAGCTACTTATCGGACTCTGCTCTTCGTCCCGCGTTAAGACTGGCGAAAGCTTTTGCTTCGAATCGAAGCGCTAGCAAGCGAATGTTCGACCTCAGCAGAAGAGGGTGCGACCACAACTATGAGTCTGTCTTTACGGGTAAGCTCGTCATCGGGGCCGATGGATTTGCATAACCCATAAAAATACGGGGAGCCCAAGGACCGATGAAGATGTTCCTTTATCCGGTTTGAGTATAAGGTTATTCTGTTCATGAATTAAGGTCCTGATATATATGAATTTTATTGAGAGAATGTGATTGACGCGACTCGTGGCTCTTGGCTACTATTAAGGGGCATTGAAACTATTCACGAAAGTGTGTCCCTATCATGAAAGTCTACAGTCAGATCCACAAACAAGTCCGCGGGCCTTGGCCTCTCCTCCTTTATTGTTGTTGACGCTCTCCTAGGTTTTTTCAGAAGCAATCCGACATCCAAACGATTTTAAATGGGGCTATAGTCATGGCTGATTTGACTCTTTTGGGGCTTGACCAGGGAGATTACGAGCACATTACGTTGAGTGGTTTGTTAGCGTTAAAACAAGCCCAGCTAATCGTCGCATCGACCCAACATATTCCGCATCTGAAAGCTCTTCTTCCTTTGCGAAAAAATTCGGAGTTTCTCGTTCTGTCGGAACGGCAGACTCTCGATTCGATCGCTGAACAGGTGTTGAAGGTGGATGCTGCACTGGAGAAAGGAGACTCTGTTCTCCGAATATGGGTTGAAGGACAGGAGGATGAGGCAGCCGTGCGGCTCGAGTTAGACTACTACCGGAAGGCTGGAATCGATTATAAAACAATCCCATCCCGACAAGTCATCATCCGTGAAGCATTGGCACTCAAGTTGCCATGGCTTAGTCCCAATAAAGCAGGCAGAATTCAGCTCTTGCTTTCGGCTCAGATAAAGGGAGACCAAGCTTTTTGGGGGCGATTGGCGCGGTCCGATGCAACCTTGGCTCTCGACTTGGGTGACGATCAGCCTCACGAGGTCCTGGAGCGTCTGCTGCAGGCAGGAGCAGGTATGCAGCGCGGAGTCGCTCTTGTTTCGCATCATCCCTTCCGATCTCCCATCTGCTGGCTCACCACTCTCGAGGAGGTGGAAACGTTGTGGCCCCAGTGGTACACGGATGGAGCGACTCTTTTGTATATCGAGCCCTCTCGCTCGCAGCTACGGGTTGTGCCTACTTATGCTTCCCAGGTGCTTCTCTCGCAAAGCTTTTGACTGCTTGTACACGGGAATGAAACTGAGGCGAAACCTGTCTTGGTCTGCCTCTCCTCTGACACAAGTGATGCTCTTTCACACAACCAGTGGTCCTCCGGATATTGACTCACAGTCGACCGCGGCTTGTGGTATCTTTGAATGCCAGGCCGCATATTTTTTAGTCAGGAGAGAGGACCATCGACGATTGTCTCAGAGGATTAAGCTGGAAAAGGCTTGCTGACTCGTCACGCACAATGACTTATTCGGTCTTGTTGGCGCTGCTGCTGCTCAGCGCTTCCGATCTCTACGCTCGGTGGGATCATCGAAATGCGCGAGAGTTGAATCGATACGAAGTGCTGGGTCTGGAATTTTATAACGACCTTTTAAGCTATCGGCCTCCTTGGATGTGGGCGGAGATCTTTACCGAAGCTCAAGTAAGATATGAAGGAGGCGCAGGGAGTCTCAATCAACGCGATTTATTCTTTGGACAGCGCCTCTCAGTCATGACACCTAGGGATGAGCCTTGGCGCTTGCATTATCAGAGGCAGCAAAGCGAGGATGCGAGGCAGCTCTCCGATCAGAACCAACTTGAACTGAGTTATACACCGCCTCAGAGCAACTGGCGTTTGGGTCTCTTAAGCGATGGGACGACCGATAAAGCTTATGCCGATCTCGGTTGGAGCACAGTATGGGGACAAGCAGACGCCTCCTTCGTGCGCTTGGATCTTTGGTGGGTGGATGGTTTCTTCAGAGAAAAAAAGCCTAATCGAAACGACAGGCGCGAGGGTGCTCCTAACAGCCTGAGTCTTTTGTCTCAGTATCGCAGCGACTCGATCCGGATCAAAAGCGCTTATGAAAAAGAGTGGCCTATCGTATGGATCCAAGAAAGCCGGGGAACCCTGTACCGATCGGTCCGGGAGTTCACGCAGCTTCTGATCGAAAGGTCGGGGGACTCCCGGATTTACTATCTGGATTGGCAGCATGAGTGGCTCAAGGAAAGCCTCGGACCTTTTCCATCACACAACATCACTGGCTACACGGTCTACGAAGATGGTGTCGAGCTGGGGATCAAAGGACGTCATGGACCAGCGACCAGCCAGCTAGCTCTGTGGGGCCTACACAAAGACGTCCGCTATCGAGGCAGCAATGCCGATCCTGTACAGGGCTTCCCAAGTCGTTTGCCGGGTCTTGAAACTTTAGAGCGACGGGAGTATGCGGCCTTCGCGACTTGGCGCCAACCCTGGACTGAGGCTAGTTCACATGCAACCCAGTGGGGTATCTTTGTTAATCAGGTCTATCTTGAAGAGACAAGTCGGGAGCAGTCAAGCGAAGTGAAACTGCAATGGTCTTACGACTGGTCGTTTAGCAAGCGAGGGCGCATGCTTTTCGGCACGACTTGGGATCTGGATCAACTTGTTGAAGACTTCCCTTTCGGCACCAAACCTTTTCGCCCCTGGGGCGGAGGATATGTTCAGTTCGTGGCAGGGCTCTAAAACTTCAGATAGGAGCATCGTTGCGACCGCAAGAGCAATCCGTTGAGATGCTTGGAGATGCGCCTATTCGTTTACCATGTCCAGGCCACGGATCGATCAGATGCTCTCCATCGTGGGGACGAGACGAGTCGTCTTTCCTCTGCTGATAGCCCATGCTAGGATGTGCTTCAAGCGAAGCGGGTTACATCGGCTTTCGCCGTCTCGCAGATTTTATTTCTGGCGCTCATGTGGCACGAAAGAAAATAGATACGACAGCTCCCGTCTCCTAGCAGAATCCAAGCGAAACAATTGATATGACGGCTCCTGTCGGGCAGCAAGCTGACGGGCAAAAGTTTCGCATCTGGTTCGCCATGTCCGGCCTGTACTCCCGTGACACCTTGCCCGTTCCGAAGAATCCGGAGGTCGAGATCCGCGAATTGCCAGCACGACGTGTCGCAGCTATCGGCAACTCAGGCGGCTGGAGCGAGGAACGCTATCGGTAAAAATTGGAATCCCTCGCATGTGGGTCGCTAAGATGGGCCTAACTGTCGAGGGTGGACCGGTTTCGAGCGATACGATCCACCTTTGATGCCTTGGTTCTTGCGGCATAATGAGATTCTGCTGGATGTTCAGGCTGACGAGCCCTCCGCTGCTGTATAAGGGATGAGGAGGCACCAAGAAGGGACGATCGAGGCGCCAGAGGGCTCCCCTTTGTCTACCTCAATCCTTCATCTTTGACAGGGCCCAGCCCGGGCCGAGGGTCGTTTTTCCGTGAGTTAAAAAAAGACTTGCGTGGCTTGCAAATCTGTTACACGCTTTTAACGCTTCTTTGTAACAACACCGTCGGAGTTTGATTCATGAAAGCATTGTTTCTTCTCGCTGCCTTGACTGTTCCTGTTGCTGGTTTCGCTTCCGAAAAAAGCAAAACTGCAGCAAGCACCCCGGCAGCCACAAAAGACGTCGTTGACACGGCTGTAGCAGCCGGCGACTTCAAAACCCTGGCACAAGCACTCACAGCTGCAGGACTGGTCGATACCCTCAAGGGTGCTGGTCCTTTCACCGTGTTTGCACCAACCGACGCTGCTTTTGCTAAGCTGCCAAAAGGCACACTGGAAGATCTTTTGAAGCCAGAAAACAAGCAAAAGCTGACAGCAATCCTCACCTATCACGTCGTACCTGGCACAGTTAAAGCTGCAGACGTCCTGAAACTGGATGGTAAGTCAGCAAAAACTGTCGAAGGTTCTGACCTGAGCATCTCGGTCAAAGGTAAGACCGTGAAAGTCGGTGAAGCGACTGTGACCAAGACTGATATCACTGCAAGCAACGGTGTGATTCACGTGATCGACGCTGTAGTTCTGCCTCCAAGCGCCAAAACCATGTAATCACGTAGCCCTATTCGATGTGGGTGCGGTGCCAAGTAAGTGTTCCTTTGGACATAGTATGGCATGGACCCCCTGTCTTAGGGCTGATTCTCTCAGTGATTGCGAGTTGATTCGCAGAGCTACCAACAGGCCTGGACTGTTGGTAGCTTTGATTTTTAAGGCGTTTGCAGCGCGCCTGGATTCAGGGCTCTTGCAGCCGGATCATTTAAGGCTGTGGCGTGACAGCGGCTCGCGGTACGAGGGTGCTGACCATACCAATACCCCGATCTGCGGTTTGACCAGGTCGAACGTAACGGAGATCCCGAATCACCACGCGATATCCTGCTTCGGTGTCCTGAACCTCATAAAGAGGAAAGCGCATCCAGTTGACGAATCCACGAATGTCCTCGTGACCCAAGGCTATCTGGACAATAGGGTCGGGGACCTGGATGGGCACTGGCTCGAAAAGGGGTTCGATGGAAGCGTCGCCAAACAGTGGTACCTTGAGTCCGTAGTAGCGATCCTGACCGACGACGATGACTTCTCTCCCGAATGGTTGCCCAGGCAGAGGGCCTATCATCACATCACGCACACGATCACCGTGCTGCTCACGGAGCCAGGTTTGCACCTGCTCCTTCGCCCGGACATTCCCGGCGCTCATGGCAGCCAGATAGAGGCAAAAGGCTGTGACACAGCCGATCGCCACCCCTTGGTTTTGTCGGGCTGTCACTCCTCGGATACGCGCAGCAATGATCAGGGCAAGACCAAGCCACCAGACGAGCTTCGTCAGGGGGGGGACAAAATCTGTCAGGGTGATGAGCGAAGACGTCGCAAGGCCCAGCGTGACCCAAAGCCCCTGGCTGAGACGAGTGTGAGAGTATGCGAAGACCACAGCCGCTGCCATCAGCAGCCACATCCAGGCATCGATGATGAACAGAGTGTCCCCGTAAAACCACCGACCACTGAAGGGCATCAGCAGCCGCACACCATAGGTATTCAGCCAATCCAGAAAGGGATGGCTTAAGACGCCGAGATAGGAAAGCAGGAGGACCTGGCCTGGTTTGACCGGAGGTTTGTCCCGATGCAGGCGTCGACGAATCCAGCGGTCGTAGGCCATGATCCCACCAGTGAGCAAGCACGGTAGGATCAACTGAGCGAGAACTCCGTGAGTGATTCCTCGGCGATAGTAAAGTGCGGTATCGGAGTTCACAAAACTCACGACACCATCAATGTCAGGGAGGTTTGCCCCTATGACGAGGGTTGGCGTAGCCAGAGGAGTCCGATGGCGGAGACCGGTTTGAGATAGGGTGGCTCCAGCCAAGGTATGAGCTATAGGATCCATGATCACTCTCCACGTTCGAGCAGCCAGGTACAAGTTGAGTAAACTCCATTATGCCTAATAGTTGGTAGGAAGCGCCATCCTCCTTGCAATAGGATTCCACTGATCGAAGCTTTGGATGGGAATGGGTCCAAGAATGGATTGCAGCTGTGAAGAGATGGTGCAGCAGCAGTTTTGATCAGTCTGATTCTCTTGCAGGATCTCCCTGATCAAGAAGCGTCTGCTAAACAGATCCGCAATGGACGGGCCGTCCAAGAACAGTGGATGGTTCTCATGCGAACAAGCATCTCAGGCGTCTTTCTTTTCTAATAAAATTAAATAATTCAAAATGTTATGACTTTCAAAGGGGCGGTGTTCACCGGGTGTGTACACTATTTGAGAGCCGAGTATGAGGTCCCCTGTCGCTTCGCAGTCCTTTGTGGGAGAAGGGTCGGCGTCTGTGATCAACACTCTCAACGAAGGTGAACTCATGAAAAAGTCCGTTTTGACAATCAGTCTTGCCCTCCAGGTTATGGCTTGGGTTGGGATCAGCTCCACCGCTACCGCCCAGAGCGCACGCCAGGCGAAGCTGGGGGTGGGCCTTAACATCTACTGCGAACCGAGCGACCGAGTCTATCGCGGAGGGAGCCCACTCTTCAATGAGGCGACGGGTGAATGGACAAGCCGCGAGGACTATCTCGCGCAAAAGGGGCTCAATGCCTACTGCGAACCCATCGATCGCTTTTATCTCGGTGGTTCTCCCCTGTTCGACGAGGCCACGGGAGAATCGATCGCGCTTGAAGACTATCTAGCCAAGAAACGCTGGGCCTACGGTCTGAACCAATACTGCGACCCGATCGGGACCGTCTATCGGGGGGGGACGCCCCTGTTTGATGAAGCGACCGGTCTGCGACTCTCGCGTGCCGAGTACCTAGCCAATCGAGGGCTCAATCTATACTGCGATGCACAGGAGACCGTTTATATCGGCGGTAGCCCTCTGTTCGACCCAAGTACGGGTCGCCGTAT
>Ga0315902_10010744_pt1 | contig 12098 bp, 11 predicted proteins | sample LakEriMetagenome_9_FD_203523 | JGI IMG/M metagenome (GOLD analysis project Ga0315902, IMG submission 203523) | Freshwater fungal communities from buoy surface, Lake Erie, Ohio, United States - Buoy 12 MA117 | ecosystem: Environmental > Aquatic > Freshwater > Lake > Lake biofilm | place: USA... | reverse complement strand
TACGCGCGCTCGCCGAAGATGTAGTCGCGCCACTTCCCCACCTGCTTGTACTGCAACCACTGGTTGAGTGCGAACAGGTTGAAGAAGATGAAGATGCTCACGAACACGCCGTACACGAAGTTGGGCATGTCGGAGCCAGGCCCGAACAGATAGATCACGAGAGCGATCCACGGCACGACGCCCGCGATGCACCCGAACCAGAACGGGGTGAACCACACCGGCTTACCCGGTTCGTTCACCACCTCCATGATCCAGCCGAACAAGATCATGGACACGTTGGCACCGGCGATTCCGATGAGCGCCGTGATCTCGGTGATGCCGAACACCATGGCGATCATGAGGATCATGAGGGTGGACGACAACGAGTACTCGACCCATCGGAATCGATTGCGACCAGCTGACAACTCGGCGAGGTAGGCCGTGCGACCCCGACCCACGGATGCGATCGCGTGGAAGAGGCTCGAGAGAGCGAGGAAGCCGAAGATCCCCCATGCGATGCGCACATCGAACTGCTGAGTGAGGCGCGTGGGGTCGAGACCCTTGCCCGGCGCATCGTTGAGGAAGAACGTGGTGACCGGCAGTTTGAAGTCGTTGGCCGCGACGATCACGATGATCGCCTGCACACCGTGCAGGATCGCCGCTCCCACGTTGAGGCGTTGGAGATTGCTGCGGACTTCGTTCGAGATGGGGACGGATGTCATGACACTCCCTTCACCTCCCAACCTATGCCGTCACCGTGGCGCAGTCCCGGATACACGCCGCGCCAGTCGTGTTACCTTGCTCGACGATCGTCTGCATCGCGATCGGAGGGAATCATGACCGACAGCACTGTGCGCCCCGACACTCCCAAGGACGCCACCGAACACACTCGATCCATCAATCGGTCGGTCGCGTTCGATCTCGATCCCGCCGATTTCGACCGCGCCCGTCGCGGCTGGATCGCGTCGTTGGACGACGTGGTCATCAAGGACTCCCAAGGACGTCGCGCATCCGACGTGAGTCGGTACGGCTTTCTCGACGGCGAGTCGCCCGACACGGTTCACCCGAGTCTGTGGCGCCACGCCCAACTCAATGCTCACCACGGATTGTTCGAGGTGGCCGAAGGTGTCTGGCAGGTGCGCGGTTACGACATCTCCAACATCACGTTCGTGAAGGGAACCACCGGTTGGATCGTGATCGATCCGCTCACCGTCGAGGCCACTGCTCGCGCGTCGTACGAACTCGTCACGAAGCATCTCGGTCATCGCCCGGTCACGGCCGTCATCTACACGCATTCGCACGCCGACCACTTCGGCGGAGTCCTCGGAGTGACGACACAGGACGACGTCGACGCTGGACGTTGTCGCGTGATCGCGCCCGAAGGGTTCCTAGCCGAGACCGTGGGTGAGAACGTGATCGCCGGACCGGCCATGAGCCGACGCGCGCTTTATCAATTCGGGCCACTACTGCCACCGGGGCCACGTGGACACGTGAATTGCGGCCTTGGCTTGTCGATCCCGATGGGCCCACCCGGTCTCATCGCACCCACCGAGGAGATCACGCGCACCGGCGAGGAGAAAGTGGTCGACGGTGTACGCATCGTCTTCCAACTCACACCCGAAACCGAAGCCCCAGCCGAGATGAACTTCTTCTTCCCCGACGGTGGCTGGCTGTGCATGGCCGAGAACTGCTCGCACACGATGCACAACCTCGTGCCCATTCGTGGAGCGCTGGTTCGCAACTCACTGCAGTGGTCGAAGTACATCAATGAAGCCATCGAACTGTTCGGCAGCCGAACGGCGTTGGTCTTCACTTCGCACAACTGGCCCCAGTGGGGCCACGACGATGCCATTCAATTCCTTCAGTTGCAGCGCGATCTGTATCGGTGGATGCACGACCAGACGATGCGTCACGCGAACCACGGTCTCACGCCGCTGGAGATCGCCGACCACCTCGAGTTGCCCGATGAGTTCCAGGCGGCGACGCACACTCGCGGCTACTACGGCGACTTGGTGCACAACTCGAAGGCCGTGTACCAGCGGTACCTGAGTTGGTACGACGGCAACCCGGCCAATCTCGACAAACTGCCTCCCCGGGATGTGGGCGCTCGGTACGTTCGCCTCGCCGGTGGACCCGACGAGTTGTTGCGCGAAGCACGCCGTTGTTTCGACGAAGGCGACTACCGATGGGTCGCGGAGTTGGTGAACCACCTGGTGTTCGCCGACCCGTCGAACGACGAGGCGCGACGTCTCCAAGCCGATGCGCTCGAACAACTCGGATACCAGAGCGAGTCGACCACGTTCCGCAACGCGTATCTGATGGGAGCGCAAGAACTTCGGCAGGGCCCACCGCAACTCGGCAACTCGGAAGTGCGCGGGCGCGGACTCCTGAAGGCGATGACGATCGAGCAGGTGTTCGACACGCTCGCCGTGCGTTTGAAGAGTGAGGCCGTTGCGGGTGTGAAGTTGTTCGTGAACTGGACGTTCCCCGACATGGCCGGAACTCCCGATGAAAAGTGGGTGCTGGCCCTCTCCAATCGGACGCTCTACGCGGTGCAGGGACGACACCAGGACGGAGCCGATGCGTCGATTCGCCTCGATCGATCGCTCCTGTTGCGGATCATCGTGCAGGAGACGTCGTTCGCCGACGAGATCGGGGCCGGCACCATTGCCCTCGACGGCGATGCAGCGGCGCTGTTGACGGTGTTCGGCAACCTGGACGTGTTCATGGGCGGCTTCCCCATCGTCGAACCCTGACCACTAACGGTGTTGGTCTTGTGGTTCTGGGTGAAAAATTCGCTGGATTCCAGCGAATTTTTCACCCAGAACCACGGGGGTTCACAAAGAATGGGGCGGGGCGGGGACGCGCGGAAATCTAGGGTTGGGGCGTGGAGACGTTGTCGATCGTTCTGGCGGTGATCCTCGCTCTGATCTGTGTCGTGACGGCCGTGGCCGACTTCAAGACGATCCCCCAGGTCATTCAGACCATGGAGCGCCTGAAACTTCCGTTACGGATCATCCCGGTTCTCGGCGTCGCCAAACTCGCCGGTGCGCTCGGACTCCTCATCGGACTCTCCATCGACGCACTACTGGTGTATTCGGCCATCTGCCTCACCGTGTACTTCGCGCTCGCCACCTGGTTCCACTTGCGCGTGAAGGACGACCTGGTCGAAACCGCCCCGGCCGCGACGCTTTCCGTCGTGAGCTTGGCGACACTTCTCACCGCCATCTAGGCGGCGATATCAGTGCGGGTGGCGGGCCAACGCTGACGTGATCTCGGCCTCGGCGGCCGCGCGGCCTTCCCAGCCGCGAACGTTCGTCTCCTTGTTGGGTTCGAGCAGCTTGTACACCTGGAAGAAGTTGCCGATTTCGCCCAAGAGATGTTCGGGAAGATCTTCGATGTCTTCGTAGTCGGCAAAACGCGGATCACGCGCCGGTACGCACAGAACCTTCGCGTCGCCACCCGCCTCGTCTTCCATCCAGAACACCGCCACCGGTCGAACCATCACGTGGCAGCCCGGGAACGTGGGCTGGCTCAGCCACACGAGGGCATCGAGTGGATCGCCGTCGTCACCCAGCGTGTTGGGGAAGAAGCCGTAGTCGAGCGGATACTGCGTCGCCGTGAAGAGTGTGCGATCGAGCCAGATCGCGCCTGTCTCGTGATCCATCTCGTACTTGTTGCGAGATCCCTGCGGGATCTCGACCACCATCTCGACTTCCATGGCGTCAGGACTCGAGCATCGCGCGGATCGAGATCAGAGCGGCCTGCACCCAGTCGCCCTGATCTGCCTCGGTGATATCAGCGTAGATGCGCCCGAGAAGAAGCGATTGGAAAGCCGACGCGATTCCGGACAGAGATCCCGACGGGTTGATGATGCCTCGGTCCTTCATCATCTGAAGCGTCTCGGCGAGATGAGCCGTGCCTTCCGATTGAGCATTGGCGAGAGACGAGGCCAGAGCTTTGTTGTGTTCGCTCGCGGCGAGGAGCGCGACGCGGCGGCGGCGGCGAAGGCGCGCGGCTTTGTCGTCATCGGCGGTCAGGGCGATTTCGATGTAACCCATCACCTGCTCGAACTTGTCGCTGCCCAACAGGAACGACCGCAGGATTTCCATTTCCTTCAAGGTGTCCTCGAGGCCGCGGTCGACTTCGAGGGTCGCGATGAGTCCGTCTCGGCTTCCGAAGTGGTGGTACACCGAGCTACGCGACACACCCGACTTCTCGAGCACACGATCGAGGTTGAACTTCACTGCGCCGTATTTGTCGAGTTCGGCGCGAGCGAACTTCTTGACCAGAGCCATCGTCTGGATGCCGTCGGATCGCTTGCGAAGGGGTGTGGCCATGACGCGATCCTAGGCCGTGTGCGCAGGTGCCCCGACAGCCGGGCCGACGTACTTGGGGCGGAAGAACAGTGTGAACACCAAACCGGCCGCCGCAATGCAGATGGTGGACACCAGAAGCGGTTGGCTCGACGTGATGCTGGACGTGATGTAACCCACCAGGATCGACGCCGGAACCTGGGCCAGGTTCTGCACGCTCGACAGGACTCCGAGCGCCTGACCTTGTTGGCCCGGCAGCGCCGACCGACTCACCAGACTCGACACGTTCGCGATCGACAGGCCGTTCGACGCGGTGAAAAACGGGATGATCGCGTAGATCCAGAAGGTGGTGGACGTCGGTGTCACGAAGTACAGGAGCATCATCAGCGCCAGACCGAAGAAGCTGAAGCGAAGAACCTTGTAGTCGGCGAACGACTTCGCGACTCGACCTACCAACAGCGCTTGTGAGAGCGCGATGAACAGTCCCACGATGGCGAAGTAGTCCCCCGTCTTCGAGGCGCTGTACCCGAACTCGTTGCGCAGGTACACCCCGAAGAAAGTGGTGAAGAAGGTGAAGCCGGCATTCCAGAGGAACGCCGACGCCAGAACGACGCGCAGACGGTCGGACGAGAAACCGGTGATCACGTTCTGCACTGAGCGCATCACGTTCACCTTCGTCTGCACACTCTTCTCGCGAAGAGTCTCGGGGAACGCTCCGAGGATGAGAGCACAGTTCGTGAGCGAGAGAATTGCCGCGAACCAGAACGGTGTCGTGGCACCAAACCAATCGGGCGTGTCGAACAGGCCGTAGAAACTCGTGTTGGGCGAGCTGAGCTTGCCGCCGAGGTACGGGCCGATGATGAACCCGAGGCCGAACGCCGCACCGATCAGACCGAAATTGCGCGCTCGATTGGTGTCGTCGCTGATGTCGCCGATGGCCGCCTGGGCGACGGCGATGTTTCCGCCCGTGAATCCGTCGAGGGCTCGCGCTGCGAACAGCAGCGGAATACTCGCGGTACTGATGCCAATCGCGAAGAGCATGTAGCCGATGGCCGTCCCGAAGATCGACAGCGCGAGAACCGGACGACGACCGAAGCGATCGGACAGCTGGCCGAGAATCGGCGCGGCGACGAACGACGCGAGTGGATACGCGGCCTGCAGCCAGCCGAGCATGATGAGCCCCTCGGTGAAGGACCAACCATCGGGCGTCACCTTGAACGGCGATCCGGGACTGATCAGCAGCGGGAAGACCGGAATCAGGATTCCGAAACCGAGCAGGTCGAGAAAGACGGTGAAGAACACCGACAAGAGGGGCTTTCCGCGCACGCGACGACGGTAGCCGTGGAAGCGTCAGGCAGAGACCATCCGTTCGCCACGACGGTCGTAGGCGATGTTGGAGGCCATGAGGTGCTGATGCGACCCGACCGCATCTCGGTACAGGCGGGACAGCACACTCGAGTTGAACAGCGCGCCGGCCCCGGCGAAATGGAACAAGTGGGTCACGGCGCCGACCGCCAGTTCGGTCGCGTATGCGATCACCCCACCGAGCCGCTCGTTACCGGCCATGTTCAGGGTCTCATCGCGACGGAAGAGAGCATCGACTTCCCCGAACTCGGACAATCCGAAGCCGCGGGCCGCTTCGATCTGGATCTGAGCCTTCCCCACCTCGTACTTGAACGCGCCGCGATCGGCGAGTCGGCCGTCGAGTCCGCGAGCTTTGCCGCGGGCGTACACCACGATCTCGTCGACGAAGCGCTGACACACGCCGAGAGTGAAACCGAGATTCTCGGCCGCCACGTAGCCCTGATACGAGAGAGCGAACATCGGGCCACCGCGCTCGATCGGATCGAACGGATCGAACGTGAAGTGATCGGGAACGAACACCGCGTCGGCGATCACGTCGATGCTTCCGGTCCCCTTGAGAGCCATCACGTCCCACTCGCCGGAGACGGTGACTTGCTCGGCGCGCACGATGAGGATGCGCGGACGCGGCGACTCACCCTCGCTCAGAGCCGTAAGGAGGACGAACTCCGAATGCGGGACGCCGCTCGCGTACTTCCAGTGCCCGGTGAGTTCGTAACCGCCATCGACGCGGTGAAAGCGCCCTGACGGCGCCGACACCGCTGCCATGAACGGGCAGGCGTCGGCCGAGAAGAGTTCGGCCACACCAGCGTCGTGCAGACGCGCACCCGCGATGCCGCTCGCGCCAGCGTGGTTGAAGCCCGTCCACGCCGCGGTCGCGTTCCGATACGACAGCGCCGAGAAGAACCGCAACTGGTCGGCGAGCAGGAGAAGGTCGCCGCCCACCTCCGTCGGCGCCTTGATCATCGGTACACGGATCTCGCGCATGACATCGACGAGTTCGACCGGAGCACGACCGAGAGAATCTGCTTCGTCGGCCAGACGGTCGAGTCGATCGGCCTGCGATTCGATCTCGGACACGATTGCTTCCACCGAGCGGGCCGTGCGCATCAGAAAACTCCTTCGTAACTGCCGCCGTCGAGCTGAATGCTCTGACCGCTGAGATATCCGGCCTGAATCGAGCAGACGAACGCGAACGTGTCTCCGAGTTCGTGGGCCTGACCGAGGCGACCGGCCTTGATCGACGCGATCTGCTCGGCTCGGGCCTGCTCGTACGAGATGCCCTTCAACTTCATCGCGACACGAGCCATCTGCTCCTGCCGTGCGGTGTCGAACCGCTCAGGAAGAAGTTGGTTGATCGTGACGTTGTACTTGGCGACGTCCTTCGACACGCCCTTCAACACTCCCGAGAGTCCGAGGCGAGTTCCGTGCGACAGGCTCATCATCGAGTTGGGTGATTTCACCATCGCCGAACTGATCGCCACGATTCGTCCGAAACGTCGTTCGATCATCCCGGGAAGAACTCGTTGCACGAACGAGATCGGCCCGACGATCCCCTGTCGCATCGCGCTGTCCCACTGGGCGGGCTCCAGAGCGCTGAACCGAACGGGTGACGGACCTTCACCGTTCAACAAGACGATGTCGGGGCCGGGGCAGGCGGCGAGAAGCGCATCCTGAACCTCGGCCGTGGTGGAGTCGCCGACCACTGCGCGCGATTCGACGCCGTACCTGCTCGCTATCTCGGCGGCGGCCTGTTCGACATCGGCGGTCGTTCGTCCGTTGACGACGACATTGACTCCCTCACGAGCGACGCTCTCCGCGCAAGCGCGTCCGAGCCCTCGACTCGATCCGAGCAGAATCGCCCAGCGACCGCGAATACCGAGATCCATCGCGTCAGCGGAGCCCGAGCGCCTCGCGTGCGGCAGCGATCTGCTTCACGTCGGGCGGGCTGAGAAACGCCTGAGGCGGATCCTTCGGCCCCCACACCGAAAATCCAGCCGGACCGTCGGCGCCGTCCCAGTCGTCGCGCCGGTGAACGCGATCCCAGATCTCGTCGTCGATGATCTGGTCCATGTCGGAGAAGAACTCGAACATGTTGCCGGCTGGGTCGCGCAGATACCAGAAGACATTCGAGCCGAGATTGTGACGGCCGATGCCCACCACGTCGGCGTCAGGTGATTCGGATAGCACCGACCGACCGAACTGGCCCACCGCGTCGATGTCGTCGACCTCGATCGCGTAGTGATTGAGGTACGACGTGGGACCGGGCTGGATGAGCAGGTTGTGGTGATCGGTCTCCACGCGCATGAACGTGAGCATGCCTTTGAACATGCCATCGGAAATCTTGAAGCCGAGTCCCTTTACGTAGAACTCGATCGACTCCTTGAAGTGAGGCGTGGCGAGGACGACGTGTCCGACACGTCGCGGGGGCGGGGGCATCTGGTTCGCAACCGCGTCGGCGCGGGAATCGCGGCGCGTCTGCTCCCCCGGTCCGTTGAAGGCGCGCTGCTGCGACGGCGAGAGCGGATGCGGTCGGCCCACATCGATCACGATCGAATGGCCGAACACCGGGTCGGTGCACGTCAACGTCGTGCCCGCGATCGAGGAGGGCACGCCCAGGTCGGTCAAGCGCGTCGACAGCGACGCGAGATCGGCTTCCGAATCGCACGACAAGTGCAACGTCGAGAGGTGCCGATACGAACCTTCCTTCACGGTGATCTGAACCGGACGGTCGGCCGTGCCCAGAACGTCGGATCGGGTGCGCGTCATACCGCGACGGATCCAGAAGTCGAATGTGTCGCTCGGATTCGGAACCGAGAGCTCGATGTCGAGCAGACCGTTGATCGCCATCAGCTCTTCTCCTGCTGATCCATCGTCTCCCACACCTCGGCGAGCACGCGCGAAGCGCTCACCGCGACCGGCCATCCGGCGTAGTGAGCCACGTGCGTGATCATGGCCTCGAGCGTGTCGCGAGAGATTCCGAGGTTGCGCGCACCGCGGAAATGCAGAAACTGCTCGGACTCACGGCCCAGCGCGACGAGCACCGTGCACGTGACGAGTGAGCGCTGCTCGAGTGAGAGGCGTTGGTCCTGCCAGATGTCGCCGAACAGATGGTCGATCGTGTGGGCCATCAGATCCGGGCTCACTCCCTTGGTGGGCGGCGCCCCCTTGAAGAGTCGGCCGGCCAGCTCGCGCCCTTGTTCGCGTGTCATCGATTTCCCCTCCCGCTGAGATAGTACGATGTCGAACTAATTCGAGTCAACCGAACTTCTGGGAGATCGACGTGAGCGCCAACGAGATCATCGACGACACCATCGCCACCTGGCGAGAGACCCGCCCCGACCTCGACGTGACCGGCATGAGCCTCGTCCTTCGAATGACATCGGTGGCAAGGATCAGCGCGGCCCGCATTCACGAACAGTTGAGCGACTTCGGCATCACCCTGTCGGAATTCGACGTCTTGGCAACTCTGCGTCGATCCGGTGCCCGAGCGGAACTCACTCCTTCGTACATCGCCGAGGTCGGCATGGTGAAGCCGAGTGGCCTCTCGCATCGTCTCGCCCGGCTCGAACGAGCCGGGCTCGTTTCACGCTCGGTCGATCCCGATGATCGGCGAAGTGCACTGATTCGAATCACACCAGCCGGACGCCGACTGGCCGATCGAGGCATCGACATCATTGCCGATGCCCACAACCAGATGATCCGCGACCTGAGCGCCACGGACCGACGGACCCTCGAGCGGCTGCTGACTACGCTCGTCGAAGAAGTCGGCGCGGATGTCGAGGTGGGGGCATGACTGCAGAGCTGGAATGGACCGCGCCCGGACCCGGGCGGTGGGCGCTCGATCGCTCGCACATCAATCAGCCAGCCACGCTGATCAATCAGCGGATCCAAGGTGCCGAAGTCGCTCAGGGAACTCGCGAGATGTTCGAGTTCATCGGCGCACCGCTCGATGCACTCGAGTTCCGATTCGTCAATGGCCTCGTTTACTCACGAGTTCGACCGCTCATCGCCCCCGACAAACCGGCCGCCAAGTTGCCGCCCCTTCCTCTGCTGAAGCTGGCGATTCGTCTGCATCCTCAGATGCGCAAGCGCCGCAAGACGGCGGAGCGAATGTTGGTCGAGCGGCCGTGGCGTGCCGTCGTCGACGATTGGCGTCGACCCGGTGGACGACGCGATCAGATCATCGCGCGAAACCTCGAACTTCAAGACGTCGACCGAGCATCTCTCAGCGACGAGCAGTCGATCGCTCATGCACTCGACACGATCGCCTGGGCCCACGAGATGATGCGCCTGCACTTCTGGCTGCACGGCTTCGATCTCGGGCCGATCGGTTTCATGCTCTTTTCCGCCGACACCTGGGGGGTCGAGCGCAGCGACCTCGTTCCTCTTCTCGAGGGAGCGTCACCCTCCACCTCTCAAGCCGAACGCGTCTTGCTACGCATCAAGCAGATGGTCGATGCCTCGGGTCGTGAACCTCGGAATCTCGACGAGATGCGTGCGATCTCGGGCGACGTTGCTGCCGAGATCGACGCCTTTCTCCGGGTCCGGGGCGCACTGATCTTCTCGCGTTACGACATCGACGGTCTTTGTCTCAACGAAGCACCCGAACTTCTCTTCACTTCGATCATGGCCGCACGTGACGAAAGCGCTCGGACCAACGAGGTCGCCGAGCGGACTCGCCGTCTCACGCAGCAGGTTCGCGACCGGATCCCGGCCCAGTTCCGCAATGACTTCGACGACAAGTTGACCGAGGCTCGTGCAGCAATGGATCTTCGTGATGACAACGGCCCCAACACTCTCGAATGGCCGAACGGATTGATCAGGCTCGCCCTTCTCGATGTGGGCCGACGTCTGGCCGCACGGGGCCTCGTACGCGACGCGAGTCACGCTCTCGAACTCGACGAACCCGAGATCACCGTCGATCTGTTCAGCGGCCGCGGTCCGTCCGCCGACACCCTCGCTGCGCGGGCGCACTGGCGAACCACCACCGACGTCTCCGATGCCCCACGTGTGCTCGGAACGCCCGAGCCTCCCCCGCCACTGAACGCACTACCCCCGGCCATGGCCCACATCGCCGGCGGCATGCAAACGATCCTGGCCGAGGCAGGCCTCGACGGTGAAGTGCGCACGACCGGCCTCACCGGCGTCGGCGTCGGTGTCGGCGTTCACCGTGGCCGCGTGTGTCGCGCCGACTCACCCGAGGATGCGATCGCCAACCTGCAGGACGGCGACGTCCTCGTCGTTCCGTGCACGACGCCGGCATACAACATGGTGCTCTCCATGGCTGGTGCGGTCGTCACGGCCGAAGGTGGCGTCCTGAGCCACGCCGCGGTGCTCGCCCGAGAACTCGGAATTCCCGCCGTCATCGGTGCGCCGAAGGCGATGACCGAACTCCGCGACGGAATGATCGTCGACATCGACGCGGCTGCCGGCGAGATCCGCATCGTGGCCAGCAACTGACGTGCGCGTCGTCATCGTCGGCGCCGGGATCGGAGGACTCGCGGCAGCGGCGCTCTTGAGTCGCGGTGGCCATCGCGTGACGGTCGTCGAAGCCGCCCGCGAACTCGGCGAGGTGGGCGCCGGCATCCAGATGAGTCCCAACGGCACGCGAATCCTGAATCGACTCGGACTCGCCTCTTCGGCACGTGAAATCGGCTGCACTCCCGATCGCATCGTGATTCGCCGCTGGCAGAACGACGCCGAACTGATGACGATGCCCATGGGCCCACTCGCGGTCGAGCGCTGGGGTGAGCCCTATTACTCGATGTACCGACCCGATGTGATCGACATCCTCTCCCGCTGCTGCGAAGACGTCGACATCCGTCTCGGTTCACGGATCGTGTCGGTCGATGTCGATGCACCGAGTGTCACGCTCCACGACGGCGAGACGATCACCGCCGACGTGGTGGTGGGTGCCGACGGCATTCACTCGACAGTGCGCACGAGTGCGTTCGGGCCGCAACCGACCCGGTTCAGCGGATTCGTGGCGTACCGAGCACTCGTTCCGCGCGCCGACGTCGACGACTTGCCGGTGGAGGTGACCAACCGAGTCGGGCCTGATGCACACATCGTGAGTTACTTCGTCGGCCGTGATCGCCGGTTCCTCAATCTCGTGTGCATCTACGAAGACACGACCTGGGACGTCGAGTCGTGGAACGAACCCGGGGATCCCGACGATCTACGCCTCCGATTCGCCGACTGGTCGCCGTCGGTGCGACGCGTTCTCGAACGAGTACGCGAACCGGTGTACCGATGGGCCCTGCACGATCGTGAACCTCTCCCCCGGTGGTCGCGTGGCGCCACCACCCTTCTCGGCGACGCCTGCCATCCGATGGTGCCGTTCATGGCGCAAGGTGCGTGCCAAGCACTCGAGGACGCGGCGGCACTCGTCGACGCGTTCTCACACCATGCCGATCCGCGGTCGGCGATCGCCGATTA
>Ga0315902_10010743_pt1 | contig 12098 bp, 13 predicted proteins | sample LakEriMetagenome_9_FD_203523 | JGI IMG/M metagenome (GOLD analysis project Ga0315902, IMG submission 203523) | Freshwater fungal communities from buoy surface, Lake Erie, Ohio, United States - Buoy 12 MA117 | ecosystem: Environmental > Aquatic > Freshwater > Lake > Lake biofilm | place: USA... | reverse complement strand
AAATGCGTAATCGAGTTAGTGCCGCCAGTGCAGGCCGGGAAGTTGATCGCCGCCGCGTTGGAGGCGTTCGCGCCCGATACGGTCCAGCCCGCACCCGAACGCGCCACGGCAACGCGGGCATAACTGGTGTAAGTCGCCTCGCTGCTGGTCTGGCTGCCCGTTTCGGTCGGGTCGGCGGTATGCAGCGAGATATAGAACGAACCCGCCGAGGCGCTGTTCTGAAGGCCCGCAGCATCGCCCACGTTTGCGTGGTCGGTGTTCGTAAAATACAGGTTTAGAAGCGCGGTTTCAAACGCGTTGGTAGCACTCATGGCTTATCGTCCTTTAGGGATTATCAGGAAACGTTATTCGAGCCGCCGCTGCCGGGGTTGTCGGTTGCCCAATTGATCGCGCCGCTGCCGACCGCGCCCGCGTCGAAGGCGCCGCCGAGGTCAGCAGGACCGCCCGCCTTCATATCCAGCATGGTGAATACATCGGCGCGGGAAAGCGGCTCAAAGGTCGGGCCGTCGAAAGTCCCGCTGTAAGCAAGGGTCGCGCCCTTGTTGCCGCTGGTGATGTTGTCGGTCAGCGTCGGGCTGCCGCCGATGTTGTATGTATCGGCAATATTGCGTTCAAGGCGATGCGTTCCGCTGGTCGTGCCGTTCGAGCCGGTGCCAAGCGAAAGCTGGGCAATGTTTCCGGTCAGGTTAGCATCCGACTGGATCACCGTATTGTTAAGCGCCACGCCGGTCTTGCAGTTCTCAACTTGGATAGGCCAAGTGCTCCCCGATGTCACAACTACGTTCCCGATAAGGGTCGGAATGAAGAAAAACCCGCTATCGACGCCGCTTGCCTTGTAGTCACTGAGGAAGATGCCTTGACCCAAGCCGCCGCGCGCCGTGCCGGGGAAAAGGATGTTGCGCGAGATATTGAAGATGCAGTCGGCCTTGGCGGTGTTGGTCGCCACCCCACGGATGGCATCCGGGTGCGGGGCGGCGCTGTCGGTCGATAGGCCAACGCAGTCCGATATTACGTTATCGTTGATGTTATAGGTCACGACATACCCGGCTTCTGTCGTGCTGCCCGCAGGAGAAGTCGTAATCGCATCCGAGTAGTAGTAGCGAATACGGTTTCCAGAAATTGTCCCGACCGCTGCCGCGCTCTGGCTGACTTTCATTACAACCGCCGAGCCGCTCCACTCGATCAGATTGTTCGTGACCGTGATGCTGCCGACCGCGTTGTCGTTCGATGAACTGGTGCGGACCAGGCTAATCCCGTTGTTCGGGTAGTTCGTGCTGGTGGCGTAGTTGCCGTTTGGATCGCCAGTCGCGCCACGAATATGGCAGCCATCAATGGTGATGCCCGCTGCGTTGTTGGCAGTCTCACCGATGATGTTAAACTTCGGCTCCGCAACCGCAGTCGTGCGCAGGCGACGGAAGGTAACGTTGCGCGTGCCGCGAAGGCTGAACTTGTCAACGTCCGCATAGGTCGAGGTATCTCGGCAGTAAATTTCCAGCCCGCCAAAGTCAGCCCGGCGAAGGCGGGTCGCTGTGCCGTCAACGCCGGTCGTGATCGTTGCGCCGGGGCGAATGGCAATCTTCTTGCCCGAAATTGTAGCGGTGCCCAGCGTGATAACCGTGTCCCATTCGCTGGTCTGGCGAACGTCCCACTCGTTAGTGGCAATCGTAATGTTGACTTGCTGGCCGTTGTCCAAAACCAGCGCGTAAGGGCCAAGGTTGAGGTTAGCCGTGTCGCCAGCGGCAGACGGGACGATATAACCGCCAGTAATGGTCCAGTGCCCGGAGGCATCGCCGCTGCTGATAGTGGTGCCAGCGACCGCAACGCCGCCGTGGCCCGCAATGGTCAGGTTGCCGAAAGTCGTTTCAACCGTTGACGGGGCAGAAGAAGCCCCGCCCCTTGACATCGCGTAATATATTAAGCGCCGCTTGCGCTTGGACCATTCTTCCATGCTCAAACAGCCTTCCGGAGACGCCCGCGACGGGGCTTTGCGGGAGCGTCGTCAACCGGCTCGACCGCTTCAAATTCAGGATTGCCAGCGATGCGGGGGCAATCGCACTCCGAAGGCTCGCGGCCTTCAAACGTCACACCGCTGATAGTGATGGAAGTGCGGCCATGCGTATAGGTGCCGATAAAGCGATACAGCATGACCGCGCTCCTTTTACGGGGTTACGTAGTGAACGACGAGCGTTGCGGTGCCAGCAGCGAAGGTCGCACTGGCGGCAACGATGGTGCCGATCACAACCGTCTCAGCGGTGATCGTAACCGGGCCGTCCTTCAGGGTGCCGTGCAGCGGCAGCAGAGTGCCACCTTCCGGCAGGTAGTCAGTCACGGCATCGCCAGTGCGCGGGCCGAAGTTGCCAAAGGCGTCCGGGTCCGTTGCGGTGCCGATGTCCATGTCGAAGGTTTCGGCTGCGTTGGTGTCGATGTCTTCAATGCGAAGATGACCGCCAAGCACAATCGCGCCCTTCGGCAGACGGCAAAATTCTACCGTATCTGCAATGGTCGGGTTTACGGCGAAGTCATAAGACCCGTAAGCAACGCACAGTTGCCCGCCGCCGCCGTTGCTATAAGCCGGGAAGGTCGAAGCCGCCCGGTTGTTCGTCAAGTTGTATAAAACTGCCATTTTACGGCCCTTTCAAAAGGGGGCAGACCGAAGCCCGCCCCCAAAAGTTCAAGTTACGGATTTTCAGCCGCAACAGCCGTCAGGATGGTCGGCGAACCGGTCGTGGCGAAGAAGCCGGTCACACAGCCGTGATCTTTCGTGTCGTCGGTATCACCAGCACCCGACCCGAAGATGATCTTGCGGACGCCGTAGATGCCTTCGATGGCGACGCCCTTCTTGTCTTCGTAGTCGAAGTTCTCGGTCACAGTGCGCCAGCGCTTTGCGTAAGCGATGGCAAGCGCCTGAGCGCCGCACAGGTAAACCGGGGTGACTTCAGCCGTGCCGCCGTTGCCGAGATTTTCGTAGATCGGCAGGTTGTCAGTTTCCTTGACAATCACGCCATTCCAGAAAATGTCGCCGCCTTCGAACAGCTTCGAGGCTTCCATCTGCACAACGGTCGAGGCCAGAACTTCGGTGTCCAGGCTGTCACGCAAGTCCTTGAAGGCGTGCGGGTTGGCGAAGGCAACGTAGTAACGCTTCCCGTTGCCGGGGTCGCGCATCGGGCGAATCTTCGGGTTGCAGGTCTTGGCCTTCAGCACCATGCCGTCCAGCGCCGTAGCGTTGAACTTGTCGCTGGTGGTGTCGAGCTGGGCAAGGTCCGCCGACAAGTCGGTGCCCGAACCGACGCCCGCGCCGAAGTAAACGCGGTCAAGGTTGTCCACCAGCCAAGCGTCACCAATCGCAGCGGTGCGATCGACAAACTTGGTGCCGTTGAGCGAGCCCAGCGCCTCGATGATGAGGTCGCGGGTGTCTTCCATCGACCAATCAAGCAGGGTAGCGCGGGCAGCGTTACGCAGGTCGATTGCCGACTTGACTTCGCTCATTTCAGCGATGCGGACAGCGTTACGGCGCTTATCGACATAGATGCGCATGGAGCGCGAAGCCATGTCTTCTTCGTTGCCTTCCAGCGTCGAAGTGCCGGTAACAGCGGCGTTGTTGAGGCGGTTAACGAGGGCGATGGTGATCGAGTCACCGGCCTTCTTGGTCAGGTCTTCCTTGACCTGGATAACCGAGGTTTCAGTCGTCCCCATCAGCGACTTGAAGCCGCCGTCATGAAGGTATTCCTGGAAGAACTTGTCTTCCCACTGCTGGACCACCAAACCGGTGGCGGGAGTCGTATCAGCCATTTCTAAAAGTCCATCTATTGCAGCGCGTTAGGCTGCTTGTTGGGATGCAACGTCTCGCGACGTGGCGATCTGATTAGCCCAGCAACTCGTTGATCGACTTCGGCCCGGTCCAACCTGGACCAGAGCGGGAGCCGACATTGCGGGCGGTTGAGAGTGACGGCGGGAGGCCGATTGCAGGGGCAGGGATTGCCTGCTGTTCTGCCATCAGTTCCTCGCGCAGTTTGGCCTTCAGCGTTTCGAGGTCAGTCGCCCCAAGCTCTTCCATCGTCGCCGCGTTCTTGGCGATCTGGTAAGCCTTGCCCCACGGGTCGGGGTCACTAAGGGCCTGTTGTGCCAAGGCAGGGTTAAGTTCGGCCATCTGAAGGAACTTGCCCTTCATATCGTCGAAGTCCTGCTTCTCGCGACGGTTGAGCATTTCCGACATGTTCAGCACGGCGTTCATATTTGCCTGTTGAACAGCGGTGGAAACGATGTGTCCGCCGTAAGCCTGCTCATCTTCCCAAATCGAAGGGGGTGGCGCAGGTGGTTCCTTGGGTTGCTGTGCGGCCTGAAATTGCTGCTTTAGAGCTTCCAGTTCCTGCTCAAGCCTCTGGCGCTTTTCCCGTTCCTCTTTCAGCCCCTTGAACGTCTCAGGCGGCAGTCCTTGGTTGGTCGGCGGCACCTCTGCGGTCGGTTCCGTTTCCGGTTCCGGCGCAATATCGCCCGTTTCCTTGGGTGCAAATCGCCCGTGTTCGTCACGGGGTGGGCCGGTGTCCTCTACCTGTGGGGTTTCGGTTACTTCGGCGGTATCGGGATCGTCGTTGAAGAAGTCCTCAAGCGGTGTCTGTTCCATTGCTCTCACATACGCCCTTAAGGTCGGCGGCACCTTGAAACGCCCGTTGGTCGGCGGCACCCTCGACGTCATCTCGACGTTGAACTGTGAACCAAATACCCCTTACAGGCAGTCGGTCTTGCGCGGTCCCCAAGAGAAACGCGCGGTATCCGGTTAAATCCATGTCAGTCGGCCACTTGCTCAATCGCAATGCGGATGGCGCTAAACGAGCCATCAAACTCGCGGACCAGAATGGCTAACGCCTTCCCGTCCTCAATAATCTCGGCCTCATAAAAGCGCGGCCAGCTTTCGACCGCCGTTAGCGCGTCAGGCTGGGGCATTGACCGACTGCATACCGGCCTGCATCGCGTTCAGGGCAACGCTGGCCTGCGTCTCTTCGGCCTTCGCCATGTTGAGAACGGTCTTGCTTTGCGTCTCTTCGATCTGAGCCTGAGCGCCCTGCATAGCCATTTGCTGCTGTTCAGCCTGCGCCTGCATCATCGCCGGGTCAGGCGGTTGGCGAAGGGCTTCGAGCGCCTTGTCCTTGTCCTTGAATGCCGAGTTGGCCAGCAGGGCTTCCCATAGGATCGGCTGAAGGTTCGGCGGTGCACCGGGCAGCATCTTCGCCACAACGTCAAACTGCTCAGCCTGGATCGTCGGGGTGTCAACGCCCTCATCGACCACAATGTCAACGTCCAGCTCGGTTACGCTGTTTTCATAAGCCACCGGCATCTGTGAACGCGGATCGGCCTTGAGCGCCTGAAGCTGGGCAAGCATCTGAGCCGCCTGCGGATCGCCCTGCTGTGCGGCCTGCATCATCTGCGGCATGGTTTCTTCGGTCACGCCCATCTGCTTGGCAGCGGCCTCCAGCATGGTCACAGGCCGGTTAAGCCCGACGAAGCGGACGTTCATTTCGTTGTCGGTAACGCGAATCCAGCGCTCTTCTTTCCAGAACTGGCGAATGCGGCACCAGACCGAGCGATAGACCATCAGCGACAGGCGGCGGATTGCGTCGAGATAGTCAGCGGCTTCCGTCATGCCGCCCATTTGCTGCAATGCAATGGCCTTGCCCGACTGCCCGCCAGTGTCCTTGCCCGCCATTGCGCTATTGACGCCAGTGCGGTGGATATGGTCGCGGGCGTCGACCATCAGGTTGAGGTTGCCCATCAGCATGTCGGACGTTTGCAGTATCTCTACATCGCCCGGCTCACCAATGAACACGCCATCGGGCTTGGAAAGCTCCTTGCGCACGTCATCGGGGTTCTGGGCAACGTTAGGCGAAACGCGAACCTGCCGCGTGTTGACCGTATGCAGCGACTTTGACCGGCGCTTGTTGATCTCGTCCTGCGGGCTAATCATAGCCTGCACTTCGCCGTAGCGGTTGTTATCGCGGTCAACGTAAAGCGAAATGGCCTTGATCGGGCATTCAGGCTGATCGTCGTCGCCAAGGTAAGGCGAAGGCTGCGGCTCGACTACAAAGCCCGCCTTCGTGAAGATGCAGAACTTCCAGCCTTCAGCGTCCCGGTAATAGTGCTCACACACCCGGACGCGGCGGCGCTTGTGGTCGGCCCACATATTCCACTTGGGCTTGTCGTCGTAAGTCTCGCTGCCCTGTGCCTGCCGCCAAGTGTCGGTCAGCGCGTCCTTGCCTTCGGGATAAGCTGCAATGGCATCGTCAAGGTCCATCCAGACCACGATGCCCTTGAACTTGGCATCTTCGAAGTCGTCTTCGGCGCTGTGCGGGTCGTAATAGAACCGATCCCATGCGATGCGGCGAATGTCCGGGTCAAAGCCCGAACGGGTCTGCTTAACTCCAACGAACGCAATGCCGGTGCCCTGAATGGCAATGTTCTTTGCGGCCTTCGATCGAACGTCATCCCAGTTGCTGTCATCGCAGACAAAGCGGATTGCATCGGTTGCAGCGCGGGCTGCGTCCTCATCCTGCGGGTTGCGCGGGAATGCCTTCGGGTCCTTGCGGGTCTGCTTTTCCAGCCCTAGCATCGTTTTGACCTTGGGCTTGATCTCGTTAAAGACAACGGCAGGCTGGCCGCGCTTCTTGAGCGTTGCCTCTTCCTCGGCGGTCAGTTGCTTGTCGTCGAAGTAGTCCTGGCAGCGTTCCGCATTACGGCGCGCATCCACGGTTGCATCCTCGGCAGCCTCAAATTCGCGGACGAGCTGCTCAAGGGTTAAGCTGTCTTCCATGAAGCGCTTTCCTCCTTACCCTTGAATGCCCGATCCCAGCGGTCGCCGGGGGCTTTGCGTTGTTCTGCCCGGACAATCGCCGGGTGCGCTTGGTCAATCGCCCGCCCGATCAGGCTTGCGGTGTCTACTTCGTCGTCATGCTTGCCAGCGGGGAAAACCAGAAACTCGCTCAGGTCCGCGCCCGGTTCAAAGTGGACCCGGCCCGTTGCCGCCATTGCCTGAAACGATCTGGCCCGCGTTGGCTTGTCGGCCACGCTAGGAAGCCATTCTAACCGGCAATGAACGTTGCGCTCCCGCATCCGGCGCTTGAGCATCGGCTCAATTGCCTTCTGAATCACACCACCTTCACCAAACCAGCACAACGGCTTGTATTTGGCGATCAGGTCTAGTTCCCGCTCGATCCACTCATCAGAAGCGGTCTGGCCCTTCCACTGCTCGCGCCGGTAAACGTCTCCGTTCTCATCGACGCCCCAAATGGTCAGCACCGTGTAATCGCCGCCGCCATCGGTCACGGCGTAATCGCTGGTTCCGTAATACCGCAGCTTGGGCAACTGCTGCCAGTTCTTGAACCATTCCCGCTTAAAGAACGTGCCTTCGTCCGGTTGCGGTTGCTGCTGGTAAAGCGCAGACCATTCACGCGGGCCAATCGTGGCCTTAATCCGGGCCAGCGCCGTTTCGTCATACCATTCCGGCCAAAGCGCCTTGCCTTGGGTATTGATCGCGGGAAGCTCCAACACTTCCCATTGATCGCGCTCCTGGTCGAGCAAGCGGCCCGCCAAGTCATCTTCGTGCCAGCGGGTCTGGATAAGGACAATCGCACCGCCTGGCATCAAGCGCGTGTAGAGCGTTGACCTATACCAATCCCAAACCAGTTCCCGCCGTCGCTCGCTGTCAGCCTCTTCGCGGTCCTTGAACGGGTCATCAATCAGCGCAATGTTAGCGCCGCGCCCCGTAACCGCCGTGCCGACACCCGCAGCGACATAAGCGCCGCCGTGGTTGGTATTCATCCGGTTAGCTGCCGCGCTATCCGTGGCAAGGCTTACATCGGGGAACACCTGCCGAAACTCAGGCTCGGCAACGATATTGCGAACGTTCCGCCCGAAGTCGTTGGCAAGGTCGCTGTTGTAGCTTGCCGCAATAATCTGGCGTCTAGGGTTTCTGCCTAGGCACCATGCCGGGAAACGTTTGGACGCCAGCTCAGATTTGCCGTGGCGCGGCGGCATGAAAATCATCAAGCGGTCAATCTCGCCCCGCTCTACCGCTTCCAGCCTTTCCGCGATCAGCATATGATGCGCGGCCCCGACATAAGCCGGGTTAGTGTATTCAGTGAAGCGAAGTAGCGACCGCCTCGCCCTCGCCGCCCTTATCTCCTGAAGCGTTGGTAAGGATTTGCTCAAGCTGGTCGAGCTGGTCATCGGGGAGGCGATCAAGGTCATACTTGTGCGTCACCGTTGTTTCGTTCTTGACCGTCAGCTTGTCCGAATAGCGCTGCGACCACTTGCCGATCAGGCGAATGCGGGTGTCAATGCGAATGCGCTTCTCGGTCGGGTCCAAAACAGGATCGTCCGCAATCTCCAGGCATTCATCAGCCAGAGCATCGCAGCCCAGTTCACGCGCCCGCGCGGAATGCGCAAACCCGTTCTCGTCCTTAGCCAGCCAATACCTTGCCGTGCTTTCCGCTATATCCATTTCGCGGCATACAGCGCGCAGGCTTTTGCCTTCAGCCATCCTATTGCAGATGGTGTCTAGCTGCTCAGCGGTTAGCGCCATTACAGGCTCCGTAATTAACCCCGATCACACGCGCGCCAACCCGAATGCGTCTCGGTTCCGACGCTTGCTCATTGCAGAGGGTGGGGTGTGACCGGGGACCGGCTGCGAGGGAGGGCGCAGCGTGGTCCAAAAGAAAAGCCCCGGCGTTAACCGAGGCTCTATGCGCTGGGCGCAAGTCTAACTATTAACGGATCGTATATCATGCGGGTTCGCGCTTGTCAAGGCACTCCGTCAAGGCCAATCGAATAAATCGCAGGATACGCTTCCTTGCGATAAGACAGCGCGGCGCAAGCCATCCGAGCGGCCCGCTCAGTATCGTGCCATTCGATTACATGGTGGTTGTTCATCTCCACTGCGTATCGCCATCTGTCGCCCAGCAATGGCATTTGCACCCTAACCGCGTATCGCTGCGGCGTGTTGCCAAACATTCTCACAGCCGCTCCTTCTCAAAAATCAGGTCCGCCACAAAACACACAATAGTGTGCGCCCTGTCACATGCCCGCCCGGTGAAGCCCAGCTTACTACCAGCTACGCCTGCGGGTTCATCCCAGCGGATTACGTTTTCAAAACATGACCAGTATTTTGCCGGGACATAGCCTTGAATGCGGTGCAAGTCTTGCCGCGCTTCAATCTCGTTAGCCGCTTTGATCTCACTGCTGCCGCTGCCGGGGATGCGTTCACCGTAATTTGCTGTAACGCGCTTTTCGGTGCCAGCCATACGCCACAGATAAAGGCAATGCTGGATTGCAGCGGCTTGGTTTGGTGAAAGCGATGGAGGCTCTGCCAGCCACCTTGCAAGCGGTGTCCCGCCCCGGTTTACGTAAGCAGTCACCCGCTGGCCTAGATCGGCGTGAATGAAGTCCTCACGCTCTACCCCGCCCTTGCTGATTTGTTCGGGCGTGGGGCCGTCCAGGGGTTGAATGACAGGAGGTGTCTTGCGCTTGGTTGCTTTACCCATGTTTCATGCACTCCCCTGCCCAGCTTGGATTGACGCCCGGATATTCGCCCGCCTGCCAGCGTTTGCGCAGTTCGGTCTTGCTTAGTTGTCCCATTTGATGCCTCACTACGTCACAGAGAAACTTGGTTGCGGGGAAGTCAGAGGAGCGAGACAATCCGGCTCGTCCCCTCGTCCATCTTTACGTCGATCACGCCGCATTCACCGGGAAAGCCCATGCGGACCTTTGCCACCTTCAGAATGCCCGCGTTTACGGTTTTGTCTTCGCGGTGATAGATCAGGCCATAATCGGCCTTGTTCACCCAGTTGGCGCTGCCCGAAATGTCATACAGTCCCGGAGGCCCTTCCCTGCCCTGCGGCTTGGTCGGATGCGCCACAACCCAAAGCGCCACACTGTAGCGGCGGGCAAAACGCTTCAGCGCCCGGATAGCCCGACCAATATAATCCGTTTCGGTTTCGTCCCGGTTGCGCTTGTGTTCAATCTCGTTCCAAGGGTCGAGAATGATGAACTTTGCCCCGTGGCGGACAACAGCAACCCGGCACAGTTCGAGGTAGTAATCCAGGTCAATGTCTGTGTCGTCATCCAGCGTGTTCGAGATTACGGACATTCGGCGTTCGATCAGGTCGTAAGCGTCTTTGCGTCCAGGATGACGCGGAAATTCCTCAAAGCTGCAACCCAACAGCGACCGGGCAATGCTGTCTCGCAAGATCGGCTTAGGGGCCGTCTCAAACGATGCCACACACACCGGCACATTGCGGCTCAGACAATGGGCAATGATCGTGTTGAGGACGGTCGATTTGCCCATGTTGCTGTAGCCGGTGAAGACCGTGAAGCTTCCCAGAACAAGGCTCATGTAGGGATCAAGGCATTCGATGCCGGTGTCCATTGACCGCAATTCATCGGCTTCAGGAAAGTCGCTCATCCGGTAAATGCCAGCGACCGGGAATGGCTTTGCATCGACAATCAGCTTTACGACTTCGCGTTCGCCAAGCTGCACCAGAACTTCGTTCAGGTCTTTGCAGCCCTGCGGATAGTCAATGAACTTGCAACGCTCCGGCCCGAGGATCGCCGCGAGGTCGTGCGCCAAGGCGCGACCAGCCTTGTCGCCATCGGTTGCAAGAACAAAGCTTTCAATGCCCTTCAGCGCCGCTTCATGCTCCCATAGGAAACCGTAACGGTTCGCGTTCTGCGGGTCGTCAATGCTCTCTTGGGGAGCGCCATTCGGCACGGACACAACCCGTTCAAACCCTGCCGCCATGACGGCAAGAGCGTCAAACTCGCCCTCGGTGATAATTACCTCACCCTGCCCGGAGAGAACTTCGGCGTTCCACAGACAAAGCTTGCCGCCCTTGTCCATGCTGTGCTGCTTCTCGTCGATCCGCCGATGCTTGCGGTTCACGATCTGCCCGTCCAGGTGGTAAGGGATTGAAAGCCAGCACTTGCCGTCCCGCGTTGCCCCGGTGATCCCCATGCGCGCCGCTAAATCGGAGGGAATGCCGCGACCTTCCAGCCATTTCTTGTGTTGATCGTTCACCGGTTCCTCCTGAAAATCCGCAATGGTGGCAGTGCCAAAGTTTTGTGCCGTCTGGTGTGATTGAAACGCTCAAGCAGGGGTCGGTCTTGTGCCGCCGGGTGTGTGAGCATTGCGGGCAAATCTGCTTGCCCGCTTTCGCCGGAACCCAAGTCATATGCCCACCTTCACGGCGGACCTTGCCTTGTTGCGCGGCTCGAAAAGGTCCTGCCAGCAATTCAGGGTCGATTGCTGAAGGACGGCGGAGGGGCTGTGCCCAGCCTTGCGAAAGCCATCCAGCTTGCCAATCGCCAGTTCGGCGGCACGAGGCGTCAACGGCTTTTTGATTGCCTTGCGCATCTCGACAAACGAGGCCCAATCATCGGCAGGAACCCAATCCGGCAAATCCGCCTTAGAAGGTTTCTTTCCTTCTTTCCCTTCTTTACCTTCTTCTTGTGTGTCCCGCGACTGTCCCGCGACCGTCCCGGTTTGCGTCTCGGAAGCCGTCCCGCAAACCTGATATTTGTCCCAGTTTTCAATAGTTAGAACGATGCCAGACTGTCCCGCAGACTGTCCCGCTTTTTTAACACGTTCCAAACGGGCCAAAAACCGCTCAACCTTCGATTTTGACCACCCCCAAGCGGTCGAAAGTGAGCGCAGCGAGACATGAATTTGCCCCGGCTTGAGCGTCACTTCTTGGCGCTTTGCGTTCCACCTGGTCGTATCTTTCCATGTGGCATTTTCGAGCAGCCACAGCCACGCCTCAGCCTCAGAGAACACCTTTGAGGGGGTGATCCCATCGGTATCGCGCCAGCCCCGATAGAGCTTGATATAGCCGCTCATAGGGCAGCACCCGGCGCGTATTCGTCGAGCAAAATATCGGCTGCAAATTCAGAAATGATATGGGCGTCTACAAGCGCCTGAACGAGTGAAATTCGCTCTGAAGGCGTGTCGAACGTCTCCACGATCTGCCCAATGGCGGCAATGCGCTTGGCGCGCTTTGAAAGCTCCAGAACGTCCATTAGAACGCCTCCGACATCTTAATCAGGCGGTCATAGGC
>Ga0315902_10010742_pt1 | contig 12100 bp, 14 predicted proteins | sample LakEriMetagenome_9_FD_203523 | JGI IMG/M metagenome (GOLD analysis project Ga0315902, IMG submission 203523) | Freshwater fungal communities from buoy surface, Lake Erie, Ohio, United States - Buoy 12 MA117 | ecosystem: Environmental > Aquatic > Freshwater > Lake > Lake biofilm | place: USA... | reverse complement strand
AAGTCTTTCTTTAAAAATAGAAAAAGATGCAAATAAAAATATTTAACAATGTTTTTGAATGCTTAGATGTGAGTGCTCAATTGTCATTGGGTTCACACGCAACTTTAACAGTATCTTTTGATCTTGGAATTTGTAAGTGTAAAGAATTTTTTATTAAAATATTTGAAACCAAATCGAAGTTTGAGATTGAGTCTACTAAATTCTTATGTAAAGGTTGTTACATAAAAGCTATGGATATTGAGCCTTCGAACAAAATGAACTTGCTTGTTCATAGCGACCTAATCAATCCAGTTGATCTTAGTATTAGAAGAGAAGATTTTTTGAATGATATACTTACTAAAACTTTTGATAAACCACACGATATAAATTAAACTAAAAATAATATTATTATGGATAAAATTATTTCTGATGAAAACTACATCAAAGAAAACTACGATATCAAAAATGCCTTGAGTGATGACGATGATGATATCGATGATAGCTTTAAAGCTAAGAAAAATCAAGGTTCTACAAAGACTCCTATACTAGACTCTTATAGCAGAGATTTGACTAAATTTGCCGAAGAAGGTAAACTTGATCCAATAGTTGGTCGATTGAAAGAAATTGAGAGAGTTTCTCAAATCTTATCTCGTCGAAAGAAAAATAATCCAATCTTAATTGGAGAACCAGGAGTTGGAAAGTCTGCAATTGCAGAAGGATTAGCTCTTAAAATAGTTCAACGTAAATGTTCAAGAGTTCTTTTCAATAAAAGAATTGTAACACTTGATCTTGCATCTATGGTTGCTGGTACTAAATATCGTGGTCAGTTTGAAGAAAGAATTAAGGCACTTATGTCTGAGCTTGAAAAGAACCCAGATATTATTCTATTCATTGATGAAATTCATACAATGATCGGAGCTGGTGGAGCCTCTGGTTCACTTGACGCATCTAATATGTTCAAACCAGCTCTTGCTAGAGGTGAGATTCAAATCATTGGTGCCACAACTATAGATGAATATCGTAAGCATATCGAAAAAGATGGTGCTTTAGAAAGAAGATTTCAAAAAGTTATGGTAGAACCAGCAACAGTTGAAGAGACTTATCAAATTTTGAATAACATCAAAGATAAGTATGAATCTCACCACAATGTAAACTACACAGAAGAAGCAATTAAGGCTTGTGTAGAACTTACATCAAGATATATGACAGACCGTTTTTTACCAGATAAAGCAATTGATGCACTTGACGAATCAGGTTCAAGGGTACATATTTCGAATATTGTTGTGCCAAAAGATATCACTGATATTGAGCAAAAACTTATTGATATCAAAGACAAAAAACAAGAAGTTGTTAAGAGTCAAAGATATGAAGAGGCAGCTAAACTCAGAGATGTCGAAAAGCAACTACAAAAACAATTAGAAGATGCTCGTAAAAAATGGGATGAGGATTCAAAAGAAAATCGTCAAACAGTATCCGAAGAAAATGTTGCAGAAGTCGTATCAATGATGACTGGAGTTCCTCTTACTAAAGTATCACAAAATGAAAATCAGAAACTAGCAAAGATGTATGAGTCACTCGCTGGGAAAGTTATTGGTCAAGATGATGCTGTCAGAAAAGTAGTTAAAGCTATTCAAAGAGGTCGTGTTGGTATGAAAGATCCAAACAAGCCAGTCTTCTCTGGAATTTTGATCGGAAACTCTGGTGTTGGTAAAACCGAACTTGCTAAACAACTAGCAAAGTATCTTTTTGACTCTGAAGAGGCTCTTATTAGACTAGATATGTCTGAATATATGGAAAAGATTTCTTTAACAAGAATACAAGGTTCAGCACCTGGCTATGTTGGATACGAAGATGCGAATGTTCTAGATAAAATTAGAAGAAAGCCATATTCAGTTGTTCTTTTTGATGAAATTGAGAAAGCACATCCAGATATCTTTAATCTTTTCTTACAAATGCTTGATGAAGGCCACGTAACTGATTCACACGGTAGAAAAATAAATTTCAAGAATTGTGTAATTTTGATGACTTCAAATGTTGGAACTAGAGTTGTTAAGGAATTCGGTTCTGGTGTTGGTTTCAACACAAAGGCTAAATTGGACAACTCGAATAATGATGTTAAGTCTATTCTTGAGAAAGAGTTGAAGAAGAAATTTGCACCAGAATTTATTAATCGTCTCGATGAAATTATTTATTTCCAAGATCTTGGTAAAGATGAAATTCTTAAAATTGTTGAATTGGAACTAACTAAAACTTGTAAAAGAGCTGAAGAATTAGGATTTAAATTAAATATTACAGATAATTTAAAATCCCATTTAGTTGAAGTTGGATATGATCCTCAGTATGGAGCAAGACCTTTAAAGAGAGCCCTTCAAAAATGGATTGATGACTATATTACTGAATATATTATTGAAAGTGCACCAAAACAAGGTTCAACTCTTAATATAGATTACGATAAAGATGGGGAAAAGTCTGTTGTTTCAATAGAAACGCCGGTTGAAATAAAATCAACAAAAAGAAAGAAAAAAGAATAATCACATGAACAGGTTTGTATTTATTATTCCTTTTAGAAATGCGAGAAATTTCATATTTGAGTGTGCTAATTCTTTGATTAAACAGAAGTTTAACAACTGGAGAGCCATTTTTTGTGACGACCAATCAAATGATGGCACTATAGAGATGATTCCAAAAGATATAAGATTTGAAATTAGACGCAACAGAGAGAGAATGACAGCACTTCCTAATATACATCTTGGTATTATAGATTCTAATCTTGACGATGATGATATAATCTGTATTCTTGATGGTGATGACTTCTTGATAAGAACTGATGCCCTAGATATACTAGATAATATCTACTCCGATGATCAAACTTTATTGACCTATGGTCAATATATTTGGCCAAATAGACAGATTGGTCACTGTATACCTTATACCAAAGATACATTCTCAAAGTTAAGAACAGGTGGATATTGGGCATCACATTTAAGAACATTTAAATATAAACTCTACAAAGAATTGATCAATCAAGATCCTGACCTTTCTTGTTATAAAGACAAACAAGGAAACTTCTATACAATTACATATGACGTGGCAATCATGACTCCTCTTATGGAAATTGCTGGATTGGACTCTATCAAATTCAATCCAGAGCCGATTTATTATTATAGAGTTCATCAAATGAATGATCATTTTGTTGATTCAAAATTGCAAAAAGAAGTCGCTGATGAAATTTTCTCAAAGCCAAAATTTAAACAAGTATTTTAATATGAACATTATTCAAACTGAATTTAGAGACTTATATATAATTGAACCATCAATATTTGAAGATGATCGTGGTTATTTTTTTGAGTCATTTAATTATGAGAAATTTACCAAAGAAACTAGTCTAACTATCAATTTTGTTCAAGACAACGAAAGTATGTCTAACAAGGGGGTTTTAAGAGGTCTTCATTTGCAAATCAGTCCAAAATCACAAGCCAAATTAGTAAGAGTAGTTAGTGGTTCGGTGAATGATGTTGTTGTGGATTTGAGGAAAGAAGAACCAACTTATGGAAAATATTTTAAAATACATTTAAGCGCAGAGAATAATAAACAACTATTTATACCGTCTGGATTTGCACATGGTTTCTTGTCACTGCAAGATAATACAAAGTTTCTATATAAATGCTCTGATTTTTATAGTAAAGAACATGAATTTACAATCATCTGGAATGATACTGATTTGAAAATTGATTGGCAAATTGAAAATCCAATTATTTCAGAGAAAGATGAAAATGGTATAAATTTTGAAACATTTATTAATAAAAATTGTGTCACCTATTGAGAGAATACATTAAAATTTAATACCACAGAGGATTAGTCACCTCTGGAGAATAAAAAAAATGTAATCTAAAATAACTACCAAATCATAAACTCTTACTCAACAGTAATGGATTGAAGAGGACAAGCTTGTACTTTCCTTATTAGAAGCGTTCTATGTTTCAGAGATCATTTAAAGCAACTTTTATATATTCTGGTATTCTAGAAAAGGTAAATTGTCTAAAATAGCTCTCGATTTGTTGATCAATCAGTGTATTGTGACTTTCTACCCATCCTCTCATCTCCTTATTTTGCTTATTAAGATAATTTGTAAACTTCAAATCAATTTTACCGAGATGAATTATAAAAAGTTCCTGAAAAGTTATTTTAAGTTTTAAATTACCGGCGATAGCGTGTCTACCATCTGTCCACTGTATCTCTTTTCTAGTTATTATAGGTTTTCTGTACCAGTTAGAAGTGATCGAAGTATTGATGAAGTTTCTTTGCAAGTTTATTGGTCGTGAAAAATCAAAGTCGTCTTCGAAATTTATATTATGCGTTATATCCATAGAGTTTGTGACAATATAGTCTTGTTCAAAGGTCTGAAGAATATTTAAAAGTTCAGCATGGTAAATTAATTCATCAATATCTAAGTAAATAACAACATCATTTTCCTTCAGTAAAATTGATTGAGTATTATTTAGAAACTGTGTCATAAACGTATGTCTTTGTGCTAGATCTTTAGGTTGTTCACTGCTATGAATTATATTTATTTCGTCGTCCTTATATTCAAATTTTCCAATCAAATAATTTTTCAATTCTTCATCTGAGAGGAAAATTTTATCATTAATGAAAGCGAGTTGTTCTTTTTTGAAATATTTCAAATGATATTTTATCCAAATATCTGAAAACCAATTAAGACGGTCGATAATCGTAAAAATTTTAATTCTTCTCACAATTTTAATTTAATTTTTATTAATGACCAATTCTGAAAAAAGTATACCATCAGAACCGAAATTATTTCCATTGTAAAACATAAAAGTTTTATCTTTGCTGGTATTTATAATGTATGGATAGGTCTCCATATGTTCGTCAAGTCCTTTGATACTTTCAGAAATTCCAGTTAAAGAGTCATCTCTGTGCCATTTTGTTGGATTTGTTAGCTCTGAGTGTGCAAATCCAATTCTATAACTATCATTACCATCTCGAAAGTCTCGGCTTCCTCTGTATATGAACCACATATAAAGTTTATTTTGATTTTGAATGATAGTTGCTCTGGCTACTGACTCTTCTTTATTTCTCTGTGGTATTGCAACTTTAAAGTCTCTATTCCAATTTATACCGTCATGTGAAAAAGCATATTTAATATCATATGTGGGTTCTACTCGATCATTAATTTCAATCCATCCGGTACCAGATGTGTACCACATATGCCACAAATTATTTTCTCTTATAATCCATGGTGTTATAGTAAAATATGAATCATATTTAAGTCTATCCATTATTGGACCGTCATAAACTTTCTTAAATGTTTCTCCTTCATCATCACTTATAGCCAAACCAATCGAATTCGACCAAGGTACTGTGTTTCGGACGTTATAACCATTATAATATAAATATATTTTATTTTCAAATCTGGTGACAAATGTCACAACTGTTCCTGAGTCATCAAATGAACCAACAGGTCCAATATCTAGAATCGGTAAATTATGAACGTAGATAATTTCACTAGGATCATTTTTATTGACATCATAGTAAGTTATTCTACTCCTTCCATCAACATGTCTTGTCGTGTAAAATACTCTTAATTTTTCTGAAAGCTCAAGAACAACTGGCATCATAGCATGTGATTTTTGCCAATTATTTTTATTTTTACCGAACTCAAATGAGAATCCTTTCTTCTTCCATATCATAATTTTTTTTTTATTTTTATATTAATTTATAGATAAACCCATAGAATAGAAATCCTTACCCCACCAATGATTTTTATGATAACCTTCTAGGTCCATTCTTTGTTTCAAGTAAAAGTCAACTGTGTCTTTATCGGGAACTGTTAACTTTATCTTATGAGCTCCTTTATTTCTATACCTAATCATCGATTCATTAAATAGATTAGTTCCTATTTGTTGTTTCTGAAATTTTTTATTAACAAGAACCCAAATAATTGTTCCTACACCACCTTCTACTGGAGTTCCTAATACGATTCCACACATTCTTCCATCTGAACTATAAGCACATAAGAATAACCAGTTTTTGATTTGACTATTGATTCTATCAATACTCCATTGATTTATATAGAAATCTATTGCATTCTGTGGTAAATTGATGTTTTCCTTAATTAGAAAGTTAAGGTTTAATAAATATTCTTCAGATGTTCTATTATCAATTTCTTTAATTTCTATCATCTGAATATTCAATTTTATTTTTGTAGTAAGGCGGAAAATAGTTTGATTCTTCGGAATCAATGATATAGTTCGAGCAAATTAAATTATAATCATCTATAGAACTAACTCCCTTTATTGATCTAAAATCGGATATGTTACCACCAAATCTTTTTTTGAATTGTTGTAGTGTATCTCCTTCTGTCACTCCCCCTCCTAGATTCAATTGTTCAAAACCTAATTCTTTTAGTTTTTTCATTGAATGCCAAATCAAAAATCTAGTTGCTATTTTACCTTGAATTGTTGATGCATTTATGTAATATTCTGCCCAGTTATTTTTACCTAAAAAAATCAAAATGCATTGTACTTTGTTATTAAATTTAATTCCTACAGAGTAAGAAATATCACTTTTAATCAAATTAGTTAAAATATTTTCACTGAATCTGTACACACTATTAGCATTTACTCGTATCATAGTTTCATTATAAAGTTCTAAAATTGATTTGCACAGTTCGTCTTTATCCTCTATAATATCGTATTTAGTTTTATTAAATTTATTTATTTCATATCTGTGATTTTCATGAATATTCTTCCAAAGTATATCAATCGGGATTTTCAAATCCAAAATGAATGCACTTCTAGTATTTGCTGAGAAAATATCTTGTAACCTATAAAGTGGATGTGAAGACAAATAGAATGTGACTATATTATTTTTTTTTAAAAAAATCTTAAATTCTTCAAACACCTCATCAATATTATTTCCCCAGAAATAAATTCCGTCCATACCATATGGTGAAAAAATGTCTTGAAACGGATTCTTTTTTATTCTGTGTGTAAATATGGTAATTAGACCACTATCAGAATTATAAAATTTTAAAAGTTTAATCGGATTAGCATAATTTTCACTTATTATCGATACATATTCATGACTGAAGTAGACTGATAAATTTAAATCGTGAGTATATCTTTCCCAAAGATATTTGTCCTCCTTATTCAACAAATGAAATTGATATTTATTACTCATGTAAATAGTCTTTTTCTATTCAAATCATAATACTCCTCGTAACTCGTGGGTGGTTGGCTAAAGAAACCTAGTTTTTGTAGAACACGTTCTGAAGTCTCTGAAAGGTCTTGATCTTTTATTAATCTTGGAATATCAATATACTGTTTCATCCAGGGTCTGCAGATATTTATAGTTAGTGCATGTCTCCAATTTTCTGTTTTATTTATTCCACCAGAATGCCACACCCTAGTATTAAAGAAACATGCCTGTCCTGCTTTCATATTTAATCGTTTAGCCTTAGCGAAAAATTCATCGTCTGATGGTTTTATTTCACTCTTGTGACTACCTTCTAGGAAATAAGGAGACCCATTTAATTCATTAAAATCAACTAAAGGTAAAATAACACCCATTCTTAGAATATAATTACTAAGAAATATTGGACAGTCCACATGAATATGGCTCGCATCATTACCCTTGTGTGGTGGCATAGAAGAGGACGTATATGAGTAAACAATACTATTTTCACCCAAAATCCAATTAATTGGATTTACAACATTATCGTTGTCAAACAATTCTAAAAATGTTGAACCATATTTTGCATTTGATAAGACATAACCATAAAATTTATAATCTACTGATCCTACAAACTCAACCTCTTTTTTTAAAGCGATTTCAAGCTCTATTAATGTTTTTTTGATATAGTTATCATTCAAAACGTTATCAATAATAACATATCCGTTTTCATTAAATTCTTTTTCAAAATCTTCACGATTCATTTTTAATATTAATTTTTATACACATAAGTTGTAAATTCGTAAAGTTTATAGTCATTTCTTATTAGGAAGTTTCTGCTTAAATTTGTTTTAAGAAACCAACCTAGTTCATCAAGAGAGACATGAAATAAATCTTCTCTCTCCCAGTCTACATGTTTAGACATTAGGTTAAAAGCAAGTCCTATATTACATTTTTCCCATAGTTTTTTTATGATAGACTCAAAAAAATCCATCATTTCAATATTTGATAGATTTAATTTCTCTGTAAATGTTCCATTACAAATTATATAATCAAAATTTGGTATGTTATCATCCACTAGAATGTCTTTGTGATAAAATGATATTTCTGGAAACTTCAACTTACACTTTTCATAAAAAGATAGATTTATATCTAATCCAGAATATTCAATATTTTTTTTATTTTTTGATATATAATTATAAAGTCCGGCTGTACCACATCCAAAATCAAGTAAAGAAGATTTTTTATTCTTTTTTACTAATTCAGTCATTATTTCATATCTAATATACATATCCTTTTCATTAGGCCAGTCTACTCCTAAGTGAGTATCACCATGTGTAGTAAAACACTCATCATAGTGCCTAGCTATATCTAAATATTTTTTCATAACAATTCATAATTTTTTAACTCTGCTTTCAATATTTCAACTTCATAATTGTATAAAAGATCTAAAATAGAAATATAGGGATTATCAAATTTCACATTACCCATTTTTAAAAAGTACAATTCAATTCCTGAAGATTTAAAATCATCCTTAGAATAAAGCTTTCTACCACCAATTGCATTAATATAAGTAGTACCACCTTTAATTTTTGTAATTTCTTTCAATCCAAATTCTTTTTTTTCAAGTGTCAAACCTTCAGATGTGTCTATTATTTTAGTATTAATATCTAAATAATCACAAATTTTTTTTATTATGTTTAAATTAAAATTAGAAATTGTTATATTCTGTTCGTCAAAAATTGTATCAACTATTTTGTGATTGACTAATTCAAAATTTCGACTTTTGCTGTATAAATGATAAAGTTTTTTTCTAAACTTTTCTATGAAGTATTCATCAAGATGAACCTTTGTTTCTGAACATTTTTTATTTTGACTACCTGAATGAACTGAAATATTAAATGGCGTGTTATTTATTAAGCTGTTTCTTGTCATGTAACTTCTTTTCATAAAAGAAACGTGATCTAAATTTACATATAGATCGACGGAATCGATCAACTGAAAATAACCGAAATACGGGAAAAAATAGGGCTGCATTATACCAATTCTCATCTGTTAGCTTTAGTATAAATTTCAAATTTTGATAAATCAGGATAGACTAATTCTAGGTCCTCGTTTTCTACTGGTACACCTTGTGAAGAGTAAAATTGATTCATCAGTAGTAGACCTCTTGCTGATAATTCTGGCATTAAATAAAAATTCCAACCTAACATGTCTAAATTATCATCATGATATGAGCATTCTCGTCTACCACTATATCTGGCTCTTTTAAACCATAAATAGGCATCGTGATCATCTGTCAATATTGCTCCTCCTTTTGAAAGTTTAAAGTGCTTATAAGGTCCTGTGAATGAAATACACATATGTGTATTACTAATATACATATTAGCTGTAAATCTTAGTGCCGAGTCCCAAACTTTTGTTGGTTCTAACTGATAAGCTCCTTTAATTGATCTACCTTCAATTTTTTTAAATTTGACTTTACCACCTGCATGAATTATCTCACAAGGGACAGATGGGTAGGTTCTAGAAGGAATGGTAATCTCCTGATTTTTGATGTTTTCGTACATTAAGGCTAAAAATAGCGCATTACTTGCGTTATCAATTGTAACAACATATGGTGCCCCTGTATAATCGGAAAGGGCTTTTTCAAAATCTTCTGTTATTTTATAAATACCTTGTGCCATTATTTTATTAAATTTTCATATTTATCTTTATTATCTAAAAGATAATCCGGAAATGTATTATCTAAATTAATTTTTGTTAACTTAGATCTGAAGAATGGATCAATATCATTTTTAATATTATTATCAATACTATTAATTACGTGATGATTATTCATTTCTTGTGCTGAGTATGATTGTATTTTTGTCTTTACCCTATCAGCACCTCCAATAAAACTAAAATGCCAACCACCATTTGGTATATCAATATTATTTTGAGCTCTTAACTCATTATAAGAATACTTTTTAAGCTTACCGTAAGTTCCCATTCTAGAGCCTTTCCAGTTATACTCCTTTAACATATTTAAATAGTAATAGTATGTTGTTTGATTAAATGAGTAAAAGAATTCAGTATTGAAAAGATGATTAATATTTGATAAAACTTTAGGATTTGGAATCTCATCACAATCAGATGAAATTATAATATCATCATCACTACAGTCTATTAATCCTCTACGGATACATTCCTTTTGAAAAAAGTCTCTACCATAATGTGGTTGTGTAGATCTATCAAAGCAATTTGTAGTCTCTATAAATCTATAAATGTCTTTAACACATTCATCGCTAGTAGGTGGTAAATTTACAAAATCATCAGGTGTATCTGATATTTTTAAATGTATTATCTTATGTAGAAATTTAGAAAACCTATCTTTATTTTCCTCAAAGTACATTTTTTTTGGTTGACCAGTATGTGTTACTGTTGATTCACATATAACAAATTTATCAACCACTGAATCCAATATATTCAATCTTAATTCTAAGATTTCTAGTTCATTAAAAAAACAAAAACAGTCGTATATCATGTGAATTATATCTGTTGTAATTTAATATGTTTTATTAAATTAAATTATTATTTTTATAGTAATTCATAGCCTCTTTTTTGCAAGTATCATAGTTCGATAGTCTACCTTCCCTATCCATATACATAAAAGATCTTACATATTGGTCACCTAACCCCCAGTATCCATCACTGATATTATGCTGTGACCAATATTTCGGAGCAATAGTGAATTTAGAATCAATATTTAACCAAGATGCCCACCAACCAAATGATGAATTTGAAAGTATTGTATATTTAGATTTATTTATGGCGTAGAAATCAAAACCGATATCAATGTGATAGCACTGATAATCACCTATAAAATTTTTTGCACAGGATTCATCATCGGTAATTATAATGAAACTCATATTTGGATTTAAATATTTCATATAGTTTACGCTATCTCTCCAATATTCCACTCTGGCTATTAAATTTGGAATGCTTCTATACTCACCACCTCTAAAGTTAATAACACAGGTATTGTCATCTAAATTAATATTTAGCTCTTTAAGTTTATTCTCATAAACATTTACATATTCTGGTTTAATTTCAAACCATTTTAAGATATCACTTCTCCTATCAGTTAGATAATCTTCTGATTGAGATATTAAATGAATCATTGTGTTATCATTGACATTGAAAACATTAGGATCATACATATTAATTGTGCAATTTCTATAGACTTTAGGTGTATCGTAATATTCATTTGGAATATCCTTATATTTATTCAGTCCTTTTTCATTTTTTCCTATGACCTCTACAGGTTTACCATAATCTATATTCATGAAATAAAATTGGCTTTTTCCACCATAGTAATCATGTGTCGCTACTGGGTTTATTCCCCATTCAAATTTATTCTTTTCAGCTACTAATCGACATATTGTATAATACCACATGTGATTTCCAAAATTTCCAGTTAAATTAGTTGTTATCATTATTTATTTATAATATTTTATAAGCTCATCTAGTAAATATTCTATATCGTTGACAAGTAAATTACCATCAAGGCACCTATCAGCTCCATCAAGTTTTTTTTGTGGAATTATTTGATGTTTAATTTTGAATTTTTCTATTATTAGATTCGACAATTCAAATTTTGTTATACACTTTGTTGATGGTATGATTATTTTGTTTTCGATTTTTCTATTTATAACTTCTAAGGATATTTTAGCCCACTCTATAGTGGTTATTCCATTCCAGTAATGGTTAGTGTAACCATACAATAAATTTTTTTCTACTATCGATTTTAATAATCCACCCATACCTATTATTGAACATTGAATAGTGTAAAGATTGTCTATTTTATTTGATAGATCTGAAATTATATTTTTACTAAATGAATACTCACTATCATCTGATATATCAGTACCTGGATTTATGACTA
>Ga0315902_10010739_pt1 | contig 12100 bp, 10 predicted proteins | sample LakEriMetagenome_9_FD_203523 | JGI IMG/M metagenome (GOLD analysis project Ga0315902, IMG submission 203523) | Freshwater fungal communities from buoy surface, Lake Erie, Ohio, United States - Buoy 12 MA117 | ecosystem: Environmental > Aquatic > Freshwater > Lake > Lake biofilm | place: USA... | reverse complement strand
AATGCACCGACACTTCCAACGTTCACTCAGCTTGGCCCATACTGTCAGAATGAGACGCCTGGAACCCTTTCCTTGACATCCGACAATGGCATTGCAGGAACTTGGAGTCCTTCTGTGGTATCAACTGCAACAGTTGGATCATCCACGTATACGTTCACACCGAGCTCAAGTGCATCACCAGTGTGTGCAACGACAGCAACGATGAGCATTACAATCAATGCACTGCCTACATTAACAAGTTTAAATGGTGGGGGAGCTTATTGTTCAGGTACGCCTGTTTTAAATATAGTTGCAACAGTTACAGGAATTCCGAATTGGACAATTAATTACACATTAGACGGTATTTCACAGACGGCTTCAGGAACAACTTCCTCAATTTCGTTAGGCAATACAGCGGGCGTATATGTTATTACTGGAATCAATGATGCAAATTGTTTGAATGCAGGAGTAATAGGAACACAAACAATAACTATCACAGCAACACCAATTGCTCCAAATGTATCCGATGGCGGAACTTTTTGTGAAGGAGATGTTATTCCAAATTTGACAGCTAGCCCTAATAATGGAGGCACCTTATATTGGTATGAGGATCAAAGTTTGACTCTTTCTCTTGGAACAGGAACTACTTTTACACCACAATTTATCCTTGGTCAGACAAGTTATTATATAACAGAAAATGTAAATGGTTGTGAAGGACCGCCATCACAAATAACAGTTAGCATTAAAGATTGTGAAAAACTAGATATCATAATTCCAACAGCCTTTACTCCCAACGGAGATGAAGAAAATGATTTTTGGGAGTTAATAGATATTTCAACGATCTACCCGAACCATAAAGTTTATATCTACAATAGATGGGGATCACTTCTTTATGAATCAGAATTTGGAGCTTATCAATTAAAACCATGGGATGGAACAACAAATGGAAACCCACTCCCTGTTGGTTCCTACTATTATATCATTGATGCATTAGGGGATGGGTCTAGTTATTTGAAAGGAGTAGTATCTATAATCTTGGATTAATAATTTATAGAAAGTGCAGAAAACTTTTTAAATAAAATTGGAAAAATTGCCTTTAAATTTCTTTAAAGGATTAAACATCCCAAGTTTTATTTACTTGGGATGTTTCATTTATAGAAAAAGAGCTTATGCATGAAACACAGAAAGGATGTTCCTGAATCACCTCCCGGCTTTCGTAAATCGATTAGCTAGTCTTTTTTTTCTTTCTTTCGAAAGTGAAATTCCATCTTAGGCTATAAAAAAAATCCCAAGCGAATTAAACTTGGGATTTTTTGCAGAGAGGAAGAGATTCGAACTCTCGATACGGTTACCCGTATACTACCTTTCCAGGGTAGCTCCTTCAACCACTCGGACACCTCTCTAAAAATGTGGGAGACGAAAGTAGTAAAAATATTTCACATTGAATTTAGGTCTTCTAGACTATTGTTTTGGGTAATTTTGTGGTATGTTAAATTTTGAAATAATTAATCCTACTAGGATTGTTTTTGGAAAAGATCAATTGGATCGATTGCCAGCGTTAATCAATGAATTTTCTACTTCGAAGCGAATATTATTGGCTTATGGAGGGGGAAGCATTAAAGACAATGGTCTATTTGACCGGATCATGGAAAAACTAAACCAATTTGATGTGATCGAATTTGGTGGTATCGAAGCAAATCCGCAATTCGAGACATTAATGCGAGGGGTTCGATTGGCCCAAGAAGAAAAGGTAGATTTCATTCTAGCGGTGGGCGGAGGTTCAGTTATTGATGGGGTTAAATTCATGACTGGTGCTTATTTTTATAAGGGAGATCCATGGGATGTTTTGCTCAGGAAAGATGGCTGTGCCTTTGATGAAGCGCTGTCTTTCGGAACAGTACTTACGCTTCCTGCAACGGGCTCAGAAGCAAACTCTGGAGCAGTCATTAGTAGGAAAGAACTCAATGAAAAGAGAGCGATGGGTGGGCCCTTATTTTTCCCTAAATTTTCTTTTTTGGATCCAATAGTTGTTTCTACTTTGCCAAAACGTCAAATTGCCAATGGAATTGTAGATGCGTTTATGCACACATTAGAGCAATACCTTACATATCCTTCTGGAAATTATTTACAAGAACGTCAAGCAGAGGCGATCCTTTCTACATTAATTGAAATAGGTCCGCGTGTTGTTGACCAACCAGGAAATTATGAATTGGCGGCCAATCTTATGTGGTGCGCAACACACGCTTTGAATGGCAATCTTCGTTGTGGTGTTCCGACAGATTGGACAACCCATATGATTGGACATGAATTGACTGCATTTTATGGAATAGACCATGCGCGCACTTTGGCAATTATTGCTCCACGACTATTTGAAAATCAATTTGAAAACAAAAAGCAAAAATTGGGTCAATACGGACGAAGAGTTTGGGAATTGAAGGGCAATGACGATGATATTGCAAAAGCTGCGATTCAAAAAACGGAGCAGTTTTTTCAGTCACTTGAAATTCCAACGCACATTTCTGATTATACAGAAACATCCCCTGAAATCCCAAAAATTATTCGTGAACGTTTTGAGGAACGAGGTTGGACTGAAATGGGTGAGAGAAAAGCAATTCTGTTGTCTGATGTAGAATCAATTGTTGCGGCGGCAATTTAATGAAACTAAGCTCCATTTTTCAACTTCGTTCGGAGGCTACACCCCAACTTATTGAATTGTTGGAATCCACTACGCTTGGAACAAATGGAGCGAAATACCGTCATTTGGACACGAGAAATCGCATTCTTGAGGCTGACGACCCTCTTTTTCTGTCGATTGAAAGAAATAATAAAATACTTGGAAATGTCACCTTTTGTCGACGTGGTAAAACTTGGTATATCAGGTATTTCGCCTTTCAACAAATGCTTCAATCTAGTAATCGCCCAAAGGAAACTCACAAGTCTAATTCTCACTTAAAACAGCAATTGAGGTTCTTTTTTGATGAACAATTTCAGTCTGAAGTTGAAACAATGTATGCGTATATCGATCCAAAAAATGACCGCAGTAAGTGGATGAGTCAAAATTTTGGATTTCATAAAATTTCCGCATTGGCAACCCAAAGTTTCAGCCGCATCTATCCAAAAAAATCACCTAGACTTGAGAAAATTGAAGATTGGAATGAAGTCAAGCCTATTGTGATGAAAAACTATGGAAAACATGGCCATTTTTTTACCACGCATGCATCAAAGCCCCCATTTTATGTTTTAAAGGGAGAAAATGGACAGATAATGGCCTGTGCTAGGGTGACAAAGGTGCATTGGGAAATTGTTCGTTTGCCAGGAAAATTCGGCAGTTTATTAACCAAGGTAATCCCCTTTATTCCGTTTTTAAATAGACTCATCAACCCAAAGAATCACACTTTTCTTGTTCCTGAAATTGTCTGTGTGAATCAAGATAATCCCGAGTTACTGGACGAACTTTTTTCTGCAATATTGTTTCAAGAAAAATTGAATCTCATGCTGTGGTGGATGGATGCGACTGATCCGCTTTATGTTTCTGTCAAAAAGAAAGTTCACTGGGGATTATTGCATACGATTATTGGGGTTGCACCTGTAGATGTTGTAGAACGAAAACGAAGCGGAATTTCAGAAAAAACTCAATCACCGATTTTTGTAACCGCATTTGATATGGTTTGATAAAGGCTGTAAAAATCTTGAATATTAACAGAGACCAAGATCAGTATGCTCAGTTATTCTTAATACTAACAATAACTTTTCCTTTTGCCCTGCCTTTTTGAAGGTATTTTAAACCGTTTATTGCATCTTGAAATGGAAATACCCTGTCTACAACAGGTTTTATTTCTCCTGTTTCAATGAGTTCACGAATGTCATTCAATGTGTCTTGATTCGGGTAACTCCAGACATGTTTATAAAAAACATTTTTTTGTTGCATGCGAAATAAAAGTATGCTTCCCTTGATGCGAAATAAAAATCTGATGAGTGAATTCACGCCAATTTTTTTCAATGTTTCATCGTCGTGGTGACCTGCGATGCTGATAATCTTTCCACCATTTTTAACAACTTTCAATGCTTTTCTTGCAGCACTTCCACCAACTGTATCGTATACCACATCAACGTTTTGAATTATTTTTCGGTAATCTTCCTTTTTATAATCGATTACGTGATCGGCACCAAGTTTTTTAACCCATTCTACGTTGCTTGTGCTTGTTGTTGTGTATATGTAAGCTCCTAAGTGTTTTGCATATTGTATAGCGAATGTTCCAATACCCCCTGAGCCCCCGTGAATAAATATGCTTGTTCCTTTTTTGATACCAGCAACTTTAAACGAATCGACGACAGTGCAGCCAACCAAGGGTATTCCTGCAGCTTCAATAAAATTTAAATTAATTGGTTTTAGCGCAACCATATCAGATTGCACGATTGTATGAGTAGCAATTGCACCCATTTGATCCCATGGTACTTTCGAATAAACAGCATCACCGATACTGAAATCTCGAACATTTTTGCCTTTTCCAATAACGACACCTGAAAGGTCAAACCCAAGAGGAAAAGGCCTTCGAGGTCTCATTATAATTGTTCCCATTCCATAAATAATCTTATAATCTACAGGATTTAGACCAGCAGCATTTACCTCTATTACAACATCATTTTCACCGGGTTCGTTTAGTTTTTTTTCGAGAAACGTGAGATTTTTATGGATCAACAAACCATATTTAGTCAGAAATAAGCCCTTCATTTTTAGTTGACTCATAGATCTTTTTTTTTAAAGGTAGCGCTTATTGATTATTGACAGCCATTTCATTGCGATTATTCAATAGGAATAGTTGAGTTCTTTGAACGGAAAATAGAAAGCCTCAGCTTTTGAAAGCCTATTTTTTCCTTTTGGAGTGCTTTAAGGGTCTCATCGAAATTCATTTTATCTTTGCGCCATGAAATACCTCATTATCGGACTAGGAAATCCAGGTGAAAAGTACAAGGAAACCAGGCATAACATTGGTTTTAAAGTTGTGGAAGCCTTTGCTAAAGAGCAAGGAGGGACATTTGCGTTGAATAAACAAGCTGAGGTAGCAGAAGTGAAATTCAAAGGGAGAACAATCATTCTCATTAAGCCAACGACATTTATGAATTTATCTGGTAAGGCGGTAAATTATTGGATGCAAGCGGAAAAGATTTCAAGAGAGAATATTTTAGTTATAACCGATGATTTAGCACTTCCTTTCGGTAAATTACGTATGAAGGGAAAAGGTAGCGATGGAGGGCATAATGGACTAAAAGACATTCAAGCAACACTAAATTCGCAAGAATATACCCGTTTGCGCTTCGGAGTTGGCAATGATTTTCATAAAGGTCAACAAGTGGATTATGTGTTGGGAGATTGGAGTGAGGAGGAAATGAAAACATTGTCCGAAAGAATTACAATAGCAACGGAGTTTATTAAAGGTTTTACGACAATTGGTTTAAACATGACCATGACCAATTGGAATAACAAGTAAAATTAAGACCTGTCTTTGTTTTCAGTAAGCGATTTTTTGCTAAAATTCTTATTTTTGAACTCATTCAAGAAATCGCATGAAAAGAGTAAAAATCTCAGAAATATTAAGGGAACCGAAGTTAGGCACAGAAACAATTGTAAAGGGTTGGGTGCGAGCGTTTAGAAGCAATCGCTTTATTCAATTGAACGACGGCTCAACAATTAATACATTACAAGCAGTAGTTGACTTTGAGCAATTTGATGAATCGGTTTTAAAAAAAATCACTACCGGAGCAGCTGTTGGGTTAAAAGGTGTTTTAGTTGAATCACAAGGTTCTGGTCAGTCGGTTGAGTTGCAAGTAAGTGAGGTTGAAATCATAGGAGAGGCAAATCCGGACGATGTTCAAAAAACTGTCATGCAACCGAAAAAACACAGTTTGGAATTTTTAAGAGAGCAAGCGCACTTGCGATTCAGAACAAATACTTTCGGTGCTGTATTTAGAATTCGTCATGCCGTTTCTTTCGCAATACATGAGTTTTTTAATAACCGTGGTTTCTATTACATCCATACACCAATTATCACAGGTTCAGATGCTGAAGGAGCAGGAGAAATGTTTAGGGTAACGACGTTGGATCCAACAAATCCTCCTTTAAACGAGGATGGATCGGTGAATTACAAAGAAGATTTTTTCGGAAAACCAGTTAATTTGACGGTTTCAGGTCAATTGGAAGGGGAGCTGGCAGCCTTGGCGTTGGGGCAGATTTATACGTTTGGACCCACATTTAGAGCAGAAAATTCGAATACATCAAGGCACCTTGCAGAATTTTGGATGATCGAACCAGAGGTTGCATTCAACGATATTCATGATAATATGGATCTCGCTGAAGACATGCTGAAATACATCTGTTCGTATGTCATGAATCACTTTGCAGACGACTTGAAATTTTTAAGTGATCGCGAAGCAACAGAGCAACAGTCAAAACCTCAGAACGAGCGCAATGAATTGTCATTGATTGAAAGATTGCAATTTGTTACCTCGAATGATTTCAAGCGAATTACCTACACAGAGGCAATTGATATTTTACGGAATTCGAATCATTATAAAAAGAAAAAATTTCAATACGAAGTTGATTGGGGGACTGATTTACAAAGTGAACACGAACGTTATTTGGTAGAAAAGGAATTCAAACGACCTGTAATAATAACAGATTATCCAGCTTCTTTCAAAGCATTTTACATGCGCAGAAACGATCATTCAGAGCCCGGAAAAGAAACTGTAGCTGCAATGGATATCCTTTTCCCTGGTATTGGAGAAATGGTTGGCGGTTCTCAGCGTGAAGAACGGTTAGATGTCCTAAAAGAAAAATGTGCGGCATTCCATATTCCTGAAGAGGATTTGTGGTGGTACCTCGATACACGCCGATTTGGTTCTGTCCCACATGCAGGTTTTGGCTTGGGATTTGAAAGGATGGTTATGTTTGTGACAGGAATGTCAAATATCAGAGATGTTATTCCGTTCCCACGAACACCGCAAAATGCGGAATTTTAATACTGTTCAAAAGTTCAAAGGTTCAAGAGTTCAAAACCGGAATCTTTGTAGAACTTTAAATTATAGTTCTGAGTAAGCAATATTCAACAAATAATGCTTGTGTTTTAATCTACTTTTTTCTTAACTTAAATTAGAAAAAGTTGAAATGGATGCAGCAAAACGATTTGAAGATTTATTAATATGGCAAAAGAGTAGAATATTATCAAATGAAATTCATGCGATTTTTAAAGAGAAATATTCATTTTCTGAGCGTGCATTGAGCAGCCAGATTATTCGTTCTAGCGCTAGTATTATGGATAATATTGCGGAAGGTTTTGAAAGAGGGGGAAACAAAGAATTTTTGCAATATCTTTGGATTTCAAAGGCTAGTGCGGGAGAATGTAGGTCTCAATTATATCGGGCGCTTGATTGTGGCATAATTAACTCACAACAATTTGATAAATTGAAATCTGAATCTGAACTTTTGTCCATTGGAATTTTTCGATTAATTTTTAAATTGAAAAAATCTGATTTTAAAGGACAGAAGTTTCAATAATTATTTACTTTGAACGAATTGAACGAATTGAACGAATTGAACGAATTGAACGAATTGAACAACTTCTAAATGGCGTTAAAACAATACTTGGTTCAAAAACTGGAGCAGCGACTCTCTCCTCAACAAATTCAGTTGATGAAATTGTTGCAGGTGCCAACTATGGAATTGGATCAACGTATCAAGCAGGAGATTGAAGAAAATCCAGCTCTTGAGGAAGGAGCCGACAAGGATGAAGACGATTACGGCAACGAAGACGATTTTGACGATGACTATGACAATGATGAGCCCGAATTTGATATTTCGGAGTACATCGACGAAGATGGATCGGATTATAAAACCAAAGCGAATAACAACAGTAAAGATGAAGAAGAACGGGTAATACCGCTTTCTGGTGAACAAACTTTTCAAGAAATGTTAGCTCAACAGCTACATTTGCTTTACTTGGATGATCATCAGTTTATGATTGCCGATACAATTATTGGTAACCTCGATGAATCAGGGTATTTAAACAGAGAAATTGAAGCATTGGTAGACGACCTTGCCTTCTCTGCAAATATCATTACAACCGAAGAAGAAGTGGAAGAGGTGTTGAAGGTGATTCAAGACCTGGATCCAGCTGGAGTTGGTGCCCGTGATCTACAAGAGTGTTTGTTGATTCAAATTCGCAGAAAGCAGAACGGCGATATCACCCGATTTACAGCTAAAAAAATACTTGAGGATTTCTTCGAAGAATTTACCAAAAAGCACTATGATAAAATCGCTAAAAAATTGGAAATCGAGGATGAAGATTTAAAAGAAGCGGTGGATGAAATCCTTAAGCTAAACCCGAAACCGGGAGGTTCAATGAAGGAATCATCTAGAAATTACCAACAGATTATTCCTGATTTTCAAATCAATGAATTCGAAGGCCGATTGGAACTTAGTATCAATGGGAGAAATGCTCCTGAATTGAAAGTCAGTAGAGAATATGAGCAAATGCTTCGATCGTATGCTGAGGGTGCAAAAAAATCCAAATCGGAGAAAGAAGCTCTGACATTTGTTAAACAAAAACTTGATGGAGCAAAATGGTTTATTGATGCAATCAAACAGCGTCAAAATACGCTATTGACAACCATGGATGCCATCATGAACTACCAAAGAGAATACTTTCTTTCAGGAGATGAAACGAAGTTGAAGCCAATGATTTTGAAAGATATTGCAGAAATCGTTGGGTTAGATATTTCTACGGTTTCACGCGTTGCCAATAGCAAATATGTGCAAACTGGTTATGGCGTTTTTTCTTTAAAATATTTCTTCTCTGAATCCTTATCAACCGATACAGGAGAGGAAGTTTCAACGAGAGAAGTGAAAAAGATTCTTTCTGAAGCCATCGAAGGCGAGAAAAAGCGCAGACCGCTTACAGATGAAAAATTAGCAGAACTTCTAAAGGAAAAGGGCTATAACATTGCTCGCAGAACAGTCGCGAAATACCGTGAACAACTTAATATTCCTGTAGCCAGATTGAGGAAAGAATTATGAAAATAGCAGCTGAAATACTTTCTTGGATTTTCCTTCCTTTGCTGATGCCGGTTTACGGGCTTTTGATTGCCATGTATGTACCTTCCAATCAGGACTTTCTGTTCAATGAGGACTCTTTGTATTTCCTAAGTGATGAAGCGAAGACAGCAGTGCTTTACATGTTTATGATCTTTAGTGTTGTTGCTCCAGGTTTATCTTTTGTAATCCTCCACAAGCGAAAGATTATCACCACGATCGATATGGAAAATCAGCGTGAGCGAAATATTCCTATGTTCATAATGCTGTCCTATTGTTTGTTGCTTTATGGATTGTTTATTTTCAAAGCACAAAACAATATTTTACCCAAATACATTTATGCACTCCCGCTTTCAGGCGTTTTTGTGACAGTGGTTTATACCTACATCAATCGTTGGATTAAAATTAGTTTACACGGCGGTGGAGCAGGTATATTAACTGGTTTCACATTTGCATATGCACTTGAGCAAGCAGAGTTTCAATTCTGGATTCTCATCTTTGTCATCATAGCTTCTGGACTAACTATTTCATCAAGGTTGTACCTTGAGAAGCATACACCAAGGGAGGTATATACGGGTTGGGCATTAGCAACTTTTATGACTTTCATGGTCAATTATCTTTATCCAATAGGTTAATATTTACAATGAAAATGAAACCAATTATTTTTTCCGCTGCAATTTTTATCCTTGCTGCTTGCGGAATCATGAATGAAAAAAACAAGGGGAAAGGCGTGAATCTTTTTACGATTCAACAAGACAGGCAGCTCGGCGCGCAAGTTGCACATCAGATCGATAGTAATAAAAGAGAATATCCTCAACTCGATTCTGCGCAATACAAGGAAGTCTATAAATATTTATACAAGGTAAGAGACAATATTCTGAACTCAGGTAAGGTAGATTACAAAGATGATTTCCAATGGCGTTTGCGCATTATTCACGATGACAGCACTTTGAATGCATTTTGCACTCCCGGAGGATATATTTATGTTTACACAGGAATACTAAAATATCTAGATTCTGAGGATCAATTTGCTGGAGTTCTTGGTCATGAAATCGGTCATGCTGACATGCGTCATTCTACGCGACAGATGACACAAATGTTTGGTATACAGCTCTTATTAGATGTATTAGCAGGAAATCGTGCGGCATTAAAGCAAGTAACAGGGGCTTTAATTGGGTTGAAGTTTTCCAGGGCTCATGAAACGGAAGCTGATGAGCGATCAGTGACGTATCTGTGTCCAACAAGTTACAATGCTGACGGTGGCGCTGGATTTTTTGAAAAGATACAAGCTTCAGGTGGAGCGAGAGTTCCCGCTTTTTTAAGTACTCATCCAGATCCTGGAAATAGAATTGAGCACTTCCATAATTCGAAGGTTACTATGGGATGTAAAGGGAATCAAAGTTTTCAGACGGAATACAAAGCGATGGTAAGCAAGCTTCCCAAATAATTTGTACATGAAAGAAAAAAGGGTTTCCTTACAGGATATTGCCACGAGTGTAGGGGTTTCGAAAGCCACAGTTTCTTTTGTTTTGAATGGCAAGGGTGATGAGTTCAACATCAGCAAGGAAAAACAGCGATTAATAAAAGACAAAGCGAAGGAATTGTTATATGTTCCAAATTTCTTTGCAAAAAGTTTACGTCAGACTTCGACAAAAACAATCGGATTGGTCCTTTCTGATATTTCGAATCCATTTTATGCTGAGCTATGTAAGGTGATTCAAGAGCAATTGCATGAGAAAGGATACAACACATTCATTGTCAATACAAATGACAATCTTGACATGGAGAAAACACTCATGCGTGAATTAATCCAACGCTCTATTGATGGAATGATCATTTCACCTTGCAATCGTATTGATGAATTGATTCCAATTTTACATGAAACGCATATTCCTGTTGTTTTTACTGATCGACCGGGAGATGAAAATGCAGATTTTGTTGGGGTAGACAATGCCTCAGAGTCAGCAAATGGTATTCAGCAATTTAAAATAAAACCAAAAAAATTAGCAGTCATCATTCCGGAACAACCATTGGTGATGACACTCGAAAAAAGGGTAGAAGGTTTGCGTGAGGGATGTAAAAAAGCAGCAATTGAATTTGAAATAATCACATCCGTTGAGGATGAAAAAATCTTTTCTCAGTTAATTTCATCTTCATTAAAAACTGGGACTGATGCCATGATTCCCATCAATAATGTTGCATCGTTTCAAACCTTATTAGCACTAAAGCAATTGAATGTCTTAATTCCTGATGAAGTAAGAATAATTTGTTTTGAGGATAGCTTGGCATTTGAATTGATGCAACCACAAATTTCAGCTATTCGGCAACCTATAAAGCAAATCGCAAAAGAATCAGTAGATCGCTTAATAGAAAGACTATCTACTCCAGAAAAACCTGGCAAACATCTTTTATTGAACTGTGAATTTGTGAGCCGGGGCTCGCATTGAATATTAAAATACATTTCTAACCTAATTTCAGGTTTATACAATTACTTAAAAGTATTCTTTTCAATATTCTATTTTTGCGGTATGAAAAGAACTCTTTTTTTTCTGATTTTACTTGTTAATCTGTTCAGATTTTCTGCTTTTGGACAATATCCGGCCTATTTTTCCTATAATATCGAGAATGGCTCCCCTTCGAACGAAGTGTACTCGATTATTCAAGACAATTTCGGTTATCTCTGGATAGGATGCGATGCAGGAGTTTATCGGTTTAATGGTGTACACTATGAATATTATACGAGTAACGATCTTCAGGCACGCTCTGCTACAGGGCTGACTCAAACCCCGTCAGGTAAAATATTTGGGTACAACTTTAAGAGTCAGCTTTTTTATATGGATGAACATGGTTTGCATGTAATCAAAAATTGGAAATACAACCTTAATGGAATTGCGTGTGATAACAATGGAAACATCTGGATATCAAGTGAACAAGGAACTTTCAACATCGATGTAGAAACGCTAAAAATTTCCAAATATGTCGGAAAGTATATCAATTATAAAAAAGACAGCGTTGCTTTTACAGGGAGTATAAGCG
>Ga0315902_10010737_pt1 | contig 12102 bp, 7 predicted proteins | sample LakEriMetagenome_9_FD_203523 | JGI IMG/M metagenome (GOLD analysis project Ga0315902, IMG submission 203523) | Freshwater fungal communities from buoy surface, Lake Erie, Ohio, United States - Buoy 12 MA117 | ecosystem: Environmental > Aquatic > Freshwater > Lake > Lake biofilm | place: USA... | reverse complement strand
GCGAACATGTAGAGAATTGGAAGATCGGCGACCGGGTGTGGGGATCGAACCAAGGTCTGTTGGGACGTCAAGGGACATTTGCAGAATTCGCCGCGATCGAACCGCGATGGCTCTATCCGTCACCCGATGCCGTATCGGATCGCGATCTCGCGGCTTGCGCTCTGGTGGGAATCACCGCGCATCTGGGGCTTTTTCATCGAGCCAACCTGAAGCCCGACGAAGTCGTATTCGTACGCGGGGGTACCGGCGGAGTCGGGGCGATGGTCGTGCAGATGGCCAAGGCGGTGGGCGCCCGCGTGATTGTTTCCGCGGGGAACTCCGAAAAAGCCGATCGTTGTCGGCAACTCGGCGCCGACGACGTGATCGAATATAGGAAATGCGATTTGCAGTCCCGCTTGCTCGAGCTAACGCCCAACGGGGTGGATGTCTTCTGGGAGACGCTGCGGGATCCCGATTTTGATCTCGCTGTCGGGTGCTTGGCACCCAATGGTCGGATGGTGCTGATGGCTGGCCGAGACGCGAGACCACCGTTTCCGGTTGGCCCTTTCTACGTCAAGGGTTGCTCGCTCCTTGGGTTTGCTATGTTTGCGATGTCACCGGAACTGCAACGGCAATCGGCACTCGATATGAACCATTGGTTGGGAACTGGAAAACTGCATGCACAGATCGATCGGGTTGTGCCGCTGGACCAAGCGGCCGATGCCCACCGAATGCAGGAATCGAGTACGATTGCCAAGAGTGGGCTTCTGCGAGGAAAGATCGTCGTGGATATCGACTAGCGGACAGCATCGAAAGGAGTGACATTCGCCCATGCAAGGTTGGGGGCATTGGTTGGACTTGGTTTTTCCGCGCGCTTGCGCACTTTGCTCCACTCCGCTGGTCGATCTTGGGGAACGCGGGCTTTGCGGTGGTTGTTTTGGGCGTGTCGATCCGATCGATGACGGTTGCCTGCGATGCGGTGCGCCGATGGGGCATGCGGGGCCGCCAAAATCCAAACGGAAACGGTCCAAAGGGGGAGGTTGTCCGACTTGTCAGAAAAAGTCACTTTCCATGACCCGTGTCTTTGCCTTCAGCGTCTACGCGGGAGCCTCGCTTCGAATCGCGAGAAAGATGAAGGAGACTCGCCATGAAGCGTTGGCCGAGCAGATGGGACGGTCAGTTGCACACTGGTTGATGCAGGGAGGGCGCTTTGCAGTCGAACATTACGATGCCATGATCCCGATCCCTCAGCATTGGTTTCGGCGGCTGGCGACGCGATACAACCAGTCGGAAGCCCTGGCCAATGGAATTGCCGCCTGTGTCCTGCTCCCGATCGAGGATCGGTGGCTCCAGCGAGCGCGGTGGACCCCGAAACAAGGGATGAAAACGATCGTTGAACGCCAGGAGAACATGTTTCGGGCGTTTCAGATTCCCGAAAAACACGCCAAACGGGTCCAAGGGAAGCGATTCCTGCTAGTGGATGACGTGATGACCTCGGGTGCGACCTTGGACCAGGCGGCCTGGGCACTCAAGCAAAAGGGAGCGTTGATGGTCGATGCCGTCGTGTTCGCTCGTGGTCTCGGGGCGACTAGGCCCACGGCTCCCCGGACGGGTGAAAACCAAGATTTCGCCAGCAAAATTCGTCGAACTGAGGGGGCCGAAGCGGCGTATTAGCGGACACGTGGTCTCTTTGAAGTGGGTCACGTTGTTGGTTGAGGCGATCCCGGTATACTTTCCACCCCCGGGAAATCGACGAACTGAATTTTTCCATAGGAATGGTGGTTTACCATGGCGGACACGAACATGAACACGACTCCGATGATCGAAGCCATCGGTCTGTCCAAGTTTTATGGCCCATTCGCCGCAGCGCGAGACATCTCTTTCACGGTCAACAAAGGGGAGTTGGTCGCTTTCCTCGGCCCCAACGGTGCCGGGAAAAGCACGACGATGAAAATGTTGACTGGTTATCTTTCGCCCAGCGAAGGGTCCGCAAAAATCGCTGGACACGACATGTTTACGGACCGGATCGCGGGTTCCAAGCATCTTGGCTACTTGCCAGAAAACGGGCCGCTGTATCCGGACATGACCCCCTTTGGCCTCCTGAATTTCTTCGGCGAGGCACGTGGGATGAAGTCCGCCTACCGTAGGGAGCGCATCGAAGCAGTGGTTGAGTTGTGCGACCTGAAGTCGGTGCTGCACAAAGCGATCAGCAAACTTTCGAAAGGTTTTCGGCAGCGGGTCGGTATGGCGCAAGCACTGCTTCATGAACCGGACGTTTTGATTCTTGACGAGCCGACCGCGGGCCTGGATCCAAATCAAATCCGCGAGGTGCGCAACACGATGCGCAAGCTGGGGGAGACGAAAACTATTCTCCTGTCGACCCATATTTTGCAGGAGGTCGAAGCGATGGCCAATCGGGTCATCATGATCAACGAAGGAAGAAAGGTGTTCGAAGGTAGCGTGGAAGAGTTGAAGAAAGAACGTGGAGATTTGACATCCGCGTTCCATAAACTGACCGGGGCCGCAGCATAGCTCTGCGACCAACCCTCCATTGCCTGATGCTGAACGATTGAAGTAAGGATTCTAGACGTGTTTGCAAGTGCTTTGATTCAACTCTTGTTTCTTGACATCCTGTTCTTGGGTTTTTTGCTGGCGGCCATGCTGCTGCTGGCTTACTTCCGACCAGTGGCCTTGGCGGTTGTGAAGCGGAATTTTTACGCCTACTTTGCCAACCCGACCGGCTACGTTTTTCTCTGCCTGTTCGTCCTCCTAACGAGCATGGCCGCCTTTTGGCCGCATGAGTTTTTCAGCTCCAACCTCGGAACCCTCTCAGAGCTGAACAAGTGGTTTACCTACATCATGTTGTTCTTCATCCCCGCCATCACCATGAGTATTTGGGCGGAAGAGCGCCGTCAGGGGACCGATGAACTGCTGTTGACCCTTCCCGCGGATGATTTTGACATCGTGATCGGTAAGTATGTGGCGGCAGCCGCGATCTACACGGTGTCGCTCTTGTTTTCGCAACTGTCGAACTTCACTGTCCTGGCCCTGCTCACGAAGGGAGAGGTGGACACCGGGCTCTTCTTCACCAATTATCTCGGTTACTGGCTAATCGGACTGGCGATGATTGCCATCGGCATGGTCGCCTCGTTCTTGACCAACAATTTGACGGTCGGGTTTATCCTCGGTGCTCTCTTCAACGCGCCCCTTGCGTTTGCTGCCAAGGCTGACACGATCACCGGTCGACCGATCGCCCGCGAGATCAAGAACTTCAGCTTGTCCGAGAGATTCGACGATTTCGGTCGCGGTGTGATCAGCTTGTCGGGTTTGGCCTATTTCACCTTGGTCGCCATCTTCGGGCTGTATCTCTGCCTGATCTTGATAGGAAAAAGGCACTGGAGCAGCGGCAAGGACGGCAGCGGACGGTGGGCTCACTATGTCCTGCGAAGCGTCCTGTTGTTCGTCACCGTCGTCGCCGGGAGTATGTTTTTCCGAAATCGGGACTACTTCCGCAAAGACGCGACCGAACTGCAGGTCAGTTCCTTGTCGCCCGTAACAACGGATTTGATCCGCAATCTTGGCAAGGAGCGGGACATCGTCGTCGAGGCGTATATCTCCGAAGAAGTTCCGGAAATGTACGCGAAGACCAAGTACGAGTTGGTCTCCTTGTTGAAGGAATTCGAATCCACGGCGAACAAGTCAGGCGTTCCCATGGAAGTTCGGATTTACGACTCCATCGCCGCGTCGAGCGAAGAGGAGAAGCAAGCGGAGCAACAGTACGGAATCGTTTCGCAGACTGTACGAGTGCGGGAACGAGGGACTATTTCCGACCAACCGATCATTCTCGGCGCCGCGTTCCGAAGTGGTTTGCAAAAAGTGGTCATACCATTCTTTGAACCGGGCATCCCCGTCGAGTACGAATTGGCGCGATCGCTGACGACCGTTGCCAAGCCCGTGCGCAAGAAACTCGGCGTGTTGAAGACAGATGCGAAGATGATGGGCGGCCTGGACATGCGGTCCTTTCAGCAGCAGCCGCAACAGCCAATCATTGAAGAATTGGGTAAGCAGTACGAGTTGATCGATGTCAACCCCGCCTCGCCGATCGATGGCGATCGTATCGATGTGCTGTTGGCGGTTCAGCCATCCTCGCTGTCCCCTGAGGAAATGAACAATTTCGTCGCTGCGGTTACCTCCGGGATTCCAACAGCAATTTTTGAAGACCCGCAGTCCGCCATCGATCCAAGTGTCCCTGGAACGGGAGACCCCAAACCCCCGATGGGAGGTGGGATGTTCGGCGGTGGAGCGCCAGCGCCCAAAGGTTTGATCACGCGCCTGTGGGAAGAACTCGATATCGACGTCCCAGGACAACCCAGTGGAACGGGATACGTCTCGCCGGATCTGTGCTGGCAACAGTACAACCCCTACCCGGTCTTGGCCGCGATGGATCAGTCGACGGACCTTTGGATCTTTGTCCGCGAGGAAGCCCCCGGTGCGGAAGATGCACTCAGCGAGGAGAGCGAGATCAGCAAAGGGTTGAAAGAACTGATGTTCCTGTTGGCTGGAACCATCCGACATAACCCCAACTCCACCAAGACGACGTTCATGCCGCTCGCGTCGACCGGTAGTTTTGCGGGCACTATTCCGCTCCAAGAGGTTCGCGCGATCCAGCGATCCGGACTTGGGACGGCAGAGGAGCTGCGAGTGCGGCGAGGCAACCCGGCTCCCATTCCGCAGGTCATCGCCGCGTACATCGAAGGAATTCCACCCAAGTCGGCCGACGAAAGCCCGGCACCTGTATCGTCGAAACCGCTCAAGGTTGTGTATGTGTCGGACCTCGATTGCATGTCGAGCGTTTTTGTGGATATCCGAAAGAACCCGTCCCAATTGGATGAAATCAAATTCCAGTTCCAGAATATCACCTTCGTCCTCAACGCGATCGATGTGCTGGCGGGTGAAACCCGGTATCCAGCGATCCGTCGCCATGTGCCAACCTACAGCACGCTGAAGCTGGTCGAAGAACAAGCCGACAAGGCACGACGCGACGAAGCGGAAGAGAGAAGCAAAGTCGTCGACAAATTCAACGAGAGCGTGGCCGAAGCGGAAGAGGCCAGCTCGAAGGCAGAGCGTCAATTCAAGGAAGCCGTGGATAAACTGCAAAGCGAAGGAGCCATCGACAGCTCGAAGCTTCAGGAATTGAATCAGCGTTTGCAGGAGTATCAGATCAAGCAGGCGCAACTGTCCAGGAAATTGGACCTGGAACGAAGCAAGCTGCAGCGGGAACGGGATCGCAACATCCGAGAGGCCCGTGGAAAAGCAGATGATTCGATCAATAAGATCCAAAATTACTACAAGATGCTCGCCGTCTTTATTCCTCCGATTCCTCCGTTGATCGTTGGGATCGTAGTGTTGGTCTCGCGACGCCTGCGGGAACGCGAAGGAATTTCCAAGAACCGATTGCGATGATGGAGAACCAAGCACGTGTCCGATAACATCAAGACCGGAATCTTAGTAGCTGTCGCTGGCGTATCGTCACTCCTGGCATGGATGACGACCACACGAAACTACTCGACTGGGCGAACCGGAACCCAAACCAGAGTCAACCAAATCCTCTTTGAGAAGTTTACCGATCCGCTCGCTGCGGCCTCGTTGCGGATCGTGAAATACGATTCGGACGCCGAAGCCTATTCGGAATTCGAAGTTGCTAAAGATCGGAAAACGGGCGTTTGGACCATCCCATCCAACGAGAGTTACCCCGCAGATGCGAATCGGCAAATGAGCGAGGCTGCGAACTTGTTCGTCGGTCTCAAAGCCCTGAATGTCGCGAGCGAGAAGCGGGACGAACAAGCCCTGTTCGGTGTCGTGGAACCGGACAAAAAGAAAGAAGACACCGGAGGAGAAGGGGTTGGAACCCTCGTTCAATTCCGCGATGAAAAAGGGGATACTCTCGCCGATCTGATCATCGGTAAACCCGATTCCCAAGATCCCAAGAAACGCTTCGTGCGAATCCCTGCGGAGGACGTGATCTACGTTGCAGAAATCAATCCGACTCCCCTCAGCACCGACTTCAAGCAATGGATCGAATCCGACTTGCTCAAACTCAGCGGCGCGGATATCGAAGTGATCGGCATCCGAAACTATTCGCTCGTCGCAGCGGGGCGAAGTGAATTGGCCGTGAGCAGAAACTATGATGCCGACCTCCTTTTCAATGTGCGGGATGGGAAATGGGTCCCGCGACAGATCTCCGTCTATGATGGAAAAAAAGAGAGCACGCCACGGGAATTGCAAGCCACCGAGGAGTTGAATTCCAACAAACTCAATGACATGAGGAATGCCCTGGATAATTTGCGGATTGTGAATGTCGCGAAAAAGCCCCCCGGGGTCGCCGCGGATTTGAAAGGGGAACAACTCAAGGATTCCACGCTGAACGCTCTCGCCCGTCGAGGCTTCATCGCGAGCGCTACGAGCGAAGGTGGCCCCCTGGAGTTCTACGCCATGAATGGCGATATCCAAGTGACCACCAAAGATGGTGTCCAGTACTTGCTCCGATTCGGGAACGGTGCTGGTGCGACGTTTGAACCGGTAGAGTCCCAGCAGGAATCGTCCGAAGAAGGGGCCAAAGAGGTCTCGATCAATCGGTTCCTCCTCGTCACGACACGAGTCGATAACTCCAAGTTCCCAGAACCGGAACTGCAAAAACTCCCCGAAACCGTTGAGGAGTTGAAGGCGCTCGAGGCTCTCAAGCAAGGGCCCAAGGTGGTTCCACCGGATCCTTCCGGTACTCCGTTGCAAGACCAAGATGCACCTCAACCCGCCGGAGAAGGCGACGGAAACGGAGAAGCGTCGTTGCGAGTGCCAAGCAAGTCACGATTCGTCTCTCTCCAGGATCCGGTGACCGATCCGCCCTCTGCTCAAGAGCCACCCGCTGCGGAACTCACGGCTGAGGAGTGGAAGGAACGACTGGACGCAGAGCGAGAGCGAATTACCAAAGAGAATCAGCGAAAGATCGACCAACGAAACGATCGATTGTCCCTCGCGAAAAAGAAAAGCGCAGAACTAAACGCGAGATTCGCAGATTGGTATTACATCGTTAGCGATTCGGAGTTCAAGCGACTGAAGATTGAGTTGCAAGACTTGATCACGGCAAAGACCCCTGCAGGACCTGGATCGCCGTTAGGTTTGCCAGGACAAGGGCCAGGGCTTAATATTCCTGGACTGCCCGGTCGCTGATTCCGTTCCTCTCCGCGGTTTTCCTCTCATGCTTGAAGCGAAAAGTACCCAACGAGCGTTGGTGCGCATTGGGTACGATGGCCGAGTCCACAAGCAGTTTCTCGGACCGAGGGCCGATGAACGGTTCGAAAACGAATGCAAGATCCTGCGTTTTCTGGAAACGCAACGCTGCCCGTTTGTTCCACGGCTGCTGGCTGCTGATCCAAAGAATCTCGAGATCGTTACCAGCAACTGCGGCTCGCGTGTCGAGCACTTGAGCGAATCTCGCGTCAAGGAATTGTTCGCAGAACTCGAAACCTACGGCGTGCGGCATGACGACGCGTTTCTCCGAAATGTTACCTACCGTGCTTCCGACGGTAGATTTTGCATCATCGATTTCGAGTTCTCGTCCATCCTCGATCTATCGGAGCAACGCACCGTTGCAGCGGATGGAAGCGAAACGGTTTCCCTCGACGCAGCGACCCAGCCGCGCGAGATCACTTGGTCGGCGATGACCCACCCGGGCAATTTCCGATCCAACAACGAGGATCGTTTCTTGCTGATGCTTGCAGACAAACGAGGTGTCCGCTACCTAGGCAAGAGCGGGAACGTATCCTCCGCCGAAGGAGACCTTATCTTTGCGGTCGCTGATGGGATGGGTGGTGAACGGTCCGGAGAACTGGCCGGCAAAATCGCCATCGAACAAATCACGCGAATGATGCCCTCCACCTACCTTCTCAACGATAAGCACCTGATCGAAGCTTCACCCGCAATCCTAAAATCGTTGTTTCAATCGATCCATGCGGAACTCGAGCGGCTCGGCTCCTACGATTCCGCTTGCACCAACATGGGATCCACTCTCACGTTGGTCTGGATCCACCGCAGCATCGCCATGTTTGCCCATATCGGAGATACCCGTCTGTATCGAATTCGACGCGCGACCGAAGAATCGGCGACAGGATATCATCTCGCACAGATCTCCGAAGACCATACGTTCGTTGGCTGGCTGCGACGAACCGGACAAATCAACGAACGCCAAGCCCGTTTTCATCCTCGAAAAAATGTACTCTCTCGCGCTCTAGGCGCAGGCCACCAATTCGTCGAACCGCATTGCGGTACGGTCGAACTCCAACCCGGTGATCGATTGATCCTCTGCTCGGATGGGGTCATCGACGGACTCTGGGATCATGCCCTCCTCGATTTGGTTGTGTTCCCCGACTCGGTACAGTCCTCGCAAGTTCCAGCTCAGCGGTTGGTGTTTTCGGCCGTTTCCGAGTCTGGACGCGACAATGCCACCGCGATCGTCGTGGAAGTGGCCTAGCGGTCCACTCTTCCATTGCCTCGAGCTATTTCCCTGCAGTTTTCCCCGGCCCGCTGTATACTTCGTAGGTTCGCCCACGGACGTATGCAAGGCTGACACAGCCGACAAACGTTAATTTTCGTTTCCATGAGCCCGAGGCGCTAGCCGATTTTTTTCCCGTCGATCGAACTCGGCTAGCGCCTCAGGCTCAATTTTGTTGGCTGTGTCTTCGTTGCCCTCGATCTCCAACCCCCTTGTGATGATGTTCCGATCCTGGTTGCCAAGAAAACGATCGATCGCCCGACGCTCTCGGAATCGACTTCTGGTTATCGAAACGCTATCGCCTCGCCTCGCCATGACCGCAGAAGGGCAATCCTTTGCGCTCGACCAGTCGGTTGATGTATCCGAGTTGATGGGCGAGATCTCCGGTACCATTCAATGGGGCGACGGAACCAGCGCACCTGCCGCAATAGCGTCGAAACCGTCGGCAGGACCACTTCGCGCACGCGTTGATTATACGTTGGATACGTCCGGGTTCTTCCAAGCGAACGAGCGAAAGCTGCTGCTCCAGACCGTGCTCGATTCGATTCTCGCTCGCTTCAACGACACACTGGCAGCGATTCAACCGGCTGCTGGAGACTCCTGGGAAGCTAGATTCAAAAATCCGAGCACCGGTGCGGATACCTCCCGAAGCAATCTGACGATCGCGGCAAATGAAGTCGTCGTGTTCGTCGGTGCCCGAACATTAGGAGCTGAAAATGCAGTGGGGAGTCGCGGCGGATTCTCCGTTTCCTCTTCCCGGCAATCTTTCGTGGATGCGGTACGAGGTCGAGGCCAGGCAGGGGCACTGGCAACTCCCCAGACGGATGTCGGGCCATGGGGCGGAGCCATCGCGTTCGATGCCTCGAAAAGCTGGTACTTCGGCTCCTCTCTCTCAGGCATCACCTCAAGCCAGATCGATTTTGTGAGTGTCGCCGCTCATGAATTCCTGCACGTACTCGGATTCGGTACGACTGCGAGCTTTGACAACAAGATTGTCAACAGCAGGTTCACGGGTACCTCAGCCATTCAGGTCTACGGTTCATCGGTCCCAATGGCCGACGGAGACCACTTCGGAAACTCTATTGCCTACGAAGGCCGACGACCGCTCATGGCACCTAGCATCAGTAGCGGCGAGCGACTGATGTCAACCCGACTCGATCTGGCTGCGATGGATGACATCGGATGGGAACTGATCTCGCCCGTCGCCAGAATTACCGGCAGCAAGGTCTTCGGGGACAACGGTGCGTATTCCGCTTCGGTCTCATTGCAAGGATCGATCGGCACGAAGGCGATCGCTGTTCCCATCTCAATCATCAATGTCGCACCGACATTCGAGCCTCGCGGAAATGCGACCGGGACGGTCGGGGTTCCACTCATCCTGAACCGCATCGGGCGTTTTTCGGATCCTGGTTTTGGTTCCCCACTCAGCTCCCCTCCCACGTCGGAAACATTTACGTACCGAATTCAATGGGGAGATGGAGCTTCGAACAACGGCTCGGCGACCATCGAATCGGTCGGCAACGGCGTCAACCCCACACGCGGTTATTTCGATGGCGTTCACACCTATTCGTCATCAGGAACCTACACGGTCACCTTGATCGTCACTGACGATGATGGAGGTTCATCGCAGCAGCAATTCCAGATCGCGGTTGCTCCGAGTCCGGCCTTGACCCTCACAATCGACAAAAGCACGTTCTCCGAAGCAGGCGGCTCCGGCGTCGCAGTCTTAACGATCTCTCGCCCTGCTTCTTTGTCGGGAACGGAGGTCCTCGTTCAACTGACCAGCAGCGACACCAGCGAGGCAACCCTACCTGCGACTGCGATTCTGGCTGCAGGGGTCACCAGTACAACGGTCGGTGTGACGGCCGTCGATGACCCTCTTTTCGATGGAAGCCAAACGGTGGAATTCAGCGCCTCGGCGGTCAATTTCCAAACCGGACGACTCAACGTCACCGTGACGGATTACCAACCCATCGCCCTGGTTCCCGAAAATACAGAATTGAACGAAGACGATCCAAATCACCAATCGACCCGCGTGACGATCAGTATCCGTTCCCCAGCTCCAGTAGGTGGTGCCCGCGTCGCACTCTCAGCAACGCCCAATGGGGTGCTCAGTTTTCCCACGTCAGTCCTTATTCCCGCTGGGCTGCAACAGACGGATATCGTCATCTCTACGATCGATGATGTCCTACCTCAGCGACTGCGAACCGTACGACTCGACGCCTCGGGAACCAATCTCATCAGCCGTTCTATCGCGTTCAACGTGACCGACTCCGATCCGTTCCGATGGACCAACCCGACGAGGATCATGGACGTGAATAACGACGATTCGATCGACCCGCTGGATGTTTTGGTCATCATCAATGAGATCAACCGCTCGGGCTCTCGCGCGTTGGATCCTGCGAGCGACATTGCACCGCCATTCTACGACACCAACCCTGACGGTTTTATCGATCCCTTGGATGTCCTGGTGGTTATCAACACGATCAACGCGCGCTAGCAGCAACGCCACCAGGTATGGTTCGGGAGCAGCAGCGAAGTGGCGCGTTCCGAGATCGCGGCTCGAAATCGCTCTGCATCGACAGGATAGCCCGCGGTTGGACGCAAATCGGCTCCGACATGCTCGCGCCAATAGTCATTCAGTCGCAACATCAGCAGTTCCCGAACCCATTTGGCCAGCATCGATGCAACCGCCGTAGGAAGCAACGCATCCCCTCCCACTTGAAATCGAACTCGCAAATCATGGCTGCCAAATCGTCCGCGATAGCGACTGCTTTGATCGGTTTCCTCGACGATGTCAAACCAAGGCACATGCTCCTGGAATGCGTGATCGAGCAGCGGCAGATAACGCTTGCGCCCTCCCTGGCGGTCGCAGCATGCGTCGATCGATGCAAAGGCTACCCCATCGGTCTGACCGGTATGGGCGGATATGCAATCACGAAGGAGACCAAGCGACCACTCTCCAAGGGCACTGGCCTTGTTCCCCGAAGTTGCGACGACGCGATTGAACTCTTCCTCGTCCAAAATTCGGATCTGAAATCCCCGAAACTCGATGCCGAGTTTCTCCAGTTTGCGACGACCTGCATCCTGCAATGCGGCCGCAATCGGAGAAAAATCCAAGGCGGTTCGATCCAGCGATGGCGCATACCACGGTCGCGACTCGACGCGGGTGGCGTCTTGGGCCCCGAGGCGATGAATCAAATTCGATACTGAATCGAAGACGTGGCCTTGCAGCCCGAGCAAGAAGTGAATCGCTAAGCTTAGGCTGTGCAAATGACGCTTGTCGGTGTAAATCGCCTTGGAGTCTCCCATGGGTACGAAAAGGGACTCCGATTGCCAGGGGCTGCTCTGAAATTCGGGAGACAGCAACGCGAGCATGCGCTCGGTCTCAAGTTCTTCGGGCACGAGCCAAACAGAAGCGCCGATCACCAACGGTCCAATTTTTGGCCCGTAACCAGCTTCATCGATCCCAATCAGCCACCGCTTCAAAATCTCTTCCTTGACTTCGGTGCATCGATTTGTTCAGAATCGGATTTCTTGGGATTCGGATCACCGTTTTTCTGCGGCTTGTCTTT
>Ga0315902_10010734_pt1 | contig 12104 bp, 14 predicted proteins | sample LakEriMetagenome_9_FD_203523 | JGI IMG/M metagenome (GOLD analysis project Ga0315902, IMG submission 203523) | Freshwater fungal communities from buoy surface, Lake Erie, Ohio, United States - Buoy 12 MA117 | ecosystem: Environmental > Aquatic > Freshwater > Lake > Lake biofilm | place: USA... | reverse complement strand
GACTGAATGAGGCGGAGGGGTCCGAACATAAAATGTCCCACCAGGCTTACGATAGCCACCAGGTACAGGATGAAAGAGGGCCAGAAACTGGTGTAAATGTTGACCACAATGGCGGCCACCAGGAATACGATACCCAGCACCAGGCGGTAGCGGATGTATGTGTTTAATAAGTTCATGTGTTCGTAATTGGTTGGCAAAGGTAGGGTATGATGGCAGATTTGCGGTTGGTGATAGGCGATTTGTGCTATTTTTGCCCTCCGAAATTGAATTTTGGCCCGATAGTTCAATGGATAGAATAGGTGTTTCCTAAAGGTTCCAGTATTGTAAAGACGAAAAGATTATCAATAGTCACAACTGGATTGGTTTTTGGAAAATTTGGGTAATGAAAAATACCAAAGTGTGTAGCAGAAGTGTGTTGCAATTCGGTAAATTTGAAAAAAAATAATCCCGACAGGTTGGGAACGAGCGTTTCCTAAACGTGAGTTCCTTTATTAGGAATGATTTTTAATGAAATGTATAACTGACAGGGATTTGAAAAATTAGATGAACTGTAAATTGAGAAAGTGTGTAGCAAAAGTGTGTAGCAGGATAGTATATTTGATTGAATACTAGCGACCCATAGTTTAATGGATAAAATAAGAATTTCCTAAATTCCAGATGCAAGTTCGATTCTTGCTGGGTCGACACTAAAAGAACCCTTACCAATTTTAAGTAAGGGTTCTTTTAATCATGGATTACTCTAACAAATGTTAATCTACTTCTTAATTAACTCAAAATAAGTGACTTCAAATCTATCCTTAACGACGTTTCCTTGGACTTTTGCTTTCTTTATTGCGTTACAGAAACCCTCTGAATCATGGGCATCGCCATGGTCGTCTAAATCTGTTCCATCCACGAAGTAATTCTTGCCTTTAAATTTAATTGCTAAAAGACAGCCCTTTCCCTCCATTTTAAACATGCAAGTTCCACAAGTGGCTTCCACTTCATAAGTTGGGTTCTTTGGGTTGAATACTAATTTTTTCTTAGTAGTGTCTTGCGCATATGTGATTGAAAAAGAAACCAACATAACGAGTAACAATAAACATTTTTTCATAAAATTGATTTTTAATAATTAAAATATAAACCTATACCATATCCCATATCACTATCATAGTGTGTCCTTAATCCCATATTTTTATTGAAGATATATCGTGCGCCTAACATAAATTCTTTGTCAGTATTGACCATGAATTCACCTCTTAACCGCTTTGATAATGGAATATCCTCTCTCATAAGCTGTAGTCTTAAGTTTCCATCTTGGTATACTTCTGATTGAAAGGTAACCAACATGGGTAATACATATGCAACACCAAAACTTATTTGCCTTCTTTCATCTTTGGTATTCACTTGACCAAATAGGTTTTTCTCGGACTCTCCCTTTTCAAGTTTTCTGTATCTCCAATCAAAACCAATGAACGGCATTAGCCACTGCATTTTACCTATATACCTTCCAATATGCGTTTCGGACTCATATCCATGCATATCATTAAATCCTAATCTCCATTCAGAACCAATACTCCATCTTGTATTCTGAATCATTACCATTCCATCATTACCATTGGTTGCGAAGTCATTTTCAGCCATAGAATGGAATTTCCTATCTTCTCCAAACAACTTTCTTTGGGCTAATTTAGGATTTGGAATTAAAGGATTAGGTGCTTGATTTTGATATGTAAATACTCGACCCATTCCACTCATCATGTGGTATAATATATGGCAATGGAAAAACCAGTCACCTTCCATATTTGCATTAAACTCAAGCGTATCTGTCTCCATTGGCATGATGTCAATGATATTCTTTAATGGTGCATTATCTCCTTGTCCATTAAGAACCCTAAAATCGTGTCCGTGTAAATGCATAGGGTGTCTCATCATGGAACCATTGTAGATAATCATTTTGACATTCTCTCCTTTCTTAATCAAGATTTTATCAGATTCAGAAACAACTTTATTGTCCATGCTCCACACATACCTGTTCATATTACCAGTTAATTCAAACTTAAGTACTTTAGTTGGAGCATCTTTTGGTAATGAGGTGTTATGAGGAGATTTGAGCATAGAGTAGTTCAAAGTAACAATATCAGATAGTGCGTTACTATTGTATTGATTTTCCTTGTTCTCCTTCAATTGAGCATTGCTGGCGCCGGTGATTTCTGGATACATCACTACGTTCATGTCCATTTGATTCAAACTCATATTCATTCCCATATCATCTAAATCTCCATTCATTTTCATCATTGAGTTCATCATCTTCATTCCTTCAAAATACTTTAACCTTGGAAGTGGCGCCATATTTTGTTTTTCTCCTTCGCCAATGTAAAGCAAACTCCTATTTATTCTATCCTCTGATGTAGCTTGAAATGCAAAAGATTTATTCTTTTCAGGTATGGTCAAAACAATATCATACGTTTCAGAAACAGCAATGATTAGTCTGTCAACTTCAGTAGGTTCAACATCATTACCATCATTTGCTACCACTTGGAATTTACCTCCGCCGTAGTTTAACCAAAAATAGGTAGATGCACCAGCGTTAGATATTCTCAATCTTACCTTATCGCCAGCTTTGAATTGAGACAATTGACTTTCTACGTAGCCATTTAAGAAGAATCTATCATAGTAAACATCACTTACATCCATTGCCAACATACGTTTAAACTCATTTTTAACTTTGGTTGTAAAATGACCTTCTTTTATAGCTTCAATATAACTTTGAGTTGAACCTTTTTTAATTGCGAACCAATCTGTCGCATTATGTAACATCCTATGCACATTGTTTGGATTGTAATCTGTCCACTCGCTAATGATTACAGGAATGGTTGGTAAGTCATCTATACCCTTCCTAAAAGTAGTATCGTCACTTCTTTTATTCAATATCATTGAACCATACATCCCAATTTGTTCTTGCAAACCAGAATGACTATGATACCAATGGGTGCCATTTTGAACAATTGGGAACCTGTATACATGAGTTGTATTAGGCTCAATTGGCATTTGAGTTAAGTAAGGCACTCCATCTTCTTTATTAGGAAGAATAAGTCCATGCCAATGGAGAGAAGTACCTTCTTTCAACTCATTGTATACATGAATTTCTGCTGTATCGCCTTGTGTAAAGGTTAATGTAGGCATTGGTATTTGACCATTAACAGCAATTGCTCTTTTAGTTTTACCTGTAAAATTTACCAAAGTGTCTTTTATATGTAAATCATACCTAACAACCTTTTGTGCATAAAGATTAACAGACGCACTAAGAAAACCAATTACACCAAGGTAAATTGATAATTTATTTAATTTCATTATTATGTTGTTATTGTATAGTTTCAACTACTTTACCACAGGTAAGCATTTGATTACCATAATATGGGTTCTTAATCTTGTTTTCTAAACTTAACCAATTAGCACCTTTACCTTTATTCGCCATAGGACAAAATTGATAATAAATAGGTGTTTCAGATTTAGAGACTTTTATTACCAAATAAAGGTTTTTGGACAAACTCATAAAGTGGTCTCTTTGGTGTGTGATTTCTTTTGTTTCACTGATATGTTCAGCATCTTCTTTTAAATCATTAACTACTTTCATCCATTGAGCATGGGTATCGGTGTTAAGCTCACTCATGTTTACTTCTTGTATTGCAGTTAAAAGTGTTTTTGAGGCATTGGACGAACTTGCACCATCGCTTTTCACAAGCGCATCTTTTAATTGGATATATGCACTCAAAACCTTGTTTATACCTGTGTTTGTTTGCGCGTTTGCAATAGTTGCAAATAATATAATGGCAGTAGCCATCAATAGTTTTATTGATTTCATTTTATTAAATTTTAGTAAATGTAAATTTTCAAGTTATATAACTTGACTAAGGAGAAATATAGCTTATGCTATTTTAGGAGGATGCCAAATTGAAATATGGACATCGTTGTAAAAGGAAGGCTTATAGATGTTATACTGCCTTTGTGTAGTAAAATAAAGTACTGTTTCAATAACAATATTTTTTTTAAAGATGTAATTATTGAAACAAATAGAAGAGCATGCACAGTTGTGATGATTACATTTTTTGTTACAATCGTGACCAGAATTCTTATTATGAGTTTTGCAACAATTATCGTTTTGATTACTCTTTACTTTAATTACTGTTAAGTGAATTTTATCTTTAGAGGTTTTAGGTTTATTACACGCTAATATAACATTAGAATGAAATATCATTCCAATTATAAGCATAAAGAATATAATTGACTTTTTAAGCATATAATATTCAAAATTACATAAAAGTTCTGAATAATTATTATGTTTAATAAATGCATTACAAATAACTAAGGTTAATTAACAAACAAATAAAGCCTCCTCACAATTGCTGGTGTGAACTCAAACCCCTTCCTTGTTTTATACCCATTTTGATTGAGTTCATTTGATATATGTGTGTAGTTGATATACCCATGTTTCATTTGGAAGTGTTCGATGAACAATCGTGCCATTTTCCAGTTCTCGTTTTCAAGCCGGTTATTGACAATTGTTTCCAAACCTCTTTTCTTTGCTTCTTTTGTAAGATTTTGAGGCGACCCAAGTTTAACACCTCGAGCTTTAAGTGCAGCCAACCCATTTTTTGTTCTTGATGAAATCAATTCCCTTTCCCATTGCGCTACGCTTCCAAAAATTCCCAAAGTAAGCGTATTCAATTCGGGTAGCTCAATACAACGAAGTTTAACTCCCTTATTTCGAAGGGTGAATAGAAATTCGACCTCACGGGACAACCGGTCTAATTTGGTGAACAATAGTGTGTAACCATATCTAATGCACATGTTGGTGGCATAATCCAATTTGGTTCTGTTATTGTTCTTTCCGCTTTCTTGTTCAATGACTACATCAATAAGATTGTCACCTGTTGATTGAATAAATTGATGAATTCTCAATTGTTGCTCCTCTAAACCTAATACTTGTCTACCTGTACTTGTTCGAACGTATGCAATGTAATTTTCCATGTTTTTTCGTTTTGGCTAATATAACAGCCAGAACTTAACATGCCATAAACGAGGGTTTAAGATTTGCAAACTTTAGCGTTTTGCTAGAGGTTTTACTAGCAAATCCTACGTTTTGTTAACTTTTTTAGTTCTAGAAAAATAATTACCCCCACTCATCGTCATACACTTCAGGATTTGAGTCAGGGTCAAATTCTGTGGTATCACCTTCAAGGAGTTCAACCTTAACTTCAAAAATTGTTTGGTACTCTATAAGTCCAGCTATGAAGCAACTAACGTCCTCAATATCTCCACCAATACCGACTTTGGGTACATCCATTCCATACTTTGACATCATGTTCTTTAATACATTTTGAACGAATTGGTAACTCTCGGAGTTTTGAAGATAACCATTGATTTGACTTCCACGTGCAAGTGTGAATACCGCTATATCTTTAGATTTATTTTCCATTGGGTTGTGAATTGATTAAGTATGTCTTGGTTATTTTTTCTTGTTCCATTAGTGAAACCACTTTGCTTGCAAGTGTTCGGAATTGCTGCTCGCTGATAATAATCTTAATAGGTCGTCTTGTTTCTTTCTGAATAAGGTCTTTGAATTTCATAGTTATCTTCTTTTAATATAAATATCCAATTCGTACAACAAAGTCTTCCAGATTGTCTGCAATTGCAAAATAAAAGGGTTGTTTCACGAAAGGGTCAGTATTTCACACTTCACTTTAGGGAATATTCCTTTTTGTGTATTTCTTGATAGAACTACCAATATCGAGAGCGGTGAAATACATTGAAAATATCATGTGTGATTTTCGTTGTCGAAGTCAATCTCCAAAGTCTTACGGCAAAATATGCTTCTATTTATACTTCCGGGAATATTCCTTTTAGTTAATTTTTGGGAAGGGGGACGGCGCAATGAGGGGGTTGGGTTTGAAGTCGTGAGACTTCGTCAACGTTCGTTACACTCACTTCCCGGTTGAGGAGTTTTTATCTTCTAGATAATTTTTGCTCTACCTCAATAATACTTTTTAATACTGGAAATACGACATTGTATTCATCCTCGTCAACTGCATCCTTGAATAAGTTAATTGTCGCTGGCTCTGCATAAAAAAATATTTCTTCCCCTAGACTAGATTTATCAACTGCTTCTACTGCTAATTGTTCTAGTCTAATATTAAGAAATTCATTCATTGACATTCCAGAATTTGAACTTTGCCCAGTATTCTGGATTGGTTTCTGAATTATTTTATCTGAATTAGTAGTTGTATTAGTTGTGTTCTCAACAGAACTATCAACCACCACTTCGGGAACTACCAACTTAACATCACGAGAACTACCAACCTCCATTTCGGGAACTACGGTATGTTTCTTAATAGAACTACCTTTTGTAATAGTTCTCCCAATACATAGCTTCCCTTTGAAGTGATTTTTGGTGGTAATATATCCCAACTCCGTCAACTTGTTTACTCGCTTGTTAACCGATGTCCTTCCAATTCCCAATAATTTCCCAAAGTGGTTATCAGAAGCTATGCATCCATCCGGTAGTTCACATAGTGAATAGATTTCTGATAGCAACGCTTTGTTTGCCCAGTCTAATTTTTTATCAACCTTAATTTCTTCAGGTATCCAGATTCCTTTTGTTTGATTTTTCTTGTTTCCCATTGTATTCCATTTCTTAATAAATACTTCGAGAACTACCAAAATCCAAAGTGGCTACAAAAAATATGGCAAGTGGGACAATTTTACCTTCTCAACTGATATTTATATATAAAGAATAGACATGAGAACAAAAAAAGACAACAACAAAACCGAATTCGTTAGATTGAGAATTGATACAATCGAAAAAAATAGACTTGAAAAATTATGCAGTATGACTCGCCGTCAAAAATCTGACATAGTACGTGAATCCTTATTTGAATTATATAAACTGAAGTACCCAGAATGTTTGAACTAGCAATTGCTCCGCATGGAACATACTAGCAAATAATCAATTTTATTAGCACCACCATTTTTTGAAATCCTGGACGAAATTACCCAGGATTTTTTTTGCGGTATCGTCGCTTATATACCCCCCTTTATATATACGTATATATAAGAACGGATACATACACCTCCTTCCTGCGGCACTTCCCGCCGGCAGGGGTAGTTAAATTATACACTAAAACTTGAACCAAATCTATCAATTGCTTCATCGCTATATCTACTTGGGAACTGTTTGATGTAGGATTGTGTAATTTGAATGGATGCATGACCCAAAGCAAAACTGATTTCCTCAACCGTAGCACCTGTACTTAACATGTAGTATGCGAAACTATGTCGGCTGACGTGCGATGTAATTTTTTCAACACCAATACGGTTAGCAATTCTTTGGAGTCTTCCATTATACTTTGTTCTTGCTCGATGTAACTTGTACAACTGGTCTTTAGTTAACTCCTTCTTATCCATAATCCTTAAATCCTTAAAGTCTTCCGAATTCAGATAATCAAAAACCAATCCCTTGGGTTTAGCACCCATAATGTCACACATTGAATTGGCTACCTGCTTTTCAACTCTGTAAATTACCTCCTTTACAACCTTTAACCTTCTGGTATTATCTTCGGTTCGGTCTTCCTGTAAGAATTGTTGAAATTGAACCAAATCATCAATGGTTAAATCCTCCAATGGTTTTTGATGTGATTCAACACAAATTAGTTCATCAAGTTCGTAACCTTTCAAATCAATATCTCCAAGTGTATTTGCTTTCTTTGCAGCTTCAAATTCTGCTGAATAAAAATACCCCAACATTTTAGCTGCCTTATAACTGAAGGGGATACTAATTTTTTTACCATTCTTCTTGACTATAAATTCAATTCTCCCTTTAATAAAGTGTTTGTAATTCAGAAGCAAAATATCACTTACCCTCAAACCACTTAAAAAGAACTGAAACAAAAACTGAAACTTGGCTTCATTGGTCTTTTCAATTTTTCTATTCGATTGATGACTATATCCAATCAACCTTTCGATTTCGTCAGGGTAAAGCATTCTTGGTTCAACTATGTCAAAGTCCTCTACACCAGCAGCATAATGAATGGTTTTTATCTCCTCTTTCTCTGGATTCAATTGGTTGTACTTTTTAACAAAGGTTTGAATTACAATTACGTAGTTGAAGACTGTTTTCGTTTTTTTGGTAATTGCACTATCCCTGTTGGAATATTGCCTTTTATACACCCATTTCTTATAACCTGCGATGAAATCTACCTTTCGTAATTCTTCAAAGGTTAAAATATCCCTACCCAATACTTCCTTTGTGTATTTCTGCAAGGAATTGATTACTGTAGTGTACTTAATTTTAGTCCCTTCGTTACTATAGTTCTTATCAAGATAGTCCTTTGCAAATTCGATGAAGCAGTCCCTGTTGGTTTTCACTGCTGTTTTATTAGCTGCTAAAAATTCAGCCTTGTGCTGATTCAGCAGGTAGTTTATCTTTTCGTGCTCAATTTCATGATTAACCTTTACCTCCTGATTTTTCCCATCCCAGTATTTTAATGGTATGGATATTTTAAGTGAATCCCGACTAATTGCTACTCGGTTTTCATAAACGGCCTTATAAATCGTTCCAATTTTGGAATTGCTTTTTGATTTACGTAAGAAGAAAAACTGATACATGTTGTTTATTTTCTAATTGAGAATAAATTGTTTTTGGTTGGGAATTCATTGCAGGATATACATACTTTAACACGCTTCACACCGAGGTATTTTAATGCGTAGTACCTTTTTAACCCTTTTACAATCATGAATTCCTCATTTGCTAGCAATGGTTCATGTAGTTCACCATGTTTAATTTTTTCTGCGATAGCTACAATATCCCTCAACTTAAATTCAGGCAATGTTCTTGGTAACCTCACCTTATCCAACGGCATGTCCCTCAAATTGTCATTAAACAACTGATTCAACACAATAGTCGTTTGACCTGTGTCACCGGTTATAATATGATTGCTGAAGTGATTCATTGCAGAACTAATCCTGCAGCACACTTGGCTAATTTAACAGCAAAATGTACTAACAGGCGCTAGAAATCTAAAAATGCGGTTAACCACCACCGCAAGGATTGAATGATTAAAATTGACCTACTACCTCTTTTTTAGATGTACTCACCTTTGCAACCTTTTTTGTTGCAGTACCGAATAATCTGCTGGTCATTTCAGGTTTGTATTTATCAATGGCTGTGAGGACATTTTTACTGGCCTTTACAACCAACTTATTTTTTTCTGCATTACCTACAAATTTTCGATTCATAATAGTAGCAGCAGCAGCTACATCACCTTTCATGGATATATCTACTACCAAATCATTTTCCTTTGTCGTAAGAAAAATTGGAATTACCGAAGCAGCATCTGCGACTGTACCTTTGTCTTTGTAATTGACAATGAAGTCTTGTAGACTTTGATTATTGATGTAGTTTGAACACTGAAGGTAAATGTCGGTACTATCCCCATCGCTGTCAACTTTTCCAATGGGAAATGCATTAGTATTCACTCTATCCTTTTCAAATTTGACAAACCATAAAATCTGTGTGATACTGTCTGGTAAATTATTACCTGCTTTCTTTTCTGTTAATGAATCAGAATTAGGTGTAAATAAGGTTTGCTTATAAACTAAACCTGTTTCATTTTGAACAGCAGAAATTACCTTGGATGGCAATTGTTGAGCAATACCATTTAAGTATACTTCCTTCACACTAACGAAGTAGTGTGAATTGTTATTAGCACGCTTTTGAGTATATGGTTTAATCTTCACCGCTGTCTTTAACGCATAAACTTCAAGAGCTTTTTCATTAGTATACTTCTTACCATTATCATCCGTTTGTGTTAACGTGCAGTTATCCGGTTGATAAAAATATACCTTGGCTTTAACCTTTTCCTCTTGGAGGTGCATCATCATTTCTTCTTCTGCATCATCAAAGATTACGATACTATTACTTGTAGCTTCAGGTAATTTGAACGCCGTCTTCTTTACCTTATCAAGATTTTCTTCATCTTTAATTTTTTTCAAGGCATCTTTGGGTGACATTTTCATCTCCAATACCTGTTTGGTAATTGCTTGAAATTCCTCTTTTTGAATTCTTTCAAGAATACCTTTTACTGATGTTACATCAGCATTTCGCTCAAGTAACCACTGTGACAACGGAAATGGCGTAGCATCGGTTTTCAAAATATCCTCCACCTGTCTTAACGTTTTTGCATCCTTGTGACGATATTGAAGTCTTTGGGCAATCGAAACATATCTATCATAGCCAGCAGTAGTTTTTTCGCCCTGTTTTTTTCCAAAGGTTTGAAATGAAATCAGAAGCTCATTTCGTCTGTCCATCCATGTTTTCTCACGCTTTTGATTTAAGGATACTCTATTAGCTACTGTTGTTTCCAAGTTGGTTTCTCTAACAGGTACTTCCATAATTGCACCTGATTCAATAGCTGCGAAAAGACAACGATAACCATCAACTGGGATTCCATCTTTTGAAAGAGTAATTGGGGTCATAATACCATTCTCTTTAATATCTTCTAAAATTGATGCAGTTTCAATCTCGTAGACTGAAAGTAATTCGGTTGGAATTGACGTTTTTAATTCCAACGCATTTTTATAATTTTGTGACATAAAATTGTCTTTTGAAAGTTTGATAATTTTTTTAATTGGGTGATGTTGTTAGCGCAACAGCACCCTTTTTTGTTTCGCAGCACCTTGTGCCAGACAAATATTTTACTGGACTTCTGATTGAATTCATTCTAGACAGTTTCTAATCAAACCTTCTTAATATGATTGGTAGAGGTCTATTATCTTCAACTGGATGACATTCAAAGAATCTCAACACATTGTATTCAAAAAAATCTACGGCTTCGTAATAATAATCCCACCTTTCATCTTCATCAATCTCAATTCCATGTTCCAAATCCTCTGCAATTGCAGCATCGGCCATGCGATTCAAGATTTGGTCACCATCATAAATAATTGCTTTAGAATGGTAATCATATCCAATGATGGAGTCTTCATAACCTCCCAAGAATATTGAATCTTCACATTCAAGTTTTACAGTTTCAACAAACTCATTTAATTCATTCTCTGCCATTTTTGGAGAATTATCAAATTTTGTTACCGTTGGAATTGCCGCTGCTGAAGGAATAGTAACCAAACTTAAATTCTTGATTTTTTGACCTACTTGTTTATTTTCAGTTGCTTTAATTATTCTCATATTTCTATTTTTAATTTAAAAGGGGTTGAATGTCTTCGATGTAAGCGTATATCAAAAGGTCATTATGAATATCAGGCGATGGTATCATAGTCTTTTGAAAATATAGGTCAAGCACAGCTTCGGCGACCTCCGGTTTACCTGAGCAGATATTATTGCTGTATTCAGTCCATTTCTTAAAACTTCCCTCATCAGCTAGTTCCATGAATAGTTCATAGTCGTCATATTCCAAACAAGATTCAATTCTGGTTTCGTTTACCAACTTCTCAATCTGATAAAAGTCATCGCCAAAAAAATACAGTAGTAGTTTTTCTACATTTTCATGAACGTCATCAAAATCAAAATCATCTAACTCAATTTTGACTAGTTTCAACATTTCAATTTTTGAACTATTGACAACTACTTCAGCATTTTGAGAAGGACTGGACGCTGCACCTACAATCATCTTTTTTATCTTTTTCATATTACTAATTTTTTAAAAGTTATGCGGCGTTTCTTGTTGTTCTACCGTAATCCCAACTGTCATAATCAAGTGTACCAACCATACCTGCTTCAAAATCATCGTACGCTGGTTCAATCATAAAACCATAGTTGGCAAACTTATTTGATTTCAATGCAGCTCCAACTGAATCAAATGTTACCAAGAAATGCATAGCAATCGTAAAAAAGTGTTCATCAACCGGTGCGTCTGATACATATAAATCCATAAGCATCTTATGGAATTGATACTTCGATGAATAACGATACACCTCACTCTGATTTACATGATTATAAGTAATTGTAAATCTTTCCAAATCTGTTGCGAAATCAATTACTTGATGACCTACTTTTGGATGGTTCATAAAAAAGGAAATTCCAACACGGATGTCCTTTGCTTCAATTTTTG
>Ga0315902_10010733_pt1 | contig 12105 bp, 8 predicted proteins | sample LakEriMetagenome_9_FD_203523 | JGI IMG/M metagenome (GOLD analysis project Ga0315902, IMG submission 203523) | Freshwater fungal communities from buoy surface, Lake Erie, Ohio, United States - Buoy 12 MA117 | ecosystem: Environmental > Aquatic > Freshwater > Lake > Lake biofilm | place: USA... | reverse complement strand
CTTTTATGGGTCAAAAACCCGCCGTAATCTTGTATTGTCAAAGCGACAAACAATCCAATCCAAACGAAAAACCAAGCATCCAAAACCTACGAAAACCCAATCCAATCCAAACGAAAAACCAAGTATCCAAAACCTACGAAAACCCAATCCAATCCAAACGAAAAACCAAGTATCCAAAACCTACGAAAACCCAATCCAATCCAAACGAAAAACCAGATCCAAAACCTAGAAAAAACCAACATCCAAACCTACCCAAAACCACAGGCGATCCTATCCTAGAAACCTCAAAAATCTTAATCAAGCCTGAAAATATTGCCCCGCTTTTGCGGGGCATTTTTTTGTCAGCTATCTATTTAGAATGGTTCGAACATCTCTGATCAATTCTTTTGGGATAAAATATTCAAAATATCTTTTGTCTGCCTCACTTCTTTCGCTACAGATCAAACAATTATCATATCCGGTCATGTATCTAAATTTTTCATTGATACCATGGATCGCCTCACTTCTTACCTTTTTCTGTAGCCCGATACTTTTATCTTTCACGCCCAATACATAGTTCAGATCGTCAATATCAGCCCGTTGCTTTTTCCTGCCTTTATCAAGGAGCAATTCTATCAGAGAAATTTCAATGACTGTAAACCTTGTTGTAAAGAAAGGGTCTTCTGCCTTGAGATTTGGATTTTCGGAGGACCCGCTGAGAAATTTGTAAACAAAGAGTGAAATCGAAATCAATAATAGTATAGCGGATGACCAATACACTTCTTCAGGAAGAGATCGTTTAAATATCGGGTATGGCTCCTCGATAAATTTTTTCATTGGAAGTATTAGAGAGTCCAATGTGTTGGACTTTTTCGATTTGAAGTATATTTTATTGTCAGAGCAGAAGTATAAGTCCTGGAGAAGAACTCGTGAGAAAGATTGTGAATACGATTTGTCGGACATCTTGTAAATCTTATTCGAGATTATGTCTGCTGTATAAAGTTCAATTCCATGTATAAAATAGAATCCTCTTTGATGTTGCATTTGAAAAACACCCTTGGTTATAATTTCAAATGCTTGCTTATGCAGTGGCATATGTTCTATCCATGTCATTGTTTTCAGATCCAGTATAAATGATTTGTTTTCAATATTTTTCTCATTTACGGTATTGATGATGGCATCGTTGGTAGCCTTCTCATAGAGTAAGTAAATCCTTTCCTCTTTTCTATTGTACCAAATGGAGGGTTTTGGCATAGAAGGGGGATATATTTCTTTTGACAATGGAGATACATCCCATTCTTTATCCAGGTAGTTGAATTTTTTCAACAATCCATTGGATTTCCAAAACCCATATCCTCCCAAAATAAAAATATTTCCATTGTGTAAAAACGGATATCCGCCATTATTATAGTTGATGTTATGTGTATTGTCTATGCGAATAAATTTCAATATTGAATCACTCTCCATCCTTCCTTCGTATAGAACACCTGTTCCGTCCATGTGTATATAAATAGAAGAATCAGATTTCAGCAGTTGTTGTTGGTATTTCCTTATAATGCGATCATCCAACTTTAAAATCGATTGAGGATCGCCACCAATTGTATATACATCTTCTTTGATGGATAATAGTTTTTTCAGATAAACATCTACTGAGACAGTAATAGCAGAATCTTTGTAGTTATCAATCGTCTGTGCTTTCAGGCATACAGAACAGAGCAACAGAGTAGCATAAAGAGGAAACGCCCTTGTCATTGAATGAATTCTTGAATATGAGTAATTCCTTCCTGTGAAAGGCAAAATTCAAAAAAGCGTTTATCGTCTTCAGATCGGATTGACAAAATGAGCGATGTATTTGCGTTACTGAGGTAGGAATATTTCTCCTGAATGCTGCCGAAAATGTCACTCCTTACCTTTTTTTGCATTCCTGTTTTCTTATCTTTAATACCCAGAACATAATTTATGTCTGACACAGTTGCACTCTTTCCAATGTTTGTTTTCTCCAATAACAACTTCAACAATGCCTTTTCAATATCATTGAATGCAAGTTGATAATTTCCTTTTTTTAAAGGCATGGTAGTTCCGGTGTCTTGTCCCACTCTCAGTTTTTGCCATGATATGAAAAGTAAGAATATGATGGGGGATAATAAAAATCCAATCATTAATGGGAGATCTATATTCATGTTCCAAATCGGATCAGATATAGGAATAAAGTCCTCTTTAGTCAATTTGACGGAGTCGGTAGTGCCGTTTATGCCATTGTAAAAGTAAATATGGTCTTTATATTCGTAAAGGAAGCCTTTCTGTTGAGCTCTTATTAGTGTTTGATTAAAAGAGGCTTTTGTAGAAATGCTGATGGTGTTATTATTGAAATCAATCCAATAAACATCCTGTTTCTGGTTCACCAATAATCCATGAGATGTGTTAGTCGCGGCTGTACCATTTCTGAAAATTTCAAGAACCTTTTCAGTCGCCACCCCTAATTTTTGCCACTTACTTTTATCTAAATCTAGCAGAAAGGAATTAGGATCAATTTTACCCATAATATTTTCTTGCCCAGCCACGCCTGCGTTGACTTTGGATTGAAAAGGGACATAGAGTTGATTTTTTTCGTGATCAAACCATGAGTTTCCAATATTAAATGCCTGTGGTATTATTTCACTTTCCATAGCAACGAAATCCCACTCTCTGTCTTTTCGGTTAAAATGTTTCAGGATGCCATCGGTCTTCCAAAACCCATATCCACCAAAGCAATAGAGCCCTCCTTTGTAGTAAAAATAATACCCTCCAATATTATAATTATGGTTCTCAGAGTGATCAAGTCTTTTGAATAGGTAGCTGGTATCATTTTCGCCCATGCATTCATAGATCCTTCCGCTTGAACCGATGGTAATGGAAAACGTACTGCCATTCTTTAGTAGAATTTGAGGTTTTGCTGCATAAATCGGGTTTTGAAGCTTCAAGAAAGCATTGGGTGATCCCAAGGCAGGATAGATAAATCCTGTTCGACCCATAAAATCCTTTAAGAAAACAGATTTTGGAGTAGTCAAAATGCTATCTTCCTCCTCAAGAGCCATTATGTTGGTGACGAAAAATAAAATACATGTGATAAAAACTATTGTCCTCATTAATGACTGGAAATCAATTTTTTAAATGGAAAGTAACCGACCTTTCAACTCACCAATTCTTCCTTGAATTTAGGAAATAACCCATTCGGAAACCTAATAGTTAACCCATTTAAGTATTCTTAATATGTAATTAACTGAATTTTACGCTGTTGATTTTTGAGGGGTATCATTTGAATGATAGCCATAAAATATGGGAAATTTCCCCGTTAATTTATGAACAGCACCACCCAGATCCCATGCAAGCATGGGATTTTTTCTTTTAAGTCATTCATTTTCATTAACTTCGCATCATTCATATAGCCCTCAGAGGCCCTGTTACTCTTAATTTCAATCAAAGTTTCCCAGGTTTTTCAGTGCAGGTTATATACTCCCGATAGCATGTTGGGAGGTTTCATTTTAAATGTAATGTTTTGTTATTCAACGACTTAAAAATCATTGAGCCGATCATGCGATCGCTCACAATGGAAGGCTATACGCAGCCAACCCCCATTCAGCAACAAGCCATACCAGTGGCCTTGGAAGGACGTGACTTATTGGGCTGTGCCCAAACCGGAACCGGAAAGACAGCTGCATTCTCCATCCCCATTCTGCAGCACCTGTTTCAGGATAAGCAGCAAGGAAAAATAGGGAAGGGAATCAGCGCACTGATACTTACCCCTACCCGTGAACTGGCTATCCAAATTCATGAAAGCATAGAAGCCTATGGCAGGTATCTGGGTCTCAAACATTTGGTGATATTCGGCGGGGTATCCCAGCATCCCCAGACAGATGCCCTTAGGCGGGGAACCGATATCCTGATTGCCACACCCGGCAGGTTGCTGGATCTCATGCAACAGGGATTCATTCACCTCGACTCCATTCGATTCTTTGTTTTGGACGAAGCTGACCGGATGTTGGACATGGGATTTATCCATGACGTCAAGAAGGTCATCAAGCATTTGCCCGCGAAGCGACAAACTCTTTTCTTTTCGGCTACCATGCCGGCAGAGATTGCATCCCTTGCGAACAGCATTCTCACCCAACCCGTCAAAGTGGAGGTAACGCCGGTATCCTCTACGGCACAGACCATAACCCAGTCGCTTTATCATGTCGAAAAAGGCAATAAAAAATATTTGTTGATCCATCTATTGGAGGACAAGACTATTGAAAGGGTATTGGTTTTTGCCAGGACCAAACACGGATCAGATAAGATCGTAAAAGACCTGGTCAGAGCCGGCATTACCGCTGAAGCCATTCATGGAAACAAGTCACAAAATGCCCGTCAAAGAGCCCTTGGAAACTTTAAATCTGGTTCAACCCGGGTATTGGTTGCGACGGATATTGCGGCGCGTGGAATCGACATTGATGAACTGACCCATGTCATCAATTATGAACTGCCCAACGTTCCGGAAACCTATGTACACCGTATCGGTAGAACCGGACGGGCAGGAGCGAGCGGAATTGCCCTGTCTTTTTGCGACCAGGAGGAAAAAGAATACTTGAGAGACATTCAAAAATTGATTGGGAAAACCCTTCCTGTTGTGGGAGATCATCCATTTGCAGGGCAGTCAGTCCCAATGTATGCAGAGCAAGCTGTTGTGGCAACCAGAAGATCCGGTCCTTCAACCTTTTCCTACGGTAACCAACGGGCAAAAGCATCACCCCAAAAGAGTTCTGATATTTCTCGAAGAGAAGGCAAAATCCGGTTGATTAAGAAGGCATAACCTTTTTAAACAATCCTTCACAAAATGCTGTTTATCTTTGCTTTGTAGTAGCTCTAAATTTCTAATATGGCTGGACTAGAAGAGGTATCGCTGGCGCGATCCATCAAGCAATTTTTTGAAGTAATCAGACTTGAGAAAAGGGAAGTCTCAGCCATCTATTTTTTTGCCGTCCTCAGTGGTCTGATTCAGCTCTCCCTCCCTCTAGGTATTCAAGCCATCATCAATTTCGCACAGGCCGCAGCCGGTCAAAGCAAACTTCCTGCCTCCATGTGGTTGCTGATCTTTTTAGTGGTCATGGGTGTTTTGGCTGCAGGTGTATTGCAAGTGAGCCAAATGCGTGTGGTGGAAAAGATCCAGCAAAGGATCTTTACCCGTTATGCTTTTGAATTCACCTATAAAATCCCAAGGCTGAAAACTTCAGCTACTGAAAAATATTATTTGCCTGAATTGGTCAATCGTTTCTTTGATACGGTTTCACTGCAAAAGGCCTTGTCGAAGTTGCTGGTGGACATCCCTCTTGCCGTTATTCAAATCCTTTTTGGATTGATTCTGCTTTCTTTTTATAACCCGGTATTCATCATTCTTGGCCTAATGATGCTGGCCATTCTCTATGGCGTGCTGTATTACACTTCAAAGCCTGGTTTGGAAGCATCCCTTAGAGAAAGCAATTACAAGTATAGTGTTGCAGGATGGATCGAAGAGCTGGCCAGGAGTTTCAAAAGTTTCAAGGTGAATGGCAACCACAATCTTCACCTAAAAAAAACAGACCTATTGCTGGAAGGATACCTTCAATCAAGAACAGATCATTTTCAGGTGCTGAAGTTTCAATATTGGGCGTTGATCTTCTTCAAACTACTCATCACAGCCGCTATGCTGATCATCGGTGGTGTTTTGCTGATCGAGCAGGAATTGAACCTTGGGCAGTTCATTGCAGCAGAAATAGTGATCCTGACTGTTTTGGCTGCAGTTGAAAAACTAATTCTGAGCCTAGACAAAGCTTATGATCTCTTGACCAGTTTGGAGAAATTGACCAAAGTAACAGGCAAAGAACTGGAAACCGGAGGAAGCCTCAAGTTTGAAACCGAAGGGAAAGGTTTAGGTATTAAGATTCAGAACCTGAGTTTTGGATACCATGATGATCACAAGGTTTTGGAAGGAATAGATTTGAATATTGTACCTGGTCAAAAAATTGCCATCATGGGGGATGCAGGCTCTGGCAAATCCACCTTGCTGGAACTGCTGACAGGTTCGCTCCAGTTTCAGGATGGAACACTTCTTGTAAATGGTATACCCATCGGTAATCATGAAATTGAATCTTACCGCAGACATGTAGGAGTTTTCTATCATGAGCAGGATATTTTTCATGGTACACTGATGGAGAATCTTACCATGGGGGATGAATCCATCCGGTCACAAGATCTTATCGGACTTGCTGATACAGTTGGATTGAGACAATACATTGAATCCCTCCCCCAAGGATTTGACGCCATGTTGGAGCCAACAGGGAAGGGATTGAGCACCCTCTATGCCAAAAAAATCCTCTTGCTGAGGGCTTTTGCACCCAAGCCGGAGCTCTTGTTGCTGGATGAACCTTTTGAACTGGCTGGAGCGGAAGATTCTCAAAAGATCTCTAACTATCTTTTGTCTTTGCAAAAGACCACTCTCTTGGTGGCAACGGGTAATCTTGATTTTGTCAGACAATGTGATACACTCATCATCCTTGAAAAAGGGAAATTAAAGCATGCCGGTAAACCCATGGATGTATTGAAAACCGCAGGAAAGGAATAAGATGAAAAACATAAGTCAAACCATAAAAAAAGAAACAGGTTTTCAACCCAAGTCACCGGGTATGATCTATCGTGCCGAAAAGGAAAGTAAGGTGAAGTATTGGTTCTATGGTATTTTGGGTGCGTTGATCATTGTGATGTTCCTCCCCTGGACCCAAAATATCAATACTGCTGGAAAAGTAACTACCCTTTATCAGGATCAGCGTCCACAGGAACTGAATTCCATCATCCCAGGAAGAATTGTGAAATGGTGGGTGAAGGAAGGTGACTTTGTTAAGAAGGGCGATACAATTGTTCAATTGTTGGATATCAAAGACGATTACCTGGATCCCCAACTATTGCAAAGAACGGAAGAGCAGTTAAAGGCCAAACAACAAAAGATCGTTTTCTACAATGACAAGATCAATGCAACAGAGTCACAGGTTGCCGCTTTGGAACAATCACGTGACCTGAAGCTGAACTCCCTTGAAAACAAGATTGAACAGACGCGTAGAAAATTGCTCAGTGACAGTGCAGAAGTCGTGGCTGCTGAAATCGATTATGGTATCGCTACCCAACAGCTGAACAGGGGTAAACAAATGATGAGTGAAGGGGTCATTGCACTGACGGAATTGGAAAAACGAACAGCCCAGTTCAATAAAACACAGGCAATCCTCACAGAGAAACAACAGAAGTTTCAGAATACCCGACAGGACCTGGTGATTTTGAAAATCGAGATGGGCAATGTTCGACAGGAGGCAGCCGACAAGATCTTCAAAGCACAAGGTGATATCGCTTCAGCAAGAGGAGATGTAGCAACAACCGATGGAGAAGTGGCAAAAGGCACCAATCAACTGGCCAATTATGTGATCAGGGGAGGACAACGTTGGTTGATCGCTCCCCAAGACGGTCAGGTCATCAATGCCAGAAAACAAGGTTTGAATGAAACCGTGAAGGAAGGTGAGACCATTGTCGAAATAGTACCCAACAAGATCGATTATGCAGTTGAGCTCTTTGTGGATCCGATGGATCTTGTATTGATCGATCGCGGTCAGGACGTGAGATTGATCTTTGATGGTTTTCCTGCCATTGTATTCTCAGGATGGCCAGCGGCTAGCTATGGCACCTTCTTGGGAGAAGTGATCGCAGTGGAAACCAATCTGAGCAGCAATGGTAAATTCAGGATATTGGTCGTGCCTGGCAAAGAAGAAAAAAAATGGCCGTCCAATGTCAAGATCGGGGCAGGTGTCCGCGGCTTTGCCATGTTGAAGAATGTAAGCATCTGGTATGAGCTATGGCGACAAATCAACGGTTTCCCGCCTGAGTATTATAAAGTGGCGACTGACAAAAAGAAATCATGAGGAGGATTGGACTGATATTGTTTTCTTGCTGGATCTCTTGTGCTTGTATGCAGATCAAGGCGCAGGACAAAACGCTGAGCCTTGACCAAACCCTGGATATCATCCGCAAGTACCACCCCGTTGCCAAACAAGCCGCCATTGAAGTAAGCATGGCAAAGGCCGCCCTCCAATCTTCCAGAGGGGCGTTCGACCCTGCTTTTTATTTGAGTACGGATAGAAAAACATTCACTGGCATCGATTATTATTTTCATTCGAATCCCGAACTGAAGATCCCAACCTGGTTTGGCATCGATGTCAAGGCAGGGGTAGAAAATAATTTCGGACAAAGGATTGCACCAGATATAACATTGAGCAAGAGCAGTTATGTTGGAGTGACCATTCCTGTATTGAAGGGATTGTTGTTCGACAAACGCAGGGCAGCCCTGAAGCAGGGTAAGATCATGGTAAACATGAGCAGACAGGAACAACTGTTGATGCTCAACGATTTGCTGTTCGATGCAACGGAAACCTATTGGAAATGGGTGAGTGCTTATCAGTCCTATCTCATTTTCACCAATGCTCTCACCACCAATAAAGCCCGTTTCGAGTTGGTGAGGAAAGCATTCATATCAGGTGACCGCGCTGCCATTGATACCACAGAGGCATTGTCTCAACTCCAATCCATCGAGGCCATGCAGAATCAGTATGGGTTTGAGCTGCAAAAAGCGCGCCTGACATTGAGCAATTTCCTTTGGAAAGAAAACAATGAACCTTACGAACTTACTGAAGACATTCAGCCCGATCCTTCCTGGAACCTTGTTCCATTACCCAACTATCCTTTGCCCAATCTGGCCCAAACCATTGATACAGCCATTCAATTCCATCCCAAATTGGTTTCAATGGATTTCAAGATGGATGTTTTACAATTGGAAAAAAGACTCAAGTTTCAATCGCTTCTTCCCAAGTTTGATATCAATTATAATTTTCTGAACAAGGGCTATGCCTTCAACAATATGCTGGGACAACCCCTGTTCAATAACAACTACAAGTATGGTGTCTTGTTTGCACTCCCCCTCTTGCAGCGGGAGGCAAGAGGCGACTACCGGATGGCAGGATTGAAGATCAATGATCTCGATTTTTCTACTATGCAAACACGACTGGAGATCAGCAACAAGGTGAAAACCTATTTCAACGAATTGCTGGCCATGCAAAAACAATCGATCCTGTTCCAGGACAATGTCCGCAACCAGCAAGCCTTGTTAAAAGCAGAGGAGATGCGTTTCTCAATCGGTGAAAGCAGTATGTTCCTGGTCAATGCAAGGGAAAATAAATTGCTGGAAACAAACCAGAAGCTTGCTGAGCTCAAAACGAAATTCTTCAAAAGCCTGATGGCTGTCCAGTGGGCAGCAGGACAGGTGAGATAAGGCTACTTGCTTAAATCCAACACCACGTGTTTTACTTTCTTTCTTTTCCAGGTATAGGTGATGTGTACCAGTCCGTCTGATGTCTGTATCACAAAAGGATAAGAGAATTCCATCTTGGGCTCATTCTCCAGTATTGCATAGGGTTCCCAGTTTTTTCCATCTTTTGAAATAGCTACATTCAAAGGAGATCTTCCGCCCCAACCATCTTTGATGGATTCAGGGGGTTTCACATTGTTGTATACCAAGAGATGTCTTCCATCTTTCAAGGTGATCGCATCGATGCCTGAATTGTTGTTGGGCATCTCCGTTTGTTGCAAGGAACTCCATGTCTTTCCATTGTCCCGGCTCCATGTTTCATTGATGGTTCGGTTCTGGCTCCTGGTGAGTGCTTGCAAGGTTTTGGCGTCGTGCCTTATTACAGCAGGCTGAATACCGCTGATGGGTTTGCCATCATTGAGGTCCGGCCCCTTGGTCCAGGTTCGGCCATTGTCCTTCGTAAATTCAAAATGCACTTTCCATCCATCCCTTTCTGTACTGGAAGGACATATCAATATCCCATCCGCTTCAAAAGGTTGATTGCGGATCGGCCCCAGTATACCATCCGGCAAGCGTTCTGCTTTGCTCCAGGTTTTTCCATCATCATTCGAGCGTTTCATCCATCCAGTCCAATCTACCACCCTTGGTCCGATCTTGTAGAACAAGAGCAGTTCGCCATTGTTGGCCAGGTAGAGAACTGGATTGTAACAGGCATAGCGGGTTTGCTCATCAACGAATCCGTCCGCGAGGAGTTCGGGTTCAGACCATTTCCCGTTGGCATAGAGACTCCCATAAATATTCACATCCCTGTGTCCCTCTCTTACACCACCAAACCAAGCTGCCATCAATCCCCTGGGCGTTTCCACGAGGGTAGAGGCATGGCATTCAGGGAAGGGAGCTGACTCATATATAAACTGATCGACAATGATTCCTTTGCGATCCTGGGCGGGTATGCTTTCGCGGTTGACCTGTGCGTTTATAAAAAAGGGACAAGCAAGCAGACAGAGAAGAAGTAGCTTTTTCATATTTGAAATCAAGTATTTTATGTTCATCTAGAGATTGACGACCAGTACCGGGATTTTCAATTCATGTCGCACTGCATCAACAGTCTCTCCGTAAAGTACATCGCTCAAACCACTGTGTCCGTGTGCACCAATGACCAGGATTTCTGATTCAGTTTGCTTAACCAGTCGCACAATCTCCTTTACCCTTCCGTCAAAACCCAGCAAACCGGTGACGGTATAACCCGCCATCTTTAATTCTTCCACATAGCCTTCCATGCGTTGCTGGTCTTTCCGTGTTTCCATGTCATCAGTGGCATCTCCGATGATGCGGGTAGCGGGACTCTCCACCACATGTATCAGCATATAATGTGAATCCTTTCCTCCTTGTCCGAGTGCATGTGCAATCAGCTTGTGGTCATTCTTGCTGAAATCCAGTGCTACAGCCACTTTTCGGTAGGAAGGAATGGTGAGCTTGTTCAATTTGTCAGACTCCGGATGCAGCTTTACGCTTTCTTTTTCCTGCGTCGACATGAGCGGATAAAATATCGCCATTACCAAAAGACTGATATAGGCGATGCCGCCCACAATGATCATGGCTTTCCAGAATACGGAATCAGAGGATTCAAAAAATATGCTGGCCTGCTCGTAGACCATTCGGATGTTCAGGTAAACGAGGACGAGGGTGATGAGCGAAGCCAGTACAATGATGAAGGGCTTGATGGCAAAGACACCCATCTTTTTTTTGTCGCTGGTGAAATGGATCAAAGGAATAATGGCAAAGCCCAATTGCAGACTAAGAATAACCTGACTGAATACGAGCAGGCTGTCGATATTGTTTTCACCATTGATCAGTATCACAGCCACGGCCGGAACAACAGCGATCAATCGTGTCAACAATCTTCTGACCCATGGAGTGATGCGCAGATGGAGGTATCCTTCCATCACGATCTGTCCCGCCAAGGTTCCGGTGATGGTAGAGCTTTGTCCCGATGCAATCAAGGCCACAGCAAAAAGAATGGGAGCGAGATTATTTCCCAGCATCGGTGCCAACAGCTCATGTGCCTGGTGGATCTCTGCAACATCTGTCCTGCCTGTTTTGTAAAAAACTGTTGCTGCCAGAATAAGAATGAATGCATTGACAAAAAAGGCTGCATTCAAGGCGATGGCACTGTCGATAAAATTCAATTTCAGCACACGCCTGATACCAGCTTCATCACGTTTTATTTTGCGGGTCTGCACAAGCGCAGAGTGCAGGTAAAGATTATGGGGCATGACCGTCGCGCCGATGATGCCAATGGCTATGTACAAAGCTTGTTCGTTGGGGATGCTGGGGATAAAACCCAGGGCTACCTCACCCAGGTTGGGACGGGCAATGAACATCTCTCCAAGGAAGCTGAAGCCGATGATGGCCACCAGGCAGATGATGAAGGCCTCCATTTTTCGGATACCCAGTCGCTGCAGAAAGAGAAACAAAAAAGTATCGGCTACTGTCAGCACGACTCCCCAGATCAAGGGCAGTCCCGTTAGCAATTGAATACCGATCGCCATACCGAGGATTTCTGCCAGGTCGGTTGCTGCTATGGCAATTTCTGCCAACAGGTAAAAGGCAAAATTCACATAGCGGGGATAGGTTTCTCTGTTGGCCTGTGCAAGATCCCTTCCGCGAACAATGCCCAATCGTGCTGAAAGGCTTTGTAGCAAAAGCGCCATGAGGTTACTCATCAAAAG
>Ga0315902_10010729_pt1 | contig 12107 bp, 7 predicted proteins | sample LakEriMetagenome_9_FD_203523 | JGI IMG/M metagenome (GOLD analysis project Ga0315902, IMG submission 203523) | Freshwater fungal communities from buoy surface, Lake Erie, Ohio, United States - Buoy 12 MA117 | ecosystem: Environmental > Aquatic > Freshwater > Lake > Lake biofilm | place: USA... | reverse complement strand
CTGGTAATCAACATTCCTATATATCGCTTTCTGACGACGCACTCCCTCTTCCTCCTTCGCCAAACAATCAAAGATGGAAGTCATCCACGGGGCCTATGAAAAGACTTACTTCCATGTAACCTTCACTTACCCTGGAGACGAGACCTGGTGCTATTCCAACCATTCAGTGAACAGGTGCTCTGTGTACCTCAAGTAGCTCTCTCTCTCCAGAGATCAAATCAGGATTCCCTCATGCACGAACTCGGGCTGGAGTCCGAGTCATGGTTCATCACCTACCGCACCTCATCCTAAACCTTTCGCTGATGGATCAAGCAACTTCCATGAAAACTCACTTACCGGTTCACGGAAGGCTTCATCAAAGCATTTCAACGCCAAATATGTGACTTCATTTCTTCACGAGTTGACTTCAATCAGCAAGACCTCAAGAGTCGAAACTGCTGTCGTCTTTCTGGTGACTTCAATGATCAGGTCACTCAGTCAACACCCTGAGGAAAGCACCCCATGCTTTCCTTGAGACAGCTCCCGGCGCATCTGGCTTGTTTCTTAACTAGCCCACCTGCATGTGTACAGTGAAGAGAGAAGATATACTGCTGTTTTTGTTGGCGTGGTGAATGACAAAGACACGTATCCCCTAAATCATCCTAGTGCCGACAGGTCTAAGCTCACTCACTTACGTAGTTTAAGCCCTGTTTCAACAAACGATTGACATTTCCTAAAACTCCTGAGGAGCTGCAAGCTCCCGCTCACTTACCTGAGTCGACAACCCTCGCTGCATTTCAAGGCAACACGATTTCACAGAAATCAACAGCTGCTTCTTCCACTAGCGAACAACCAGCTGCTCATTGGTCTCTATCGAGAGTCTGTCCGCTCCCAAACCCCTTCTCTTATCACTGACAGTGTCCAAGCAAGTGTTGCAAATTTCACCGCTCAGTTGCCATCTTCCACGAACGACCCGACGACATCATGCAAAACTACGAAGCTTCAAGCCAAATCTCTGACTGCCCTTAGAAGGTCATCAAGGCCAGCATCTTCAACGCTTACGTTGCCTCTGCAACCGGAAAGGACAATGGAGACGCTGGAATTTTCCGCCTTCCTTGGAGCTGCTTTGTGGCATCATCCACGGCTTGACTTGTCCCCTGCAAGGTGGAAACAGGCTGCTCTACATCCATTTTCTAAGTGACAGGAGGTGGACACTTGTTGATTTGTTGACCATCACTCTGCCTCAAAGTGATCAAAAGGCTGGCAGACAGAAGCATTCTTACTCGACATCTCAAAACGCAAGGCCTCTGGAACGGCATCGTTTTGCTAAAGCAGATCCCAACAAATCATCCTCTACATGATTTCTCGGCAAGTGGATCAAGTCTTGGCTTTGTGACCGGTACATTGCAGTGATCAACTTCAGTCACTGCTGACACAACCCATTTCACCTATGGCCTTCGTCAGGCCTTCGTTTTTCTGTATTTCTGTTTCAAGCCGAATATTTACCGCGTTGAGTACCCCAGGCTCATCGGTGAAATCTTCCATGACTCCAACCCCAGACGATCTCTTGCTTTCTATCAAAGGCATGCTAGAAGCTTTGTTAAAAATGATCGACTGCCAAACGTTTTTCTAGAATATTCCGGTCCTGGTTTCGTCGGGACGATTATTACAGGCGCAAAACCACATTGCTCACCCCGAGTTGCTCTTAGCAGCTCAAGTGTGTAAAAAAATGATGCCAAGTACGCTTTCCCAGAAGGATTTACCGTTTCTCAGCTTTTTGTGTCCCACATGCTCCCTTTCTTGAGACTCCCTCCCTCTCTCTCAAACTGATGGAATCAGTGAACTGGAGCAGGATTGTCTCACAAGATCGAGGAAGACTCAGCAGCTTTTACCACCATCTTATCACCTCCCCTTTTTTTGACTCGACCAAAATCCTCCAGGTTTCTATCTCCTCCACGGAGGTTGAGATGAGGGCGCAGGCCAAAGCTCTTCACAATAGCTAAATACTAATGTAGACGATTTACGTGTATTCTCACTTTCCAGCAATCTCATCTACGTTACTGAGCGCTACTACAACCACTGCCTCTCGATCGTCAAGGATATCTTGGCGTCTAATAATTAGCAAGCTATTGACAATCTAACTTCACGACCACCCCTTTCTTAATATCCTTTTCTTAACCCTTTTTATGTGGCCTACTTCTCATCACTTGTTCGAGATTTTCTTTCTCAGGCTTTCGACTAACCTCGACATGTATGCCGAACCTGGATGCATCATCTCAAGGAACTGGAGGTTTGCCATTGATACACGACCTCAAGGAGTGTCTGTAGTGGAAATCCATGAGCGACTGGGTCAATAAACGCAATCAATGAAACCTAATCACATTTAAGAAAAGCTTTGGCCAATCTCTCTTCTAATTCAAGCGGTAAACACATGCAAACGTGTACTCATCAAAGAAACATCCATCCGATCTGACCAACTGAAGAGCAGACTTGAATATTCTACAATCGAGACCGCTCAAAGGACTGACCATTAATCTTCCGTCTCCGGTTCTAAAAACATGTCTTGTCAGGAGTTTTGGAAATCACCAAGATCTCCCATATGGTGTTTTAAAAGATACATTCTTATTGATGAATACGTGATGTTTTCTGGCACGCCAAGGTCGGAGAAAATCAAAACTTTCTTATATCCAAAGGTCAACTGTATCGAGATTCGGGCCTGATCAAATAGAATTTGATTCGGCACACACAAGTCCTGCGGGTCCTAACAAGACTAACCCCTACTGATGTTCTTTGATCAAAACTTTTTCTGCCGAGACTTCGTGATCTTTTAAGTGGTCAAATTGCTAGCCTTCACACAAAGAGCTGCGCTTCGTCCCTTCACTGGACTAGTCTCATCTTTACCTAAGGCAAGGACTGGGTTACAGTTACCGTAATATCGGCTGACACTAGTAAAAGGTGCACTGCGAGGTTTTCAAATGGGCTCTGTCAATCCACAGAATGGCCAAGCTTGCGCCTTTTCCCGGAGATTTCGCCAGCAAGACTCTTTTTTGACCAAAAAATTACAAATAAGACAAGAACTACACTTGAACGAGCCTATAAAAAAGTCATGAGAAACTAAAGCATTCGAACTCGCCGTCTTAAAGGGCACATGCGTGCGCAAAATCCTTTGAATCCGATAACCAAACTCGAGACCAGGTTGCAGATCAAACTGGGATCCCCTGACTCTGGATTATTTATTTTCGCTCTTTGCAAATCAGGAGTGTTTTTAGAGTCAATCCCGAGAAAATTCTCTTATGCCACTCTTTCTGGTACTTCGGTGGAAAAATTTCGCTCTCTTCCTCTCAGGGTCTTCAAGAACCACTCGGACTCAGTGATTCACTGCTTGAATTCTATTTCAGTGCCTGTGGAGGTTGGTTCACGACTCGTTTCAGTTACTCCTTGAGCCCCTGGTTAGTGACGTCATTCCTAGTCCCATATCTGTCCTGGATCTTGTTGGACATTATGACAGGTGCCAAAGAGATAAACTAGATTGATGCCTTCTCTAGGTGGCGCAATATTCTCAAGTATCCATGTCCAAGACTTCACATTACCGCGGTACTTTCTGTAACGACAATGATCACGCAGTACTTTGGCAAGTGTGATGCAAGTCCAACTCTGGGCGACAACATCAACTTTCTTCAAAAAAGAAGAAGTGTTTCAACAGCACAAGAGCTCTTAGAGCAAGATGTGATGAAAGTGAAGAAGAGTCATTCCATCTCATGGGAGAACATTGAACAATCAATTCCTTCCTCGTGGATGAAGCACTTGGCTTCCGAAGTTTCCAAGCCTTACTTCTATACTCTTAAGAAGAAACTTATCTCCGAAACTCAAACAATCTTTCCTGAACAAAGCTGTGTGTTTCGTGCACTGGAATTGACGGCGTTTGAATCGGTGAAAGTTGTGATTCTTGGACAAGACCCTTACCATAACGTGGGACAAGCCCATGGTCTGGCATTCTCAGTGCCTCGAGGAATTCCCAAGCCATCATCCCTCCAGAATATCTTCAAGGAAATCAAGAATGATTTAGGGGAAGCAACTGAAGAAATTCCGTCGCATGGCTGTCTCGATCATTGGGCTGAGCAAGGCGTGTTACTTTTGAATACAGGGTTGACTGTGCGGGCTCATCAAGCAAACAGTCATAAGGATCTCGGATGGAAATTGTTCACTGATTGCATTATCAAGAAGCTGAATGAGGAACGTGATGGAATTGTCTTCTTGCTGTGGGGAAAGCATGCTCAAGAGAAAGCAAAGGTGATTTCAACCCAAAAGCACCATGTTCTATGTGCAGCTCATCCTTCTGGTCTTTCAGCTCATCGTGGTTTCTTTGGCTGCAAACACTTTTCGAAAACCAATGAAATTCTGCGTGCACTCAATCGATCTCCAATTAAATGGATCTAGTTCTGATGTTCCTACAAAGTGAAGTAATGCTGCAATCCTGAACTACACGAGATGGCTGTTGTTCATTTGTTATTCTTTACGAGGAATAGGAAACTTGAACGTAAACGTGGGAGCAGGGATCACAGACATTGCCATGCAATAATGTGCCAGAATCAAGTACCACTCTTCAAACTCATCAAATAACTCTAACTTCTCTGCAGCAAGACGTTGTTCTTCAGGAATCACTTTTGCGTAGATGTCGTTCATATCTAAAGCAGTGCATTCCACCCATCCAAGACCAGTAAACCGTCGTTCTTCTGAAAGCAAATCAGGATGGACACGAATGCCCTTCAATTCACATCCTCTTCTTTGAAGATTTTCCATCATGACTCGTCCAAACGCATCATCAGGACGAATTTGCTCATAAGTAACGAAACATCCCCCTGCATTCTGTTCTTTGCATTTATCAGCAGCCCAAGCAATGACTTTGGCAGAAGATTCAGGTTCAATATAGACCAAGACACATTCGGAGAAGAACATCATTGGAAAATTAGTATCTAGTCCACATAGACCTAGAGCTTCATCAAGTCCTGCAATGTCTCTCAAGTCAGCAGAACAAAGTCGCAGACGAGGTCCTCGAATAGCAATTTTTCCTGTTTTGTTCTTGATTTGCGAACTCAATTCCTCCACATCAAATCCTGCAAGTTCAAACAAATCAGGGGCTTTCAATATCGCAAATGCTTTTCTTCGAATAACGTCAAAGAAATCAACTTCGAAATACTTGATAGTTTCTGGTAGTTTGGCAGACATGCGAAAGAAAGATGTATCGTATCCGCATCCCAGAGAAACCACTTGCCCATGAGGGTTCTCTCGAGCAAATGTTGAAATCAAATGATCAAAAGCAGCACATCGAGCAAAGTAGCCTCGATTGATCAGTGGAGCTCTTCTACTAGGTTTCTTGACAAAGTGACGGAGAAAGTTGTCTTCGAAGTATCCTAGAGCTGCTGCAGAGTGTTTACTAACAAGTGCATCATCAGCAGTAGCTTGAACTGCGAGATCATCGTCCAATTCGGACATTGCGCAGATGAAAATTTGCTTTCCGTTGGTCTCAGATGAACTGGGTCTCAGGTGTGGTAGTGTAGAGTTTGCCAACTACCATGCATGAGTAGGGTAAGGAATCAAAACACAAATTCTCTAAATGAGTGTCAGAGCAGGTGTGGTATGGGTGATCGGGTCGATCTTGATTCTGACCGCATGTGAACATCCAATCTTTCTTTGGCAAAGTGAGCTCAAGTATCCATTATATCGACATGGAAACATCGTCAGGCAGAAGTTCAGCCATGTCAACGATCAGGGCATCATCGAGCTCGATTACCATGCTGAGCATGCTGATGACATTTTGTCAATTGCTGATGCCAAGTTGAAGAATCTCGCTTGTTTTGGAAAGTGGATTCAGATTGAATTCGAACAAGGAGAACGATCAATGAGAGAGCTCAAAGCGGGCAAGATTCTTGTTGGAGGCCCCGAGCAGCTATGTCATGTGCCTGAAAAAGAACATTCTGATACAATCATGAGAAGAATAACCGAAATTGTCTGGACTTCTGACAGGATTGTCGAAGTAGACACGGAGTACCTGGGATTCGAAGATGTCTTTCACAACGCGAAAGTCTCGTTCAAGGTCTCCAAGTTCAATAGCGATGTTGACTCTCATGAAGCTGTGGGTAATTCTCGATTTGATACCCTGCAAGCAGCAGGTGGGTTGAACGAAGATGAAGCAGATAAATTGATCGAGAAAGGTGCTGCTTCATTGTTTGGAAGAGCATCTCAGTTCGGGGAAAAAGTGAAAAACATGGCTGCAGGACTTCTTGGAAACATTCAGGTTGGAGGCGTGACATTCAACCGATCAGAGAAATCCTTGCAGTATGCAAAAGATGTTCTGACTTTCAACTACGATGCGGCGAAGAAAGGTGCTGCCAAGTCACTACCTCTTCACAAAACTTCAAAAATCGCCTGCGACAACTGTTATAGTAAGTTAACAGCAACGGTAACATTCATTCTCGAGATTGTGGAGAGGCAAGTGAAGTCTTTCGAGTTTACCTGTGCTGGAGATTTCGAATCTGGCATTGGATTTGCTTTGAACGGACTTGGTGCGAGTTGGAATTTAAGAACCCAACCTGATGCACTCTCACTCAAGCCCGTTGCTTTTTTTGTGGGTCCGATTCCTGTTCGTCTTAATCTCTCCATGGGAGCAACTGTAGGAATACAAGCAGAAATCAAGACATCAGAGAAATTTATTTCCGCAAATGCATCTTTTGGCTCTAAAATATCGTTTGGAGTCAAGTTTTCTCCTGATAAGAAATGGAGTGTTGTCAAATCTGTGAATCCTCGAGCTTCAGGTGGAGTACAAAAGCTGTCCCCGTTTGTTGTTGCTGCCATCAAGGTTGATGTTTTCCCGACCGTTGCCATAGGCGTAAGTCAAGTTGGATACATTGGACTGGGTCTTTCGAACTTCGTGGAAGTGAACGCTTTCTACACACCTAACGAAACTTCTTGTACTTCTCCAACAAGCATGGACTGGGGAGCTATGTACAATGTGGTCTATGGAGTTGGATTTAACATCTTTAACCAGAGAATCGGCTTCGATGGCAAGGTTGATCCTACGCAACTTGTTAGGAAGAACATAATTTCAGGATGTCTGAAGGCATCTAATGATCCTACTAACACCAAGTTTGTTGGTGTTCAGCCTGCTTTCGTCCTCGGAAGGAATTGGTTTGGTCCTATTAGTCTCAACGTCAAGAAATCACCGAAATGCATTCTCCTCGATAATGGGAACTTTGGAGCTTCTTTGATTCGAAAGTTTTCTGAGAATGATGTCTTAATGGCAGTCACTTTCAATCTGGACTTTGTTGATTCCGACTATTGTGCAGTTCGACACTATTACCGCGTCAAAATCGATGCTGATGGCACGACTCTCTGGAGCCCTTTCAATGATGTCGATTACGAATACGAGGAATGTAACGCAAAGGACGTGATAACTGCTAAATCTTGGAAAGGAACAGTCACTGCTGATCGTAAGAAGTGGACTCTAGTGGATGTTCCTGACGAATGTTGGTTCTTTACCATTGATGATGATCCCAATACCTGAAAAGTAAAAGTCTTTTCAGGAACTTCAAGAATCGGCATGCATTGGAGAAGCTTTTAGGACTCAAGGCAACATGGTTTGATTCTTGAAGCTCAAGCAGCCACCTATTAATCAGTAGTGATGCTCAAGAAGACGTTTTTCCTATTTGAAGTGTAAGAGGAGGACTCTGGGGAGTATATGCATTGATTTCATTCAGCCATTGCTCGATTTGATCAAGAGATTCCGTAGAGCATCAGATGAGCTGATCACATGCCTTTCACTTAACATGGGAAACCACAGACAAGAATGATTCCATGCATTCTTCTGTGGTACGCACCAGTGGTTATTCCAAAGAATAATCATTCGAATGCATGACATGTAGATCAAGGATGCATTGCAGTTAATCTGAGCCAAGGAGGCACGTGGAGGGTTGGTACTTGACAAGGGGTACGGTAAGAATCAGAATAGAAAATCATGGATGATTTCGAGACCGATATCATCCCTGAGAACATTGAGGGTCGAATCATCAAGGAAGGACCTCTCGACAAACAGGGAGGGGCTCGAGGGGGACTGAAGACATGGAAACATAGATGGTTTGTACTTCGGAGAAACTTTCTGACATACTACCGGGTCAAGCCTCCCAGGAAGGAAGAAAATGGCAAGATCATCACGATGGGAGAACATTTGCTCGGAGTTTTCCCTTTGGATAAAGCTAAGATCCTCTTGGAGGATGACACGTCTCTTCGAGCTTCCGTAGGCCCTGAGATTGGAGGCACTGGCATTGGATTCACCAAATGCGGAAACTGTAAGAAAGAATTGACTATTTGGAAATCCAAGCACAAGTGTGTTTCTTGCGGGTTGATTTACTGCTCTTCTTGCACGAGGGATACCAAAGCGATTCCGAAAGCTTCTTTCCCTAAGAATACAAGGATTTGCGTGAAATGCCTGGAAAAGATGACGACGGACAGAAAGACCAGAGAAAAATCTACAAAGAAGGGCACTTTGATGGATAGAGCCAAAGCAAAACTCGAAACTTCTCCTACTTCTGGAACTGCGACCACTTCACCAGGTGAAGCTAGGGATGTTCTTCCTGATACGGAAGATCATATCATTGAGAAGGTTCCAAAGACCAGCCGTGCGTCTAGTATGTTTGAGTTTGGTCGATCTCGAAAATTTGCGTTTGCTATAAAGAGCTCTGAGAGAGTTTTATGGTTGAATGCTGAAACAGATACCGACCGACAATCTTGGATTGCAGCCCTTCGAGAAGCAATCGATTCACTGAGCAAACGAAAGACTAGAGCTGATGAAGGCATTTCTCAGGCACCACAGTGGGAGATTGATTTCAAGGAGCTTGAAATTTCTGAGAAAATTGGAGATGGTGCATTTGGAGAAGTATTCAAAGGACGGCTTTGGGGAACTGACGTTGCTATCAAGCAATTCAAAGCTGAAAAGATTAATCAGAAAGTTCTCAATGATCTTAAGAAAGAGGTTCTATCCTCAGTCAATTACGACATCCGAATGTTGTTCTCTACATCGGAGCATGCACAAAGCCGCCCAATATCTGCATTGTGACTGAATGGTGTGACAGAGGTAGTTTGAATGATGTGCTACATGATCCTTCAGTTTGCTTGGATACCAGAGTTATTGCTCAGATTGCAATGGGCGTGGCTCAAGGAATGAACTATTTGCACAGCTTAGACCGAAAAATCATTCACAGAGATCTCAAATCTCATAATATACTGATCGATAGAAACTTTGTTGTCAAAATCGCTGATTTCGGTCTCTCTCACGTTCGATCACATGTCACTTCAAGGAAACAGAAAGAAAGAATTGGCAATAAGTTCGACTTGGCTGCTATGTCGGTCGGTGGTCATTATGGAGTTTATGGAACACCAGAATGGATGGCTCCCGTGAGAACAATTGATTTCGCGATTCTAACTCTATCAGGAAGTGATGGAAGGTGTTCCATACAATCAGAAAGTTGATGTCTATAGCTTTGGTATTGTAGTTTCTGAGTTGCTTACAAGAAAGCTTCCTTTTCGTGACAAAATCCAGATTCGTGGATACATGGACATAGTAGATGCTGTCCTGGATGAAGGAGTTCAGCCTACAATTCCTCAGTGGTGTGGAAAGCATCTGACCAACCTCATTGAGCTTTGTTTGAACAGGCATGTTCCTGCTAGACCCTCCTTTATGAGTAATGCTTCAATCAAATCTTCCTGACCTCCTCAGATATCATCACAAGGCTAAAAGCAATTTTTCCAGTTGGATACACGAACTATTTTCTCGATTATGATGTTCCTCGACTGCGAGAAATGCTCACTTCCAAGGACAAGAAAACCGAGTTAATGGCAGCAAAGGAGATTGCAGAGTATCGTCAAAGCGAATCATCTACTTGCGTCAGATGCGGACACGTTCCTCCAAACCTGGGACTAATGAAGACTGACGACAAAATTATCATCATGTCTAGACTAACAGAATTATTGTATTCCTCCTCCACTCAGATTGTCCTGAATTCAATCAAGGCCTTACTTCAATTGGTTTGTGCGTTTGGGAAAGAGCTGAAATCTGATGTTCAGTCGATTCTAGCTGAAAAGAAGGGGTTTCTACGAATCTTACAGCTTTCCTCATCTGCGAATTCAGTTATTTCAGATTCATCCAAAAAATTGCTCTTTGAAGTAAGCACAATCATGGAGGATTCTATCAAGCAGCAACTTGAGAGCTATAGTATTGTACAACTGGAATATCTTCGAAAGATGCTCGAAAGTGAAGCTGTAATTATCGCTGAAGACAAGCACCGTATAGAATCTCGTTCGTCTCGTAAGGAGGAACTGGCCCATTATGTCGAGACAATATTGAGATCCACCGGCTCGCCCAAAACGACTGCTCCTGCTGGTGAAAATGTGGAAATTTCTTCACAAAAAATCAGAATCAATCCACCCTTTCCAGCTCCTGATATTGTTTTCATTGATGCTGTGGAAGAACTGCATTCAGCCTTTCGGGAAAATCTCATTGTTTCCCGAGGGCTCTCAGAGTCTTCTGTGTATCAAACCAAAGCGTGGTTGATGGACATTGACAAAAACACTTGGCATCAAGTTTACTTGATCCTGACTCCGCATTCCTCTGCATCGCTGTCTCGAGAACTGAGGATTTATCAAACTCCTCGTGACGACCCTCTGTCTCCACAAAGAGTTGCATTTACAACATCAGCTAATGGAAACCCTATTGAAACAGTATTGTGCAGAAAGCATGGAAAGCCTCACTGCGTCTACCTTTTCGATGGAGAGTTCACCATCTGGTTGTGCTTTCGCTCAATTCAACTAGCTATTGAGTTTGCTAACCAAATCAATCCTAAGAAAGCTTTTGCTATTCCTGGTTCAGCAAACTTGGAGAAATGTGACTTTGAAGCTCAAAGAGTTTTGAAAATGGCCAAGATGCTTCCGTCATTCAATACGTCCGCACTCAAATCTTCTAACAAGATAATCCTTGCGATTGGAGGCGAAAGTTCAGTTGCTCTGGCATCATACCTTTTAATCTTGGATCTGCAAACTTCTGTCTGGGCCCCTTTCCTCGTCGTCCTGACTCGAAGTGGTACCATCAAAATCTATGAAGATGCTGAATGCGAGCCTGAAAACAGTTCAGGTACAATTTATTTAACCAAAGGTCAGTCTGGACGATTGAATGTTGTTTTCCCAAAAGTCCAAATGGCGAGCGTTTTGCCACAATGGGCAGAGCTTTGGGAATCTTGTGCTTTTTCGCTGCAAGACGATGTAGGGGACTATGACTTTTGCTGCTCGAATCCGGCAATGAGAGACTCATGGACCAATTTTCTGATTTCTGAGTACAGTGCTGAGGTGACTTTTTCTCCGGTAAAACTGACAGATCGTGACATTGTTTTCGACCAACGAGCTTCCACGATAAATGAAGACATCAGCACAAATGATCACGAGAGTGAAGATAAGTTCGATGACAGTTCAGAGCACCTTGTTATTCGAGAATCTTCACCAACTGACAATTCTGATCGCAGATTCAAGTTCCCGAAATTCACTTTTGGATTCTCTTTTGAGGATGCATTCTCTATTGGAGTCATTCCAGAGTATGATTCTGAAAGACCCCTCGGGTTCATTCAACATGCTTTGGTTTCAAAAGACAGAAAGTCATGGGAACTGAAAGTAGTCTCGCTGAATTTATCCCAAGGAGTTGTAGAAATCAACGAAATTGTAAGTTCAGGAGGCCTTGAAACAACTGACATTGGAATCAATTTAATTGCCCCTGTCAGTACGTGGTACTGTGATCCCAGAACGATACACATAGGACGCTGCTTCCAAAAACCCTATTGCTTATACGATGATTCATGGGCACTTTGTTTTCGAGCTCCTCAGATTGTCTCTGCTTGGATCAATGTTATCTCGCCGGAACTTGGGAGGATGTTACCATCGTCTGATGCATCTCCAATCTTACCAGCCTCGAAACTCACCCCTTCTGACGTGATATCGATGGCTAAGGCGTTGGCTTCAGTGACCGCTCTTCCGGCACATCTAGAGGTTCTATCCTCAGTTCAAGTTCTAAACTGGGGAAATGCTGTGCTTCA
>Ga0315902_10010726_pt1 | contig 12107 bp, 11 predicted proteins | sample LakEriMetagenome_9_FD_203523 | JGI IMG/M metagenome (GOLD analysis project Ga0315902, IMG submission 203523) | Freshwater fungal communities from buoy surface, Lake Erie, Ohio, United States - Buoy 12 MA117 | ecosystem: Environmental > Aquatic > Freshwater > Lake > Lake biofilm | place: USA... | reverse complement strand
GGGAATGTTTCCTGAACCTATTAGTTCTGAATCAGGATTTTCAGGATTACAGCGGACGTCTCCGGTTTGGGCGCAATGGTTATTCGTAAACGCTTACTTTATACCCTTCCTTTCGCCGATGCGTAACGCATCGGCGGGATGCTTCGAAATGAAAGCACCATCTAATATTCTCCCACTCAAACCGAAGACGTTATCATAAATCCTGAGAATCCTGTAAATCCTGATTCAAACCAATGGCTGCTGTTCCGTAATTTCTTGCGGAGATTGGAGAGGTGCTTGTTTTCTGGGAATGTTTCCTGTAAATTATTTTGAAACAGGATTTACAGGATTAGGTTCCCTAACCGTATTTGTTCCAGCTTGTCTGCAAACTGCTCACCTGATACCTTGATGTAGCGCATAAAATACTTATAGCAGCTGTTCCTGAACTTAGCGCACCAACCTGAACGTCATTACCCAAATACTGTACTAAGTCTTGCTCAAAACCACTTGCGTTAGGTCCCAAAGGCGCGACCCAATGGGTATCAAAGGCTTCTTGGGTGCAGTTTTGTTCGGTTAGTTCATTTAAATAATTTCTCCAGCCCATAATTTTTTTAAAAATTGATTCCATGGCAAAACGGCAATATCCCCAATACTTCTTTCCATTGGATCGTTACTTACAACAATTAATTTTTTTACTTTATACTCTTCCGAAAAACTTTTCAATCCTTTTAAATGACGTGATTGTACATTATTTGTTCCTTTTACTTCAATTGCTACCTCATGATTTCCCAAAATAAAATCAACTTCAATTTGCGAAGTGGTTCGCCAATAGGAAATGGAATAATTAAGATCTGAATAACTACTATGGGCATAAAGTTCTTGGTAAATAAAATGTTCAAAAGCACTTCCGAAAGCTTCGCTTCCAAATTCTATACTGCCTCTTTTAAGCAAAAAGTTAGCTATACCAATATCAAAATAGTAAAATTTTGGCGCTAAGATTACCCTGCGTTTAGGTTTCTTCTGAAATGATGGGACAAAACGACCAATCAAAGTGTCTTCCAAAATTTGAAAATACTCCTTAACTGTGACCGAGCTTACACCACATTCAGTTGCAATGTTAGTATAATTTACTATTTCACCATTAGAAAAAGCTACCGCTTCTAAAAATAGGTTAAAGGCATTGATATTTCGGATTTTTGCTTCCGAAATAATCTCGTCTCTTAGATAACTTCCTATGTAGGCTTCAATTAATTTTTTTGGTTTTGTAGCCAAATAGTGCCTTGGTAATAATCCATTATTAAGCGCTTTCAACAAGTTGAATTCCGGAATTTCGGATTGAATTAGAGGGTAAAGTTCGTACCTTAGTGCTCTACCGCCCAAAAGATTAGCGTTTGATCGGAGTATTTTCCTTGGACTTGAACCACTTAATATAAACCTCACTTGATGATTTTCTATAAGCCAATGTATTTCATCCAGTAATTCGGGTATTTTTTGAATTTCATCCACTATAACAATACTTGAAGTAGTATTGGCGATAATTACTTCGCGAAATTGTGAGGGCTCTTTCTGATACCTTCGATATACATCCGACTTCAAAAGGTCAAACCATAGTGCGTCAGGAAATAGTTGTTTTAATAAAGTGCTTTTTCCTGTTTGACGAGCGCCCCAAAGAAAAAGACTTTCCTTCCCCGAACCTTCCAATAATTGCTTTCTTATAAACATAGCATTTCTTTTGTATTAAAAATCACATATATTTAAAGTATCAGTTTAAATTTTCATGATATTTTAAAGTGCAAATATAGAAAACTTTTTGGATTTTCTTGGATTTTAAGGACGGGTCAAATGGCATTCGTTATTAATTTGATATATGCATTCGTATGTATTTTAAATAGAAGACGCATTGGCAATGGGTGAATGGAATAAAAAAAATAGTTAAAAAGCATAATAAATAGGCTTCAAATTCCTAAAACTTTGCATTATTGGGAAGTTTTAGGAATTTAAACTATATTCCCTTTAATCCTTGAAATCCTGAAAATCCTGATTCAAAACAGGTTACATAGGAAATGGTCTATAAAACACAGTTCTTCCAAGCTTAATAGACAATAATTGTTCTTGTTGTAGGTCTCACTATTTAATGCTCTATTAATTCATATTCATTAATCAATAAATCAGTAGAAATATGTAAGTTTTTACTTAGTTTTCTAATCATTTCCAGCGTAAGTCTCCGTTTTTTATTCAGTACTTCAGAAACCTTGCTTTTGCTGCCTATAATTTCAACCAGATCTTTATTTCTTAAGGCATTCTCTTGCATTTTATATTTTATGACTTCAATGGGATTAGGATTTATGAAAACAGGTTCATTTTCCTGCTCATATTTGTGAATTAACATAACTAAAAGTTCAGCCTCGTCAAAATGTTCGTCACCTATTTTACAATCAAATACTTCTTCCAGTCTGCTTAAAGCAGCATGATACGCATCTTCGGTTCTTATAATATTCCAAGCCATTTTTAGGTTGATTTTAACAAAGTCACAAAGAAGACCTCAGGGGCAAACAATTATTGATTCATTACAAAGATAAGGTTTTGTGAATTCATACTTGAAGTTGATTTGGCTAGGGAGGTGTTGTTTTTGGAAATGTTTACTGTAAATAATTTTGAATCAGGATTTACAGGATTACAGAGGACGTCTTTGTTCTGGGTACAATGGTCATTCGTAGACGCTTACTTTATGCCCTTCTTTTCGCCGATGCGTTACGCATCGGCGAAAGGCCTGTAAATGAAAGCACTAAACAATAACAATCTTCCCACTCAAACCAACGACGTTATCATTAATCATAAGAATCCTGTAAATCCTGATTCAAAAAGGGGAAGGTAAACTTTACCCTCCCCTTTTTATCGGATATCTAAAACCCTATCCTATTTAAACAACGAATAGGAAAGTGCTTCCACTTTCTTTTTGTAATTTTCAAAAGGACCCGTCATAAAGGCATTGATTTTTTCAATGGCCTCATTTACCTCAATGGTCGCTTTGTTCAGATTGTTTTTTGCCGCTTGCGTGGGTTCACCTACAAACGTATTCATAGTAGAGCGAACGGCCGATAAACTACCCTGAATATTCGATGCGCTTCTTTGAATACCCTTGAGGCCGTCAGGCATCATGTATAATTTCTCCAAATTATTCAGTGAATCGGTAAGAGATTTACCCAGTTTCACTAAGTCTTTTTTGGTACTGTCCACAACGAGTTGTATGGCAGATTCTACTCTCGTTATAGCCTTTTTGGCATCCTGTATCTTTGTGAAACCCGCATTAGCTTTGGTCATTAACTGATCCAATTCTTTGAATCCAGCTTCCTGCGCAGCATAGTCAGACATGGAAATATTTTCTCTAGGATCACCTGATACCTTTACCATCGTAGAATCAGATTGACCGTTTAAGGTAACAATAAACCAATAATTACCTGGAGAAACGGAACCACCAACTGGTAATTCATCGTCTGGTTTGGCTTCACGGCGAGAAGGCATGGCGACGCCATTTTTTCTAAGATCCCAATATATTCTTACCATTCCAGTATCCAACGTCATAGACATTTTTCTTATAACTTCCCCTTTTTCAGTTTTTACTACCATCTTAGCCTTTTCGGGCGTTGCTGCATTTTTCGATGCCCCTACTTTATTCCAAATGGTTAACATAGCACCTGAGGCTTTATTTTGCCCCTCATAAATGCCATCAGCTGCGAAGTGATAGCCAGCGTAGGATTTGAAATTAGCCAGATAAGCGTCTGGTGCAGGGAATACCCGAAGCGCTTTGTCCAATACTTTTCCTCCCGTTTGTGCTATTTCTCTTAAAGGTCTGATATCGTCAAGGATATAAAAAGCTCTACCAAAAGTGCCAAGAATCAAATCATGATCGCGAGAATGTATTTTCATATCCATGGTGGGAACTGATGGATAATTATTCATCCATTTATTCCAGTTTTTACCGCCATCTATACTCAAATACAAACCACAGTCGGTGCCAAGCCAAAGCATATCGCTGGCTACAGGATCCTGAACAATAGATAAGGTGTAACAAGGAACCTGCTTTTCAGTGACGATGGCCATGAATGTTTTGCCAAAATCCTTGCTTCTGAAAGCCATTGGGCGATAATCATTTCTCCGGTAATCATTTACAATGACAAATACTTCGCCTGCATTTTTAGTTGAAACCTCAATATATGGAATCCATGAACCTGCTTTTACACCGGGTAGAGATCCACTAAGATTGGTCCACGTTTTTCCACCATCGCGGGTTAGTTGTAAATTGCCATCGTCAGTGCCTACCCAAATAACATTTTTATCTAAAGGACTTGGCGCAATAGCTAAAATAGTAGTATGATTTTCAGCGGCAGTATTGTCAATGGTCAAACCACCGGTAGAATCCTGCATTTGTTTGATGGGATCATTTGTGGTAAGATCGGGCGAAATAATTTCCCAGGTTTTACCGCAATCAGTGCTTTTGTGCACAAATTGACTGCCAAAATATAGTCCACAAGGTTCAAATGGATTTTGGGCAAAAGCAGCATTCCAATTATATCGCAATTCAATTTTCGGATTAGGATGGGTTGGTTTAATACCCTGTGTTCTTCCTGTATTCAAGTGTACCTGGCCCACATTTCCACCCTGTGACATGGCATAAGCTTTGGTTGCATCTGTTGGATGAAAACTCACATCAAAGCCGTCACCGAAGTAAATTTCCTGCCAATCGGTATTCCTGATATTGCCTTGTTGCCAAATGGAACTCGGACCTACCCAAGAGCCATTATCTTGCATACCACCACCAATTCTATAGGGTATAGACATATCATAATTGACATGATAAAATTGTCCTACAGGAATATTTTCAATGAATCGCCAGGTTTTTCCCATGTCCCTAGAAATATTTAATCCACCATCATTTCCATCTATTAAATAATTTGGGTCTTCCGGGTGGATCCAAAAAGCATGATGGTCTGGGTGCACCCCATAGTAAGGAAGGAGGGTTTGGAACGTTTTTCCACCGTCTTCACTTCGGGTAACAAGTGAAAATAGATTGTAAATCCTATTTTCATTTTTAGGATCCACATAAATTTCGTGATAGTAAAATGGTCGGTCACTAACCCCTTCCCCTTTTCCAACTAAGGTCCATTTGAAACCGCCATCGGTCGATTTATATAGACCATTTTCCTTAGCTTCCACTAAAGCATAAATGATATTGGTTTTTGAACGGGCAATCGCCAATCCAATTCTACCGAGCGGACCTTTTGGTAAACCATCGGCATCGGTTCTTTTAGACCAGGTATCGCCACCGTCAAAAGTGACATGCAGGCCAGAACCAGGACCACCGGAATTAAAAAACCATGGTTTTCTGCCATATTCCCACATAGCTACCAATATTTTATTGGGATTACTAGGGTCTGCAACCATATCAGCTACACCCGTTTGGTCGTTCACGTAAAGAATTTTCTCCCATGTTTTTCCGCCATCTTTTGTTCTGAAAACGCCTCTTTCCGGATTTGGACCAAATGGGGAACCTTGAGCCCCAACATAAACAATATCAGGGTTGTCGCGGTGAATGATAATTCTGTGTATCGTTTTGGTATTTTCCAAACCTAAACATTTCCACGTTTTTCCACCATCGCGGCTTCTGTAAATACCTTTTCCCATATTTTGAGAATTCCGGGGATTTCCTTCACCCGTTCCAACCCAAATATCCAGCGGATTTTTTTGATTTAAGGCAATTGACCCGATAGACAGATTGTCCATTTCATCGAAAAGACTTTCCCAGGCGGTTCCTCCGTTATTTGAGCGCCATAATCCACCCGATGCAGCACCGGCATAAATAATCTGAGGATTAGCTAAATCGACCTCAATGGCAGTAATTCTACCGCTCATACCAGCCGGACCTATACTCCTCGGTGAAATGCCTTTTAATCTTTTCAGGTCAATTTCCTGACCATAAGATAGATTGAAACATAAAAAAGTGAGCAAAAAGGCCCATACTTTAAATTGAAGTTGCTTCATTTTGATTGTTTTTTAAAAAAGTAGGTTGCGTTATTTTACAAATAATAAAGTTGACCAAACAATAAAATTGATTTTACCGTTATTAAGGATTAAATTTAACCAAAAAAGTAAGAATATGAAAATTAAGATGTTTGTTGCCTTTTTGTTTGCAGCCTTTCTATTTGGTGCAAATACTACCATTTCAGCTGCTCCTCCTAAAAAAGCGAGCTTCACCGTTGCTGGAAATTGCGGCATGTGTAAAAAAAGAGTTGAAAAAGCTGCCTCAGGTTTAGAAGGGGTTGTTGAAGCCGTTTGGTCCACAGACTCTAAAAAAATGGTGGTTAAATACAACGCAGATAAGGTCTCTGTTTCTGATATTAAGAAAAAGATTGCTGCAGTAGGTCATGACACCGATGAGTTCAAGGCTTCTAAGGATGTGTATGATAAACTGCCAGGATGCTGCTTGTATGACAGAATGCAGTAAAATAAGGTTTTTAATTCTTTTTATTTGGGCAAATCTTTATCTTTCTTTGATTGGATTTGCCCAAACTTATAACAATCCTTTTATCGTTGAGGAATTACCGTCGCCAGGTAAAATGGGTGCGGTTCCTAATCTTTTTAAAGACCATGATGGAAAGGTTTGGCTAAGTTGGGTTGAATTTCAGGACGATTCAACCGACGTATTAAAATATTCCCTTTTGGAGGACGACAAATGGACGACGGGAAATATTATTTCCCAAGGTAATAATTGGTTTGTCAATTGGGCCGATTTTCCCTCCTTTACCCGTTTTCCTGGCCTAAAGGAAAACTATCTTTTGGCGCATTGGTTGCAGAAAAGCGCCAGTGGCACCTTTGACTATGACATCAGAATTTCCATAAATAAACCTGGTCTTTCACATTGGTCTCCTTCTACCATTTTACATCAGGATGGTATCCCCGCAGAACATGGATTTGTTTCTCTATTACCTGAAAAGGTAGGAAAAATAAGGGCATTTTGGTTAGACGGCAGGCTGACTAAAGGACATGAAGAGGAAGTCAATGACAGTAAAGACGATCATGGTGGTCACCATGGAACGATGACTTTACATACCGCTTTGATAGATACCAGCGGTATGGTTTCGGATGAAAAGATGTTAGATTCTCGAATTTGCGATTGTTGTCAGACGGCTGCTGCCATGTTGGAAAATGGACCTGTTGTCGTTTATAGAGATCGTTCTGAAAGAGAGATTCGGGACATCAGTATTGTTCGTTTTGAAAATGGGGGCTGGTCTGAACCTTCCTCTATCTATAACGACGAATGGATGATTGCCGGCTGTCCTGTAAATGGTCCTGCCATTTCTGCGAATAAAAATAAATTAGCTATCGCTTGGTTTACAGGAAAAAATAAAAAAGGAGAAGTAAAGGTTATTTTTTCAGAAGATGGCGGTCGGACTTTTGGTAAACCAGTGGTTATCGATAATAATGGTCCGGTGGGACGTGTCGATATTCATTGGATGAATGAAAAACAAGTCGCAATAAGTTGGATAAGTAACCAAAATAAATCAGCAAAAATATCTCTCCAGATGATCCATTCTAATGGAAAGAAAGGTCTTCTTCAACATATCAAAGATACCAGTGCGGAACGCCTAAGTGGCTTTCCCATCTTAGTTCCATATAAAAATGGCTTTATTTTATCCACCACAGAGGTGAATAGCGATAAATCTACACAGATAAAAACGTATAAATTGACCACACCACAATAATCACACCTAAATCAGGAATAATCAATATTCGCCCCTGTAGAGACGCGATGCTTCGCGTCTTCTCCCCGACAGGTACCAGATTAAATAGTATCGCAAACGCTGTGATTACAAATGATGCTTTATATCCTAGCCTCCCGCCGCTGCGTAACGCATCGGCGAAAAGAAGTGTGTGAAGAAATCCTCTACAAATGACCCTCCCGCCCAAAACAAAGACGTCCTCTGTAATCCTTGAAATCATGTAAACCCTGATTCAAAATTATGTATTCGGGAAATATTCCACCAAAGTCATTTCCTCCAAATCCATCGGACACCAGCAAGGGATGTCCCAACCGAAGACTATTCTTCGTTATGAGGACAATTATGGACTTTACTTATCAGATTATGATGATCTTTCAGCATCGTTTGTGCCGCTTGATAAAGTTCTTCGAAGTGCATAACCAGAATGTGCACATCGCGGGGAACTTCCTCGCCCCACTGTTTAGTTTTGAACATACAACAAGTGTGTAAACCTTTAAAAACAGCTTCTAATTCTTTGGCGCGAAATAAAAAATTTTCAATATCAGGTAAGGTGGCTGGTAAAATAGTATTTTCTCTTTGTAAACCTTTGGATAGGTCTTCAAATACCAGTTCCTTAATGCTTACTTGAAAAAGCTCGGACATCTTTAAAAGACTATATATTTTTGGCTCTGTGGAGCCATTTTCATAAGAGGCAATGTTCCCTCTGTTCAGGCCAACACGGTTGGCGAATTCCTCCTGACTCCATTGAAACTTTTTCCTTAGCAAACGGAGATTTAAAGCCAGAAAAGTAGCGTTCGTTACATCGTTATCTTGCTGTTCCATAATAAGGTAAGATCATATATAAAGGGTGTCGAAAGCTAAATGTTCATATTCCAATACAAAGGAAAGGAATTAATTGTTTAAAGAATGACAATAAAATTTACATTTTTAATTCATTTGTCAGAAAAAAGTCATTTTATGTCGATAAATTGGACAGTTTAAAAGATTACTGAAAAATATATTTGCATTCAATGCGTTTTTGGACTAAATTTGTGCAAAAATAAAAACAATGACAGAAACAATAGTTGCCAATTCTTCCATTCAGATTCAGTTAGGTGCTATTCGTTCTTCCTTGCGTGCCTTTGCTCTTAAATTAACGGGCTCGTCCAGTGATGCAGAAGATTTGTATCAGGATACCGCCCTGCGAATTATTATGCACGCAGATAAATTCAATGAGGGCACCAACTTTAAGGCGTGGGCAGTAACCATAATGCGGAATATTTTTATAAATAACTACCGCAAAAAGATTCGAAGAAATATGATTGTGGATCAAACACCCAATTCTTATTATTTGGATTCAAATGAAGTTAATGAGCCTAACGCTGGGGAAACAGACATTATTTTTAGCGAATTAATGGTACTGGTTGAAGGTTTACCTGAAGATTTTAAAAGACCGTTCCTTATGGCTTTCGACGGGTACAAATATGAGGAAATAGCGGAGGAGTTAGGTTCTCCACTAGGTACAATCAAAAGTAGAATATTTTTTGCAAGAAAGAAATTGCAAAAGTTGTATAAGGAACGCTATGCCATTTTCAGGGCATAAATTGATATTTCCAAGATAATTAGGAGCATTATTTTTGTTACCTAATTATCTTGGCTTACTATATACCAATTATATCTCGGGGCAAAAATCAGGTTCTGTTTTGAAACCAACCATCTTTCTGCGTAGGCCGCTCGAAAGTTTCCCGAGGTAAAAAGAATTCTTTTTCCTGCTTTTCGAAAAGTTTTTTACGTTGCCGTTCTTTATAATCTTCCTCCTCCTCAGTATTTTTAAATAAAAAAGCGGTTATCATTCCCGATATGGCACCCAACAAGTGGCTTTCCCATGAGATACCTTCCTGCCCAGGAAAAATGCCAAAAATCATCGATCCGTAATAGAATCCGACCAATATGGCCAGAGCGATAGAGCGAATATTTCTTCTGAAAATGCCTAACCAAAAAACAAACGCTACTAATCCGTAAATAACACCACTGGCGCCGATATGAAATACCTGTCTTCCGAATAACCAAACGAGGCTGCCCGTTAGGAAGTAAATAAGGAATAAGGCAGGAAATGATATTCTCCTGTAGAAAAATAAAATGAGGGTCATAAGGGCAAAAAGGGGTGGGGTATTGGACATCAAGTGAGACCAATTACCGTGAATCCACGGACTAAATAATATACCTTTTATCCCAAAATCGGTTCTTGGAAATATACCTAAATTACCTAAATCAATGTAAGTCAGGAAGGTAACCAAATGAACCGACCAAAGGATTGAAACCGTCAGGGTAGCTATTTTTAAACTTTGAAAGAAGGAATTTGGTTTTTTAGACTTCATTAATGGGTGTTGATAATCAATTTAAATCTTTGATAAGATCTAAATACTTAGGTGAAATATCTCCTGCTTTTTTAATAGCCTTTTCAAAAGGGGTGTAAGCAATTTCGTTATTTATAATGCCAATCATTACGCCCGATCTACCCTCAAGGAGCGCATCAGTGGCGGCAACACCCATTCTACTGGCCCGCACTCTTTCTAAACAAGTGGGACTGCCACCTCGTTGAATATGCCCTAAGATGGATACTTTTATTTCAAAAATATCCAATTTAGATTTCACGTAATCAGAAATCTGATAAGCTCCTCCTGCCTCATCTCCTTCGGCAACAACCACAATGCTGGAGTTCTTTTTTCTATCGTGAGCATTTTGCAGCACCTTAACCAAATCGTCTAAATCTGTCTTATGCTCTGGAACCAATACTGCTTCAGCACCAGTGGCAATACCAGCGGCCATGGCAATATAACCAGCATCGCGCCCCATCACTTCTACGAAGAATAATCGGTCATGAGCATTGGCGGTATCTTTAATTTTGTCAATGGCTTCCATCGCCGTATTAATAGCAGTATCGAAACCGATGGTATGATCCGTTCCCGCTAAATCGTTGTCGATAGTACCCGGACAACCTACTATTTTAATATCAGGAAATTCCTTCATGAAAATATCTGCCCCTGTAAAAGTTCCGTCACCACCGATAGCAACGATACCGTCAATTCCTGCACTTTTAAGATTTTGATAAGCCAGTTTTCTACCTTCGGGGGTCATAAAATCTTTACTTCTGGCAGACCTCAGGATAGTTCCTCCCGTATTTATGATGGAAGAAACGGAGTGTGAATCCATGTTTTTAATTTCACCTTCTATGAGACCTTGATAACCGCGATAGATTCCTGCTACTTCGAGGCCTCTTTTCAATGCGGACCTAACTACGGCGCGAATACAAGCGTTCATGCCTGGTGCATCACCTCCTGAAGTAAATACTCCAATTTTTTTCATAGTTCTAAATTATGCTTAATTATAAGAATCGTCGGCGAACCGTATTGATAAATGATTTTGCTGCTTCTTTTCTTTCCTCTTTATGCCAATCATGTTGACGGCCAATATTCAGTAAAAATACTTTTGCCTGGTCAAAGTGAGTAAAATTATTGATCATCTTTACCGCCTCTTCCATTTCTGCACTATTTTTTCCAAATAAATCATTGGTGTACAAAAGCCGTTCATTCATACTAAACGTGGAAAAACTTAAATTAGTAATTGCTTGACTAGCTAATCTTTCGGCTAAATTACTAGGTTCTTGCCATATAAACAAATGGGTTAACTCGTTATCTGATAAGGGGTCAGCAGGTTGAGGGGTTATTGCCGGGGCTACTGGTTCGACTATTTTTTTTTCAGGTTCAAAATTGGCTACCCCTCGTTCGCGACCTAATAAGCCCGTTTCTCTTTTCACTTCGTTCACCGACTGAATTTCCCTAACAGGTTGTACCTCCTTCACCCGTTGGATTTCCTTTTCGGGCTGTACCTCTTTTATAGGTTTTACCTCCTTCTCTGGTTGCACTTCCTTAACAGGCGCTTTATTTTGACTTTGGCTCAATGCGATGGTTTCGTAAAACTGCCTTAAATAGCTTAGCATCAGGTCTCTTTCCAGGGGGGAAACGCCAGGTGTATTCGCATCGATATTTTTATAGAGCGCATTTATTTTGTGTATCAACACGCGTGCTTTTTCCTTGTCCATGATACATTTTCAGGTTGACTTTAGCAAATATTCTTTACATCTATCCTAAAGTTGATTTGTTTATAACGCACAAATATCTAATTTTAACTTCCCAAATGGAAATTAGACAATGAAAATTAATAAAATTTATCATTTGACTAATATTTTAATCAAAAAAGGATAATATGTTTATTGAGCCCTACATAACAGGTAATCCTAAGGGATGGATTGAAGTAATATGTGGAGGAATGTTTTCAGGCAAAACAGAGGAGTTAATCAGGCGTTTGAAA
>Ga0315902_10010725_pt1 | contig 12108 bp, 13 predicted proteins | sample LakEriMetagenome_9_FD_203523 | JGI IMG/M metagenome (GOLD analysis project Ga0315902, IMG submission 203523) | Freshwater fungal communities from buoy surface, Lake Erie, Ohio, United States - Buoy 12 MA117 | ecosystem: Environmental > Aquatic > Freshwater > Lake > Lake biofilm | place: USA... | reverse complement strand
GAAGCGTATCCTAAAACACCAGGTGCTAAATTTTTAGAAATGTTAACCAGACCTAAAAACAGCATAAAGATTAGAGAGTAAAAATAAAAAGCCCCGTGTTTTAAAAGTGTTGCTCTAGTTTTCTTTTCTTTATGAGGAACAAAATGATGTTTAAAATGCTTTTTTTCTTTAAACTGGGCAAGATCTTTCATTAATTTATTGTATTATAAAAAATTAAAAAATATAAATATTTACTTTAGTGGAAATATATTGTCTAATTTACTTTAATGTCAAAAGCAATTACTTCAAATTTTGGCGAACATTTAATTTTTGATGCCTATGGCTGTAATTACCAATCCCTTAATAATATGGAAGTTTGTTACGATGTTTTAAACAAACTAGTTGAACTTGCAGACATGCACAAAATTACCGAACCAGTTATTATAAAGTCAGAAGGAAACTTAGTTTTAGGAGGTAAAGATCCAGGTGGTTTTACCGGAGCTGTCTTTATCGAAGAATCCCACATTACAATCCATACTTTTGCTAAGAGAGGTTTTGTAACAATAGATTTATATTCCTGTAAGGAATTTAATACAAGTAAGATTATCGAATATTTATCAGATACATTTCAACCAAAAGACAAAGATATACTTCATTTCAAGAGAGGAATGAAATACCCAGCAGATAATATATACGATTAGGTAGATATGAAAAAATTTAATAAGCCCCAAAACTTAAATAAAAACTTCGAAAATTTAATTAAGTCAATCTTTTTCACCCTAATTTTTTCTTGGATCTTTTTTAACTATATTTATAAAATTGAAATATATTCAGATTTTTTTGCAATTGCCCTTGCGTTATTTTCACTTTTTGGAGCAATCTTTTCATTTAATAGAGCTAAAGAATGGGGATTTCATAAAAGCTACATTGGATTAAGCCTGTTATTTATCTCTTTAGGGTTATTAATGTGGTTCTTTGGACAAACATTTTATTTCCTAGATTCAAAAATCGAAAGTAAGTTAGAAATCTATGAATTTTTCTTTATATTTATTGATCCTTTTTACTTACTTGGCTTGTACTATATTGCAAGATCGATAGGTACCTTTAACTATCTAAAATCAAATTTTTCTTTAGTCCTACTTCCAATTCTTGTTTTTATTATAAATTTCTTGATTGTCTCTTATGCTAATAGGGGGGATTTTTTAGAAATTTTTTATAACTTGAATATTGAGGATGTATATATTTTTGGAAGTATTGTTTTAGCAACATTTGTAATTAGCATTCTATTATTTTCTAGAAAACTTGGAGGAATTTATAAAAGGGCACTTTATATCTTATTTTTTGGAATACTATTCCAATACTTTGGCGACAATCTCTATGCTTATTTTGAACTTCAAAACTTAAACGGTTCCTTAGCAGATTTACTGTTTTTCATCTCAATTTCTCTAGTAATATACGGGGTTCAAAAATTGGATCCAATAAAATTAAATGAATAATGAATACAAAAATATAATTGAAGAAATAATAATTGAACAAACTAATATTGTTGGTGAAAAAATTGCCCATAATAGAGTAGAGGCTACAAATGTAATAAAGTACGGTAAAGATGGTTTAGAGATTACTATAGAACCTAAACTAGCTTTAAAAAAACTAGTAGATTCATTCGCTGAAATTTTTGGGGACGCATCTACAGAAGTTTGTGAGGAGATTATAAAAAAACATAAAAATGTTTCTACCAAAAGTAAAAATTTAAGATAAAATATTTGTCTATGCCAAAAAAAATAAACCTTGAAAGAGAGCTTTATCTTAAAAACCGAGAGTTATACACTGCGCATAAAAAATCACAAAAATTAATTTACAATATTTCAGAAGCAATTTTTGTATTAGATAATAACCTTAGAATTACCTTAGCTAATAAAAAAAGCGAGATTCTCTTTGGAAAAAACCATGATTTAGTTGGTAAAAAGATTGATGATATTTTGTTTTTAACTCAAAAGAATTCAAAAGTAATTCCTATAAAAAACTTTATTAACGAGTCTGGATTAAACTTAAATGGTTTAAAACAAGTAATTGACGATAAGGACTTTTATTTCAATCTTAGAATCTCTGTAATTGCGTCTGATGAACCAAGAAACGATGAGTATGTTGTAACCCTATCCGATGTTACTCCAGAAAAAAAAGCTGAGATTTCTAAAGATGACTTTATTACAATTACTTCACATGAGTTAAGAACCCCGATGACTATTATTAAAAGTTATCTTTGGTTATTAGAAGAGGAAAAAGCAGGATCGCTTAATCCAAAACAAAAAGATTATATTGAAAAAGCAATAAATTCAACTGAGAGAATGTTGAGTTTAATCAACGACATGTTGTCAGTTTCAAAACTTGAACAAGGAAAAATTGATTATAAATTTGAAATTTTTGATGTAGATAAATTTATCTCTGAAACATTACCCGAATTTGAAGTAAAAGTAAAAGAAAATGGAAATAAATTAGTATTCGAACATTTGCCGGATAGTAAAATGGTCCTAGCTGATCAAAAAAGACTAAAAGAAGTTTTATACAATCTAATTGGAAACTCAATTAAATTTACCAAAAATGGAACTATTAAAGTTAAAACATTATCAAATGATAAATTTGTTAAAATATCAGTCATTGATACAGGTAAAGGAATCTCAAAAGATGATCTTGAAAAACTCTTTAAAAAATTCGGTAAACTTGAAAATTCTTACGAAACTATGGCTGAATCAAGCGGAACAGGTTTAGGACTTTATATCACCAAACAACTTATCGAAGGTATGGGCGGAAAGATAACTGTTAAAAGTGACGGTGAAAACAAAGGGGCTGAATTTATCTTCTTTCTTCAAAAAAAGTAATCCAATATCGAAAAATTTAATAGTAAGGGTCGGGAAAGCTTCTAATAATGCTTTCCCGACCCTAAAACTATTTAAGCAAAACTATGCTTTTAAAGCGTCTTTAAGAGTCTTACCAGCTTTGAATGCAGGTCTTCTTCTTGCAGGGATCTTTATCGGAGCGTTAGTTCTGATATTTCTTCCCATCTTTGCAGCAACGTGTCTTGGTTCAAAAGTTCCAAAACCTGTTAAAGTTACTTTTTCGCCTTTTACCAAAGCGTTAGTGATAACTTCCATGAATGCGTCTAGAGCTCTACCAGAGTCAACTTTAGTCATTCCTGTTGCATCAGCAAGAGCGTTAATTACATCTTGTTTGTTCATTAAAATGCACCTCCTTTCAAAAATTTAAATTTCATAATCAATTCTTTTAATTAACTTACTTTCAGTATCAATAAAGAGACTTCTAAAAGCTTTTCTTCCATACTCTTCCCAAACAAATCTTTGATTTTTAGCAGTTAAGAAAAAATCAATGATTAAGTCTTTTTTTACTCCTAAAACTGAATCAATATTTCCACACATTCCTAAATCTGTAATATAGTAAGTTCCTCCACTTAATACCATTTGATCGCAGGTGGGTATGTGAGTATGAGTTCCTACAACAACATCAACTTTACCGTCTAAATAAAATCCCATTGCTAGTTTTTCACTTGTTGCTTCAGCATGAAAATCAACAATTTTAAAATCAATTTTTTGGGAAGCTGTTATTTCAAGTATTTCATCGACTTTTCTGAAAGGGTCATCTAATCTTTCATTCAAAAATGTTCTTCCCATAACATTTATAATTAATAATCTTCTATTATTTTTAGTCTCTACTATCTTGTATCCAAAACCATGAGTGCCAGTTGGATAATTTGCCGGTCTTATTATTGGAAAAGTATTTAATACTTCTTCAGAATTTTTCTGCCAAAAAACGTGATCCCCGCTAGTAAAAAAATCTACTCCAGAACTGATTAAAGAATTAAGTGTTTCAAATGAGACACCTCTACCTCCTTCAGCATTTTCTGCATTTGCTACAACAAAATCTATTTCATATTCTTTTTTTAAATTAGGAAGAAAATTATTTACAACTTCTAAACCAGGATTTGAAACTATGTCGCCCAAAAATAAAAATTTCATTTAATTTGTTTGAAAGAAAAATTATAAACTTCGTATTTTCCAAATAATACAACAGGTTCTTTCATTGACATTAATAATACAATTAAAATAAATATTATCAATACAACAAAAACTGCTTTAAAAAAAGATTTTAAAAGGTGAGAAAACAAATACAAAAATAAAAAAGCTAATGCTACATAAATTACTGCATTTATCATAACAAAAATATTATTACACCAAATATCAATAAAAAATAGTAATTGATTTTTTGTTTTTTTTAATTTTGTTTAAGTTACTTTGCAGTAGCAAGCTGCCTAGTTTCTCTTATAACAACAACTTTAACTACTCCAGGATAAGTTTGCTCTAATTCAATCTTTTTAGCAATTTCTCTGGCTAAGAATGAAGTTGAGTAATCATCTACTTGAGCCGGTTTAACATAAACTCTTATTTCTCTACCCGCTGATAATGCAAATGCATGGTCAACTCCGTCGAAAGAAGTTGCGGCTTCTTCTAAATTCCTCATTCTTTTAACATAAGATTCGAAATCCTCTGTTCTAGAACCAGGCCTTGCCCCACTTACATGATCTGCAAGGGCTACAATTGCTGATTCAATAGAGCTAAAAGGTCTATCCTCATGATGCTCAGCAACACAGTTGATTATTTTGTCGTTAATTTTAAATTTTTTAAGATATTCAACACCGATATCAACGTGGGAACCTTCTTTATCCATAATTACTTTTCCAATATCATGGAATAAACAACCTAACTTCACAATCTCAACATCTGCTTTTAATTCTGAGGCAATAGAAACACCAATCTTTACAACTTCTGTAACGTGTTCAATCATATTCTGACCATAAGAAAATCTGTATCTAAATCTACCTAAAGTTTGAATAATTTCCTTTGGAATATTAAATACTCCAATTCTATGACATAAATCAGAGCCCTCTTTGTAAATAACTTGATCCATTTCACTTCTTGTTTTTTCAACAATCTCTTCAATTTTTGCAGGTTGAATTCTTCCATCAGCAATTAATTTTTCCATAGAAAGTTTAGCAATCTCTCTTCTTACCGGATCAAAACACGAGATAAGTAAATCACCCGGAGATGAATCAAGGTCTACCTCAACACCTGTTAATTCTTCAAAAGTTTTAATATTTCTACCTTCCTTACCGATAATTTTTCCTTTTATTTCATCACTTTGAAGTCTGATTCTAGAAGAAGTATATTCAACTACGTAATCAGTAGCACCTTGTCTCATAGCATCAACTAGAATTTCTTTAGCTTTATCCTCTGCATTTTTCTTTAACTCTTCTTCGTAGGTTCTAATCTTCTTACCATATTCTTCTTTTAATTCACGATCTACTGTTTCAATTAATCTCTTTTTGGCCTCTTCTACAGTAAGTTTAGAAATTTTTTCTAATTTCTCTTGTTCAGATTGGATTAACTCATCATAATTTTTTACTTTTACTTCCAATTGATCTTTCAGAGTACTAATTTCTGATTGTTTTTTTGAAACTTCTGCTTCTTTACTTTCAATAATTGTTGACTTAGCTGTAAGCTTTGCGCTTTCTTCTGCAATCTCAGTCTTCTTAGATCTTACATATTCATCTGTTTCATTTTTGATTTTTAAAGCTTCGTTTTTAGCTTCTAGAACAATTTCGAAAGATTTTTGCTTGGCTTCTAAATAAACCTCTGTATTTTCAATACTCTTTCCCGAGGAATTAATATTAGTTAAATCAATCTTTTTGGTTAATACTAATACAATAAAAACTAAAATAAGTGCTAATAAAATAAAAGTTAAAATTTCCATAATTTCCTATTACCATATTTAATACAGTAATCCCTTTCAAATAATAATTACAACGGTTAGATTTTATGTTTTTTAGGGCCAAAAGTCAATTAAATTAAATTATTCTATAGGTTATCCATATCAATATTTTTAGAAATATGATTATACTTAAAACCTTTGGATAAAAGGTATTTTATTGCATCTTCTCTAGGCTTAGATTTTAGTTTTCTAGAGTTTCTTTTTATAAACTTTACAAGTTCAAATTCTTCATTATCTTTAAAATATTCATTGAGCTTTATATCAATCAATTTAGGTGAGATATTTTTCTTTAATAATTTAATCTTGAGTTGGATTTTAGAGTAACCCTTTACAGATGAAATATTTTCTAAATACTTATCAATATAGGATTCATCGGAGAAAAAAAAGTTATGCAAATCAAGAAATTCAATTATATTAGTCTCTTCTTCTGAGTCTAAATTCCATGTCTTAATTTTATAAACGACTTCGCTCTTGCATCTAATATTTTTAGAACAATAAGCAAGGGCTTTACTTAAATTATTCTTCAACCTCTTCTTCAACCTCTTCAACAGCAATTTCAAGAGGAATTGATTCTTTACCTGATAATACTAATTTTTTAATTTGGTTATAGAGGTCCTCTGTTACTTTAGGATTTTCTTTTAGATACTCTTTAGCACTATCTCTACCTTGAGCAATTTTGCTTCCATTATATTCATACCAAGATCCGCTCTTTTTAACTAAGTTTAAATCTGTGGCAATATCTAGAACATTACCCTCTCTAGAGATTCCTTGAGAAAACATAATATCAAACTCTGCAGTTCTAAAAGGCGGAGCTACTTTATTTTTAACGACCTTAACTTTAGATCTTATACCCTTCACGTCATCCCCATCCTTCAGAGTTTCTGATTTTCTTATCTCCATTCTTACAGATGCATAAAATTTTAAGGCATTACCCCCAGGGGTTACTTCAGGATTACCAAACATGACCCCAACTTTCATTCTTAATTGATTTGTAAAGATAACTGTACAATTAGATTTGCTAATAGCTCCAGTTATTTTTCTAAGTGCTTGAGACATTAACCTAGCTTGTAAGGCAACAAAACTATCACCCATCTCACCTTCTATCTCAGCTCTTGGAGTAAGTGCAGCAACCGAGTCAATTGCAATTAAATCAATCGCATTGGATCTAATTAGCGTCTCTGCAATTTCCAAAGCTTGCTCTCCGGTGTCAGGTTGAGATACTAATAAATTTGTAACATCTACCCCAGTTCTCTCTGCATAAACCGGATCAAAAGCATGCTCTGCATCTATAAGTGCTGCAGTTCCTCCCATTTTTTGGGCTTCGGCAATAATATGTTGAACTAAAGTAGTTTTACCAGAAGACTCAGGTCCATATATTTCAATAATCCTACCTTTTGGAACTCCTCCAATTCCTAGAGCTAAGTCTAAAGCTAGGGAACCAGTTGGAATAACTTCAACATCCTTATGCAAAGTACCATCACCTAATTTCATAATGGAACCTTTACCAAAGTTTTTTTCAATTTGAGCAATAGCTGATTGAAGGGCTAAATTTTTATTTGGGTTAACTTCTTGTTTTGTTGGTGTTTTATTTTTCATGACTTAAGTTTAGCACCAAAAATTTTTTTAGTAATATATAAATTCTATTTTAAATAGAAAAATTTATTTAAAGAATTGCTAATGCTTTATTTAACCTTGATAATACTTCTTGCTTACCAAGGATAGAAATAATTTCTATTATTGGAGGAGTAACAGTTTCGCCAGTTATTGCATATCTTAAAGTCATAAAATATTCTTTCATAGAAAAATTGTTTTCTTTAACTGATGAGTGAAGTAAATCATCTAAAGATTTAAATGTAAAATCATCTGATATTTCTAAGGTAGATTTAAAAAATTCCAAAACTTCTTTAGGGTTTTTAGAATATTTACCAAGAGCAACTGAATCTAATTTAGGAATATTAAGATAATAATCAATATTTAAATCAAATTCGGAAAAAATGTTTAATCTTTCTTTAGCAAGTTTTATAATCTGAAGAATTTCGAAATTGTTATATTTTTTTTCTAGTTCAAAAATTAAACAAGGTACATTAAAATTGATTGACCAGTTTTTTATTTTTTCTAAAAACTCTTCTGGAGCAAGTTTTTGTATATACTGATTATTAAACCAATTTAATTTGTCAAAATCTAACGAAACTAAATCGTTTTTTTGAATCCTTGAAATATCAAAATCATTTATAAATTCATTGAGAGAGTATATTTCTTTTTCATTACCAGGATTCCATCCTAAAAACATTAATTGGTTTAATATAGCCTCTGGAAGATATCCCTTTTTTAAAAACTCAATGGCATGTACAGAACCTTCTCTTTTGGACATCTTTTTATTGGATCCAACAAACTTTAGATTAGGTAAATGTCCAAATTTTGGTTCTTCAAAACCAAAATATCTATACAAGAGAACGTGTTTTGGGGTAGAGGATACCCATTCATTCCCACGCATAACATGAGAGATTTTCATAAGATGATCGTCAACAACTACGGCAAAGTGGTAAGTTGGGTACCCATCAGATTTAATTAAAACTGCATCATCAATATCGTCTGTTGAAAAGGATAGTTTACCTAAAATAAAATCTTCAAATTCTACAGTCTCAGATTTTGGAACATTTAATCTAATTGTATAGGGAGAGTTACTTTTTATCTTTTGATCGATAACTTCTTTAGATAAGGTTAGGCAATATTTATCGTACTTAAATGTCCTATCCTGTTCTTGATAGGATTTTCTTAAATCTGATAGCCTCTCTTCGGTACAAAAGCAATAATAAGCATCTCCTTTTTCTAAAAGTCTTTGAATATACTCTTGGTAGATATTTAACCTTTCTGATTGGATATAAGGACCAAAGGATCCTCCAGTTATAGGACCCTCATCCCAAGATAAATTGTAAGATTTAACAACCTCAAGAATTCGGTTCATTGCTCCTTCAACGTATCTATTTCTATCAGTATCTTCAATTCTAATTATAAATTTACCGTTATTTTTTTTTGCCCAGGCGTAGTTAAATAAAAGAGTCCTCAACCCGCCAATATGAAATTCTCCTGTAGGAGAAGGTGCCATTCTGGTTCTAATTTCAATAGATTTCATAGGTAAATTTTATCATGGAAATTATGTTAATATTTTGTTATGAAATTGTATGAAGTTTCAAATTTCATTAGAAAAATTATAAACATTGTTATTGGGATTGTTGTTGTAATCTCAATTTACATTTATGTCCAACCAATTGCAACTCAATTTATAGCCTCAGTTCAACCAGAAAAAGGTCCTGAAATTCCATATAAAATGAATAAAATAAACTTTACAATCGATCCGGGATTTAATCTTAGTTTAGCAGGAACTAGGATTAATTATCTTGGAAACCCAAACTCACAATGGGAAAATCTCGATACCAAAACTTTAATGGTTTATGAATATAACTTTTCATCTGTCGAAGACATTGACTACACACCAAAAGCTAAACAAGTGGCCCTTCAGTTAGGTTACGATGACTTAAACCAAAGGGATAACGCTGAGGTTAGTAATAAATATATCTGGATTAAAAACGGGTTAATTTTTGAAATAGATAAAATTTCCAAAAAAATGGTACAAGTACCTCAACAAACTAACTTTGCATCCTATAAACAATACCTTTCATCGGGAAATTTTTTAACCTTAGAATCCCCCAAACCATATGTTATGAGTTTCTTAAATGCTACAGGAAAGTTTAATGAAACCGAATTAAAAGAACTGGAGTTAGAGCCTCAATTTATTAAGTTTGAATCAAATAACTTAGTAGAATCTAACAATATAGCTGCTGAATTAAGCTATGTTAAAGTCTTCAGAAAACTATCAAATTTAAAGGTTGTATCAAAAAGATATGAATTTCCGCAGATATATTTTTATGTTTCTAGTTTAAGACCAGAAATAGAAACAAACTTTAAAAATTATAGATTCATGCACTTTAAAGTTAACAAGCTAAATTATACCCCTGCCTTTCAAAGTTATGAGTTTGCTTTGAGACCTCTTCCCGATGTAGTCAACGATCTCAAACAAGGTAATTTTATAATTTCAGATATTAAATTCGTCGGCGAAGCGTTCGCAGCAACACCAGATCCAGCAACAACTAAAGTTCAAACAATAACCTTCGATTCTTTTGAGTTAGGATATTACGATAACTATGAAGAAACTATAAATAATGAATTCGTTCAACCAATCTATATTTTTAAAGGGACTGTTGAATTAGAAACAGGTAACAGAGGAAGAATAACAGTGTATACCTCTGCGATTAATCCAATTTTTATTAACTAATCAAAGTATAAATTATTTATAATCTGACGAGTATCTGAATATCTATTTGCTGAGTTTAAAATAACAACTATCAGATCAATTTCTCTTGAAGTATCTAAATATCTATAAATTAAATTTTCGTTTGCACCGTCAGTTGTTCCAGTCTTTACCCCTGCAGAATTTTTTTCAGAAAAAAGCATTTTGTTGGTATTGTTTATAATTCGATTATTTTCTAATTGATAGCTTTTAATCTTTACAATTTCTGAAAATACCTCCTTCTTTAAAAACTCACGAGTCATGATTAACATGTCTTCAGAGGTAGTATAGTTATTGGTAAAATCTAGACCAATGTAATTTGTAAAATTAGAACTACTTAATCCAAGTGATTTAGCATAATTGTTAAAACCATCTATTGTTATATTTGAATTAGTTCTTGATAAAAGACAAATAGAATCTGCTCCAGAAAAGATTAGGCTTGAGTACACTAAATCCCTTACAGAAACTTGCTCTCCTGTCCTAAAACCAACTTTCTGACCATTCACAAAGGTACATTCTGAAGTCATTTCAAATCTATCATTAAAATTTAAATCTTGGGTTAAATACATAACCGATAAAACTTTAACTAAAGATGCAGGAGGAAGTGTTAAATTCTTATTTTTAGATACTAACTCTTTTTGGTTTTTTAAATCATAGACAAGGTAACTTTTAGCTAGTAAATCTAATGGCTTAATTTTAAGAATTTTTGTGGGAGATGTGGTTTCAGTTGTAATTTTTTCAGAAAGTATTTTGGTTTCATTGGTTGGATTTATTCTTAAAATAGAATCAGGGATGGTCTCGTTTAAGCTTAAAACAGGCTTTCTTCTAGTCATTTTCATGAAGTCATCTAAGGAAGTATCCTTATAATTCCAAAAAGTAAGGGATAAAAATAATGTGAATGAGACAAATAGTAACCATTTAATTTCAAAATTTATAAAATTTAGAAACTTTACAAACAAAAGAATAAAATTTAGAGTTAATTTTTGACTTAATTTAAATTCAAGCATTTGAGATTTTGAGATCAACTATATTTAAATCTATAGATGTTTTTCCTCTGTACTCATTTTTTCTAATTTTAAAGGCAATGTCAATCTTTAAACCTAAATAAAGATCATATAACTTAGGATCAAAACCAAAGATAAGTCCTTTAAATTCTCGTATACTATCGGAAAGAATTAAAGATACGTGATTCTTCTTTTCACCTAAAAACCTTATTTCTTTAATGATTAGATTATTTATGCAAAATAAGGGCTCTTCATTTCCGTTTCCAAAAGGCTCTAATTTTCCAATAAAATTTAGTAAATCTAAATTTATAAAACTGGAATCCAGACGAGCATTAACTGTAATTTTTTTATTAAAGTTAAAGTCTTGATAATTTATCTCCATATGTTTTTCAATATTATTTTTTATAATCTCGTATTTTTCTGGAGAAAACGAGAATCCAGCAGCCATGTCATGACCACCTACTGAAAGAAAGTCTGCAGTAAAGTTTTTTAAAATTTCTATAATATTTATTCCTTTTATCGACCGAGCGCTTCCTTTGTACTTATCTTCATTTTTTGAGACTACTAACGCAGGGCGATTGTATTTTTGTACCAGTTTTGAAGCTATTAACCCCATAACACCCTCATGGAAGTTTTCATTAAAAACTATGATAATTTTAGGTAAATTAAGTTCATCTACCTGCAAAACAGACAATGAATCCTCAGTTATTTTCTGACGTTGCAAGTTAATTTCATTAATTACAGAAACTAATTCCCAAGCTTTATTTCTTGTTTCCGCGTTTAGTAACTCAAGAGAAGTATCAGCAGAACCAATTCTTCCTGAAGAATTTAATCTTGGGCCAATAACAAAACCAAGCTCATAAACAGAGATATCTTTATAATTTTTGTTATTGAAATCTAAAATTGTTTCAATAGATAAATGAGGATTAGTTTTCAAAC
>Ga0315902_10010723_pt1 | contig 12108 bp, 10 predicted proteins | sample LakEriMetagenome_9_FD_203523 | JGI IMG/M metagenome (GOLD analysis project Ga0315902, IMG submission 203523) | Freshwater fungal communities from buoy surface, Lake Erie, Ohio, United States - Buoy 12 MA117 | ecosystem: Environmental > Aquatic > Freshwater > Lake > Lake biofilm | place: USA... | reverse complement strand
GCCACCGCGCCAAGCGTGGCTCCCGTGGGGGTGGTCTCCGAAGGCCCCGGCGGAGTGGTCCATTTCGCCTTGCGCCTGCCGGCCGGGGCGAGGGCCGTCTCCCTGGTAGGCGACTTCAACGGCTGGGACGCGGCGGCCACGCCCATGGCCCGAACCGGGGCCGGTGCCGAATGGAGCGCCCAGCTCCCGCTCACCCCGGGGCGGCACGTGTATGCCTTCGTCATCGACGGCACGCGGTGGCTGGTTGACCCGATGGCCCCGCAGGTTCCCGATGCCGATCTGGGTCCGGCCAACGCCGTGATCGTGGAGGGGGCGTTCTGATGCCCGTGGCGGCGTGGGTGATACTCTGGCAGCTGGCGGCAGCCGTGTCGCAGGCGCCACTGGCATCCGAGACGGTGGAGACGCCGCAGCCTCCGGCCTCTCGCGTGGCGCAGCCCCCGGTCCCCTTTGACGCCACCCGGTTCGATTCCCTGACCGCCACCACGCTGCGCGGCCTCTTCGAGGACGCCGCCGAGATGGGGCTCCCGGTGCGGCCGCTCGTCAACCGGGCGCTCGAGGGGTCGGCCCGCCGCGCGAGCAGTGAACGGATCCTGCGCGTGGTCCGCGAGTTCGCGGCCGCGCTCTACGAGGCGCGTCAGCTCCTCGGCCCTGGCAGCACGGAGGGGGAGCTCGATGCCGCCGCCACCGCGCTGCGAGCGGGCGTGGACGAGCGAACGCTGGGGGCCATCCGCGACATGCGCCCGGCCGGGACCGCCGTCACGGCGCTCGTCGTGGTCACCGACCTGGTCCAACGGGGGGTCCCCGCACCGCAGGCTCGCGAAGCGCTCACCGCCGTTGGCCGATCCCGGCCCGATGACGTGCTGCTCGGCCTTCAGGCGACCGTGGCGAAGAACGCGTCACGCGGTCCCGGGATGGCGATGGATGCCCTCCAGCGGTATGTTCGATCCAATGGTACCCCCGGCTCATCGGCGGGTACGCCGGCGCCCACCCCCGCGACGCCGGATCGGAAGCCAGCCCGTCCCCCTGGCCAGTGACGACCGCCCGCCGAGCCGTTCGCGCGTCGCACGCCCACGCCCGCTTCGGGCGCGGTGGCACCCTGTCGCGCATGCTCCTGGGTAGCGCCGGGTTCCTCATCCCAACGGTGGATGGGTTGGTGGCGCAGGGACGCCCGGACGCCCCCATCGCCCCGGTCGGCATCATCGGCGGCGTCACCGATGCGGCTACCCTCTCCGTGCTGGGGCTCGCGGCGGCATCCGACGGTCAGGGTGCGCCGCTGAGCGCCCGGAACGACCTCTGGATCGGGATCACACAACCCGTGGCACGCGTGGGCCGGGTTCGCCTGACCGCGCTGGCGAGCGGAACCGCCGGCGGGCGTGATCCCGTCGGCCGCGGCGGCGCCATGCACGGCCTTGCCACCCTGCGCGCCCGGGCGCGTTTCGGCAATCAGCACGTGTGGAGCGCCGTCAGTTACGGTCGCGGCAGCCTCGATGGCGACGTGGGCACGTCGCCGATGGATGCCATGGGACTGATGGGCGCCAGCGCCGCCATCCCGTTCGGGCGGGCGGGCGCCGACACCACGATCTCGCGGCGGGTGGACCTCGGTCAGGTGGGCCGGGCGGAAGCCGGCCTCCTGACCACGCAGGGCGGCGTCGTGCTTGCCTTCGGGGTCGCCATGGAGCGCGCCACCCGCGTCACCACGCAGACGCTGCGGATCGAAACCCCGGAAGCGGGGGTCGATCCGATGTTCGATGGCGCCGCGCGCATCGTCACCAATCGCACCATCCGCTCCCTGCAGCGTCGTGACGTGGCCACGGGATTGGCCTCGGCCGGGTTCCAGACGGGAGCCACGCAGTGGCTCGTGTCCGTGACCGCGCCGGTGGCCACCTGGATCTCGTCCGACGCGCTCGGTCCGAACCCGCGTCCGGTGCCGACCGTGGCGTCGGTGGCCATGGTGCGCCCGATCACCGGCTGGCTTTCGTTGGTGGGAGCGGCGGCCTCCAATACCGCCACGATGGACGGCGGCTCGCTTCGCGAAGCCGTTCGGGAGCGCGCCGATCGGGCCTTCTCGCCCGTGGTCGCTGTCGGCCTTCGCCTCTCCCGCCTCCCATGGCGGACCAGCGACGGCACCCCGAACGGCATCCTGGCCTTCGAAACGCGGACGCTGGGTGCGGTGGACGCCATGTCCGTCGAGGCGCTCTCAACCGAGCCGGCAGGCGCTTCCGGCTCGTCCGCCGTTGACACCCTGCGCGTGGTACTGCTGATCGATGCGCCGCGCGCTGAATCGGTGGAACTCATGGGTGACGCCACCAGCTGGTCCGTCACCCCCATGCGGCGGACGACCTCCGGTCGGTGGCGCGCCGAACTCAAGCTCTCGCCCGGCATGCACCGAGTGATCGTGCGTGCCGATGGCGGGAAGTGGACCGCCCCACCCGGGCTGCCCGTCGGCAATGACGACTACGGCGAACCGGTCGGCCTCATCCAGATTCGCGGTCGACTCTGACGTCGCCGGATGCGGCCAACGGCGCCGCACCCGCCGACCACCGCCCGCTCAGCGGGCCGCGTTGACCCGGATCACGCGCGTGGTACTGTCGGTCGTCCCCGCGCCACTCACCATCAGCGTGAGCTGGTAATCGCCAGGCGGCACACTGGGGAAGTTGAGCGTCAGGCTGCGGCCGGCCCCGCCATCGGGTCGGCCGTTGTCGTTGTAGCGGATGGACACCGGCGTCAGCGCCTTCGAGAGCCCCAGGGCGCTGCCGACCTTCTGCATGAAGCTCGCGCCGAGTCGCGTGGCCCGGATGGCCACCTGCAAGGGCGCCGTCGGCGAGGCCGGGCGATACATCTCCCAGTAGATGCCGATCTGCGTTCCGCCCTCGATCTCACCGGATCCGTAGGCTTGCGCGGCGTTGCGCTCCAGCGTGGGGACCGGGGACGGATCGCCCCGCTGCAGCAACAGATAGTCCGACAGCCGGGCGTCACGGGCGATCGGCTGCACGGTGGTGCGGACTCGTGCCGCGCGCTTGCCCTGCGGCGCGAGCACCTCGAGCGAGGCGAGCATCGGGGCGCTCATCGGCAACAGGAGCGCGCCGTTCGCTTGTGTACTGTCCTTCCGAATCTGACGCGGCGCCGCGCCGTCCATCGCATCCAGCGTGAGCGCCGCGGTGTAGGGCGCGCGTCCCATTTCGAGATCGCGGATGAGCCGGTACCCGCCAGCCAGCACCGTGGTGTCCCCGCGGCGGAAGCGCGCGAACTGGTGTGGCAGCGCCCCGAATCCGCTGGCATACCGCGTGGCATAGCGCATCCGCGCCACCTTGCGGCGGGGATCCCAGGCCGCAGGAGTCGCCGTCAATGGCGCGGCGAGCACGGCCGGCGTGGGTATGAAGTCGTAGCTGGGGGTGGGCTCATGCCCGATCACCTGCGGGGGTCGCGGATCGGCGACGCCACCATTCTGCACCGACCACGCCGCCGGCCACCCGTAGCGGACCTGCGACTCCAGCAGGTCATTCCCCCACTGCAGGTCGTAGGGAATCCGCCCCAGCGAATGGACCCGGGAAATGGTGTGCCGTGCGAACCATTCGTTGCGCGCGTCGTTCCCGTCGAGCATCCAGAGCGGCTGTGCCAACCGGAAAATCCGGGCATTCTCGTCGCTGCGGCGCGCGCAGGAGAGCGCCGCGTAGGCCGGATGCGAGGCCGGATCGAGCCACCAGGTGAGATCCGACCACGTGCACCGCTGCGCCTCCGGCATGGCCGCAATTGCCCGATCAAACGCCGCCGATGCCGGCGCATGCCGGTTGGCCACGTGCAGCGCGAGTCCTTCGAGCGCAGCGCACCACCAGGCCGTCCCGGCACAGGCGCGCGCCGCGGCCACCGCCGTGTCCGCCAACTGCGCTTCAATGGCGTAGCGCACCCGCATACCACTCACCCAGTCGTCCTTGGGGTCCGCGGCGTGCGCCCGGCCGAGGACCTCGAGCAACTGCTCCCGCTCCAGCCGCGCGTCGCTGCGTTCGGCCGGCGGCGGCACGTCACCGTTGTTGTTCCAGTAGCAGATGCGCCCCAGCGGCACTTCACACGAGGCATCGGCGCCGCCGTTGTAGAATCGAAGCCCCATGCGGTGGTTCCGCTCGAACGCGTCCTGCTGCGTGCGGGCCTGCGCGCCCAGTGCGCCGATGGTGGCCGTGCTGCCCTTGAGCGGATCAGGCCCCGGCGGCGTGACCGCGCGCACCGAATCGGCCGGCGACCGCGCCGCGCCGCGCTCCTGCGCGTCCGCCGGTGCCGCGGAAGCGCCCAGCAGCCACAGCGCCCCAATAAGGCCGAGCGCCTTCGTGGTCTTGCCGCGCGCGCGGATGTTGAGCATCTCGACGAGTACCGAGAAGGCCATCGCCATGTAGGTGTACCCCTTGGGGATGTGCTGCCCCATCCCCTCCGCCACGAGATTCGTGCCGATCAGGACGAGGAAGGCGAGCGCCAGCATCTTGACCGTCGGGTGCCGATCGACGAAGTCGCTCACGGACCGCGCGGCCAGGAGCATCACCCCCAGCGCCAGCACATTCGCCGTGATCATGATCGAGACGTCGTCCGCCATGCCGACGGCGGTGATGACGGAGTCGAGCGAGAACACAATGTCGATCACCATGATCTGCGCCACCGTGCTCCAGAGCGAGCTCGTCGCCCGGGCCCGCTGCTCGGCCTCGTCATCGGGCCCCTCCAGCTTGTGATGGATCTCCTTGGTCGCCTTCGCGATCAGGAAGAAGCCGCCCACCAGCAGGATGAGGTCCCGTCCGGAGACGTCCCGGCCGAGCGCATGAAACAGCGGGGCGGTGAGCCGCATCACCCAGCTGATCGAGAGCAGCAGGAGGACCCGCGTGAGGAAGGCGCCGGCCAGCCCCATCGATCGGGCCCGCGGCTGCTCCTCGAGCCGCAGCTTCCCGGCGAGGATGGAGATGAAGATGATGTTGTCGATGCCGAGGACCACCTCGAGCACCGTGAGGGTGAGGAGCGAAATCCACCCCTGCGGATCGCTGAACCATTCAGGCATGATCGGAAGGTGTCCGGGGATGGTGTACTTTTCCAGACACCATGACCGGAACCTCTCCCTTTGCCAGCGGGCCCGGTGGGCCGCGCCCCGCCGTCGTGCTCCTGTCGGGTGGACTCGACTCGGCCACCGTCCTCGCCGTGGCCCGGCGCGACGGCTTCGTCCCGCACGCCATGACCTTCCGGTATGGCCAGCGGCACGCCGTGGAGATCGAAGCCGCCCGGCGGGTCGCGGTGGCGCAGGGGGTCACGCACCATGTGGTGGTGGACATCGACCTCCGCCAGTGGGGCGGCTCGGCCCTCACCGGGGATCTCGAGGTGCCGAAGGATCGGGATGTCGCGCAGGCGGCCCACGAGATCCCGGTGACCTACGTGCCGGCGCGCAACACGATCTTCCTGTCGTTCGCCCTGGCCTGGGCGGAAGTGCTGGGCGCGGAGGCGATTTTCCTCGGGGTGAATGCCCTCGATTACTCCGGGTACCCCGATTGTCGCCCGGAGTACGTGGCGGCGTTCGAGCGGATGGCCAATCTGGCCACCCGGGCCGGGGTGGAGGGGACGCGACGCCTCGGCGTCCAGGCGCCGCTCCTGCACCTCACCAAGCGGGAGATCATCCGGCTCGGCCAGTCGCTGGGCGTGGACTACAGCCTGACCACGTCGTGCTACGACCCCGGCGCCGACGGCAGTGCCTGCGGCCGCTGTGATGCCTGCCAGCTGCGGCTTCGGGGATTTGCCGAGGCCGGGATGCCGGATCCGATCGGCTACCTCGATCCGCACGCAGACGCGACCGGGTCGCGCTAGGCGGATCGAATGGCGTACACGGTCAAGGAGTGCTTCTTCACCTTGCAGGGAGAAGGGATAAATGCCGGGAAAGCGGCGGTATTCTGTCGCTTTAGTGGCTGCAATTTGTGGACCGGGAGGGAGCTGGATCGGGGTTCTGCCGTGTGCCAGTTCTGCGATACCGACTTCGTTGGCGTCGGACCGGACGGCGGCCGATTCGCCACCGCCGACGCGCTCGCGGCCTTCGTGAAAAGCCGGTGGCCAGCGGAGGCGCCGCCGGAGGTACGGCCCTTCGTGGTCTGCACCGGGGGTGAGCCCCTGCTCCAACTGGATGCGGCGGCGGTCAACGCGCTCCACGCCCAGGGCTTCGAGATCGCCGTGGAGACCAACGGCACGCAACCGGCCCCGCCGGGGCTCGACTGGATTTGTGTAAGCCCGAAGGCGGAGGCCCCCCTGATGCTCACCAGCGGGGACGAACTGAAGCTCGTGTACCCCCAGCGCGAGGCCCCACCGGAGCGCTTCGCAATGATGTCATTCCGTCACTTTCTTCTTCAGCCCATGGACGGCCCGGAACGCGTCGCCAACACGGCGGCGGCCGTGGCCTATTGCCTGGCCCACCCCCAGTGGCGGTTGTCGGTCCAGACCCACAAGGCGGTCGGCATCCGCTAGGCACAGCCGCGGGAGGGGCGCCTGTTGCCGGCCGGCCCCGACGGGTGGCGGTACCGCCGGACCGTGGTGTAGCTTTCCCCGCTCGCCGCGCCCCTCTGGTCGGCGGCCTTTCGCGTCTCCCGAGTTTCCCATCGTGACCCGTCTCCTTCCCCGACTGCTCGGTTCCGCTCTGACGGCCGCCTGCCTGTGTGCAGCGCCCGTGCAGGGGCAGGAGCAGGCGTCGCGCGTGGGCGACGGGCTCGAATCGCGGAAGCCGTTCGCCGCATTCAATGAATCGGCGGAGCGATTGCGCGCCGGTGTGGTGGAGAAGGCCCGTGGCCAGCTCGGGACGCGCTACAAGTTGGGCGGGACCCGACCGAACGTGGCGCTCGATTGCAGTGGGCTGGTGCGCTACGTCCTCGGCGCCCTCGACGTGATTCTCCCACGGACCGCCGCCAGTCAGGCCAAGGCCGGCGTGGAGATCCGGAAGGATCTGGCATCACTCCAGCCCGGCGATGTGCTCACCTTCGGTCGCGGGAAGCGGATCTCTCACGTGGGGATCTATGTGGGCGACGGCAAGATGATTCACGCCAGTACCTCCCGGCGTCAGGTGGTGGAGACCAACCTGAGCCGCCGATCGCCGCTCATTCGCCAGTGGAAGGGCGTCCGCCGGTTCATCGACGGCTCCACGACCGCGCTGCGGGACAGCGCGCTGGCCCTCGCCGACTCGCTCCGAAACTGAGGCCGTCGGCCCGGCCGGCGCGGGATCCGGCCGGACGGTGCCCATCTCCCCGCCGCGCGCGGGTTGCAGACCTCCGGCCCCGAGGGCAGCATAGGCGGACCTCAACCGGAGACGTCTCATGCTCCTTCGTCCACTGGCGGCGCTCGCCCTGGCCAGTTCGCTCCTCCCGGTGGTGTTGCCAGCCCAAGGCTCGCCAGCCACCAATCGGCTCACCATCGCCGACTACTTCAACTGGGAGGACGTGTCCAACCCCGTCCTCTCCCCGGACGGCAAGCAGATCCTGTACACCCGGACCTGGATCGACCAGCTGAACGATCGCCGCGAGTCGGCTGTCTGGCTGATGAACGCGGACGGCACGAAGAACCGCTTCCTCGTGAAGGGGAGCGACGCGAAGTGGTCGCCCGATGGCGGACGCATCACCTACGTGGCCCCCGGAGAACCCGGCGGGGCGCAGATCTGGGTCCGGTACATGGACGCCGAAGGGGCCACGACGCAGATCACGCGGCTCACCGAAGCGCCCAGCGACGTGGAGTGGAGCCCCGATGGCAAGACACTGGCCTTCGGCATGCTCGTGCGGCAGAACGATGACTGGCGGATTGCGATGCCCGCGCCGCCGCGAGGAGCCAAGTGGACCGAAGCGCCGCGCGTCGTGACCAAGGTGCGCTACCGCGCCGACCGGCAGGGCTTCCTCGAGAACGGGCTGCGGCAACTGTTCACCGTTCCCGCCGACGGCGGGACCCCGCGCCAGGTGACCACAGGCGACTGGGCGGCCAACGGCACCACCTGGATGCCCGACGGCAAGGCGTTCGTCTTCACCTCGCTGCGCACGCCCGATGCCGAGTACGCGTGGCGCGAGTCGGAGATCTACAAGGTGGACGTGGCCTCCGGTGCCATCACGCAGCTCACCCGGCACAAGGGCCCGGACAACAATCCGGTGCCGTCGCCGGATGGCCGGCTGATCGCCTACACCGGCTACGACAGCACCGATGCCACCTGGCAGGATGCCGCCATCCGCCTCATGGACGCCGATGGCGGGAACGTGCGCGTCCTCACGGCCAAGCTCGACCGGTCGCCGAGCGGCATGTTCTGGGCGCCGGATGGGAGCGGGCTCTACTTCAACGTGGAGAATCAGGGTTCGCGCAATCTCTACTTCGTGAATCTGAAGGGTGAGTACCGCGAGGTCACGAAGGGGGCGCAGGTGCTCACCGTGACCGGCCTCGGGACCAACCTGCTGGCGGTGGGTACGAACAGCACGGCGAGCAAGCCCACCGATATCGTGGCGCTCGACCTGCGGCCCGCGGGCGGAGCCGCCCCGGTGATCCGCCAGCTGACCGATGTGAACGGGGATGTCCTGGCCGGCAAGCGGCTCGCCACCACGGAAGAGGTGTGGTACACCTCGGTGGACGGGACGAAGATCCAGGGGTGGATCGTGAAGCCGGCCGACTTCGACCCGAAGCGGAAGTACCCGCTCATGCTGGAGATCCACGGCGGGCCGCACAGCATGTACAACGTGGCGTTCAGCTTCGCCCGTCAGGATCACGTGGCCAACGACTTCGTGCTCCTCTACACCAACCCGCGGGGGTCCACCGGCTACGGCAGCGCCTTCGGCAACGCCATCAAGAATGCCTACCCCGGGAAGGACTACGATGACCTCATGGCCGGCGTCGATACGGTCATCAACCGGGGCTACATCGATACCAACCGGCTCTACGTCTTCGGCTGCTCCGGCGGTGGCGTCCTGACCTCGTGGATCGTGGGCCATACGGACCGGTTTGCAGCCGCCAGCGCCAACTGCCCCGTGACCAACTGGCTCAGCTTCGTGGGGACCACGGACGGCAACAGCTGGTACTACAACTTCAAGCGCTACCCGTGGGAGGATCCGTCGGAACACCTCGCGCGCTCGCCCCTCATGCATGTGGGGAACGTGAAGACACCCACCATGCTCATGACGGGCGTGAACGACCTCCGGACCCCGATGGGGCAGACGGAGGAGTTCTACGAGGCGCTCAAGGTCCGGAAAGTCCCGACCGCCATGGTCCGCTTCAACAACGAATGGCACGGCACCAGCTCCACGCCGTCGAACTTCCTGCGGACCCAACTGTACCTGCGCAGCTGGTTCGACCGGTACAAGCAGCCGCCTGGTGCCAAGGTCACCCAGGATCCCTGACGGGTGCGTCGTCGACCGGCGGGGATCCCCTGCCGGTCGACCGGGTAGCATCAGAGTGCGCTTCCATGGAACCCCCGGGTCCTATACGATTCGGGGGTCTTCCTTTCCTTTCATCCCTGACGCCATGTCACCCCTTTCGCCTTCTCTCCGCGCCCTCCTGATCGGAGCCCTCGGGACCACGACCCTTCTCGGGGCCTGCACCGACAAGGCCGCGCAGGCGCGCGCGGATTCGCTGAATACGGCGCTCGCCCAGGCCACCGCCGCCCGGGACTCGCTGCAGGGGCTCGTGACGGGGGCAAGCGCCGATCGGGATCGGGCGTTGGCGCAGGTGGTGGAAGCCTCCAAGTTCGCGGATCAGGTGGACGCGGAGCTGCGGCAGGTGCGCGGCCTCTCCTCCAAGGTCGAGGTCAGCACCGCGGATGAATCCGGCAAGGCGGAAGCGGCCGCGGCCCAGAAGGACATCCTCGACCGGCTCGGACAGATGCGCCGGCGGCTGGCCTCGCGTCAGGCCCAGGTCCGCGCCCTCCTCGATACGCTGACCCGGATGCGGGCCGACTCCTCGGCTGCCGCTTCCCTGCTCGCCGACCTCAATGACCGGCTCACCAAGCGGGACCAGGAGATCGCCACCTTCGAGGCGACGGTGAAGCAGTTGACGGCGGCGAATGCCACGCTGACGGCGGAGAAGGCGACCCTCACCGACACGGTGAAGGCGATGGACACCCGCGAGAATCGCGTGTTCTACGTGGTGGGATCGCGCCGCCAGCTGCTGGCGGACGGTGTGGTCTCGGAGGAAGGGGGATCGCGCGGGCTGCTGATCGTCAAGCTCGGCAAGTCGCTGGTGCCCTCGCGCACGCTGGACGATGCCCGCTTCACCCGCGCGGATCGGCGCGAGGTCCTCACCATCCCGCTGCCGCGGAATGATCGCGCCTACCGCATCGTGTCGCGCCACGACGTCGGCCTGATCGACGTGGCAAAGAAGGAGAAGGACGGCTCGTTCCGCGGCGAAAGCTTCCGGATCACCGATCCGGCGAAGTTCTGGGCGACCTCCCGCTACCTGATCGTCGCGGAGAAATAGCGGGCCTCAGAGGTGGGGGAGCTCCTGGTCCCCCACCACGCCGGCAGCCCGGTGCCACGCCAGCTCCTCCGGTGATAACGGCCGGATGGCCAGATCAACCGCCAGCCACGTGGTCTTGGCGAACGGATAGCACAGCAGGCACCCGGAGAGCATCAGGGCCGCCGTGACATACGTGATCAGCGTCCACGGCGGATTCGGCCAGGTGAAGACCACGAACGCCGCCACGCCGAAGAACAGGATCAGTTCGACGGCGATCAGATTGAACAGATAGGCGCCCACGAAGTAGTCCCCTTCACCACGCTCGAGCCGGAGCCCGCACCCCGGGCACTGCGGCTGCAAGGCGAAGAAGCCGGCGAAGATTCCGGACCCGCCGCAGTGCGGGCAGCGGAGCCGCAGCGCCCGCGTCAGCAGCCGCCACACCGGGGGGCGCTCCAAGCGGTCCGTCCCCAACGGTGCCGGTTCGTGCGTCATCGCGCGGGGAGCGAGGCGAGGAAGTCCCGCAGATGGTGACCCCAGACCCGCGGAAGCGAGTGCGTCCCGTGGCCGCGCGTCTCCGGCGTAATCGGGAGCAGGATGAAGCGCGTCTTCGGCATCTGGGCCGCCAACCGCTCTGCCAGTCCGAGCTCGGGCGGGTTGACGGCATCGTCGGCCGAGTTGATGTACAGCGCCGGGGCCGTGATGCGCGCCAGATGCGGCGAGGGGTCGTAGTCGCTCGACGCGTTGAACTGGTACAGGAAGTCGTTGGCGTCCGTCGTGCGGACCCGTGCATCCAGGTACGCTCGGATCACCGAATCGGCCCGGTCCCGCGTGGGCGCCTGGGTCTGCTGCACCAGGGGGGCACTCGACATCAGGTACAGCATCATCTGCGACGCGCGCAGCCCCTGCACCGGCGTCGACGGGTAGTCACCGCCCTGCCACGCAGGGTCGCTGCGGATGGCGTCCATGGCCATCGTGCGGATCATCCGGTTGCGGCCGGCAATCTGCGTCGGCAGACAGGCCATCGGCGCCAAGCCGTCCATGAACCCCGGATGGCGGTAGCCCCACACCCAGCCGTGCATGCACCCCATGGACGTGCCCATGATGAGGCGCAGGTGGTTCACACCGAGGTGCTCGGTGAGGAGCCGGTACTGCGCGTCCACCATGTCGGTGTAGCCGTAGCTGGGAAAGCGCATCCGCATCCCGTCGCTCGGCTTGCTCGACCCGCCATGCCCGATGCCGTCCGGGAGGATGATGTAGTGCGTCGCGCTGTCGAGCAGCTGGCCAGGACCAAACAGCTCCCCCGCGTAACCGGGCGAGAGGAAGCCGCGCCCCGACCCGCCGGTGCCGTGCAGGATCAGGACGGCGTTGCGGACGATGCCGCGGGCGTCCTTTCGCGGGGTCCCCAGCGTGGTGTAGTGGATCCGCAGCTCGGGGAGCTGCCCGCCGCCGGTGAAGCGGAAATCGCGAAGCAGCGCGTCGCCCTGGCGGCCGGCCGTGGCCCAGCCGGACGACTGGGAGGCCAGTGTCATCGGGGCCAGCAGAAGCCCCAGTCCAGCGGTCAGCGCACGCCGGGTGGGCGCACTCCGGCGAAGACGGAAAGTTGGTGGCATGTTCGTAATCTACCGCCGGGGCTCCCCGGGTTCGCGCTTGCCCTCCGCCGCCATCCGCCATGCGTCTCCATCGCTTCCCCCT
>Ga0315902_10010716_pt1 | contig 12111 bp, 10 predicted proteins | sample LakEriMetagenome_9_FD_203523 | JGI IMG/M metagenome (GOLD analysis project Ga0315902, IMG submission 203523) | Freshwater fungal communities from buoy surface, Lake Erie, Ohio, United States - Buoy 12 MA117 | ecosystem: Environmental > Aquatic > Freshwater > Lake > Lake biofilm | place: USA... | reverse complement strand
GGTCGTAGAACCGGGTCCCGCCCACCACCCGGTACGGGATACCGCCCCGCATGAACTGGTCCTCGAGCACCCGGGACTGGGCGTTGGTCCGGTAGAACACCGCCATCTCGTCCCAGCGGAAGCTGCCGCCCTCGTGCAGGCGGGCGACCTCGCGGCCGACCCACTGGGCCTCGTCGGTCTCGTCCTCGGCGTGGTAGCGGACGATCCGCTCGCCCCGGCTCTCCTCGGTCCACAGGTCCTTGGGTTTGCGGGACAGGTTGTTGGCGATGACGGCGTTGGCGGCGTCGAGGATGACCTGCGTCGACCGGTAGTTCTGGTCGAGCACGACGACGGTGGCATCGGGGAACGCCTGCTCGAACTCGAGGATGTTGCGGATGTCGGCGGCCCGGAACGAGTAGATCGACTGGTCGCTGTCGCCGACCACGAACACGTTGCGGTGGGTGTCGCCGAGCAGCAGCACCAACTCGTTCTGCACCCGGTTGGTGTCCTGGTACTCGTCGACGAGGACATGGCGGAACCGCTGCTGGTACGACGCCAGCACCTCGGGCCGGGTGCGCAGCAGCCGGACGGTCACCGACAGCAGATCGTCGAAGTCCATCGCCCCGGCCTGGTGCAGGCGGGCCTGGTACTCGCGGTACACCTCGGCGATGCGCTTCTCGAACGGGCCGGTGGCCCGGTCGCGGTACTCGTCGATGCCCACGGCGTCGTTCTTGGCCGCCGAGATCGTGGCGTGCACCGCTCGGGCGGCGAACTTCTTGGTGTCGAGGCCGAGGTCGCGGATGACGTACCCGCACAGGCGCACGGCGTCGGCCTGGTCGTAGATCGAGAAGCTCGACGGGTAGCCGAGCACGCCGACATCGCGACGCAGGATGCGCACGCACGCCGAGTGGAACGTCGACACCCACATCTTCTCGGCCACCGGCCCGATCAGGCCGCCGACCCGGTGGCGCATCTCCTGGGCCGCCTTGTTGGTGAACGTGATGGCCAGGATCCCGAACGGGGACACGTGACGGTCCTCGATCAGGTGGGCGATGCGATGGGTCAGGACCCGGGTCTTGCCGGAACCGGCGCCGGCGATGACCAGCAGCGGCCCTTCGTCGTGGGTGACGGCCTCGCGCTGGGCGGGGTTCAGCCCGTCGAGGAGGTCATCGAGGTCGGCGCGGCCCGCCATGTCACTCCCACTCGATGGTGCCGGGCGGCTTGGACGTGACGTCGTAGGCCACGCGGTTGATGCCGCGGACCTCGCCGATGATGCGCCCGGCCATCCGCTCGAGCAGGTCGTAGGGCAGTCGCGCGAAGTCGGCGGTCATGGCGTCCTCGCTGGTGACGGCCCGGATGATGATCGGGTGTCCGTAGGTGCGCTCGTCGCCCATCACCCCGACCGAACGGATGTCGGCCAGCACGGCGAACGCCTGCCAGATCTCGCGCTCGAGACCGGCCCGGTGGATCTCCTCGCGCACGATGGCGTCGGCGAGCTGCAGCATGGCCACCCGCTCCCGGGTGACCTCGCCGATGATGCGCACCGCCAGGCCCGGACCGGGGAACGGCTGGCGCCACACGATCTCGTCGGGCAGACCCAACTCGGACCCGATGCGCCGGACCTCGTCCTTGAACAGGCTGCGCAACGGCTCGACCAGCTCGAAGGACAGGTCCTCCGGCAGGCCGCCGACGTTGTGGTGGCTCTTGATCTTGGCCGCCGTGGCCGTGCCCGACTCGATGACGTCGGGGTAGAGCGTGCCCTGCACCAGGAACCGGGCGTCCTCGATGCCGCCGCTGGACTCCTCGAACACCCGGATGAACAGCTCGCCGATGGCCTTGCGCTTCTGCTCGGGGTCGGTGACGCCGGCCAGCCGCTCGAAGAACCGGTCGGCCGCCCGGGCATGGACCAGGTCGATCCCGAAGTTCCGGTGGAACGTGTCCTCGACCTGGTCGGCCTCGCCGAGGCGCATCAGCCCGGTGTCGACGAACACGCAGGTGAGCTGCTTGCCGATGGCCCGGTGCACCAGGGCGGCGGCGACCGCCGAGTCGACACCACCCGACAACCCGCAGATCGCCCGGCCGGAGCCGACCTGGACCCGGATGTTCTCGGTGGCGTGCTCGATGACGTTGGTCATCGTCCAGCTCTGCCGGCAGCCGCACACCTCGGTGAGGAACCGCACGAGCAGCTCCTGGCCGTGCGGCGTGTGGGCCACCTCGGGGTGGTACTGCACGCCGTAGAGCCCACGCCCGGGGGCCTCGAGCATCGCCACCGGACAGTCGTCGGTGCGGGCGGTGACGGAGAACCCGTCGGGCACCCGCACGATGGCGTCGAAGTGGCTCATCCACACCGACTGCTCGGCCGGCAGCAGCTGCCCGAGGCGCCCGCCCCCGTCGACGAGCTGCACCGTCGTGCGGCCGTACTCGCCCCGGCCCGTCTTGGCCACCTCGCCGCCGAGCTGCGCGGCGATGAGCTGCGCCCCGTAGCAGATGCCCAGGATGGGCACGCCGAGGTCGTAGATCGCCGGGTCGAGCCTCGGTGCGCCGTCGACGTGGACCGAGGCCGGCCCGCCCGACAGCACGATGCCGGCCGGCCGGCGGGCCCGCACCTGCTCGGCGGTGATCGACGACGGGACGATCTCGGAGTAGACGCGGGCCTCCCGCACCCGGCGGGCGATCAGCTGTGCGTACTGGGCGCCGAAGTCGACGACGAGCACGGTGTCGTCACCGGTGGCCCAGCCTCCGGTGACCGGGCCCTGACCGGACGGTGCAGGGCCACCCGCTGCGGGGCCGCTCATCGGCCCATACCCACGCCCTGCCCCTTCTGCAGCGCCTTGCCCTCGGTCTGCAGCGCCGGTGCCACCATGACCTCGGCCTTCTGGAACTCCTTGAGGGTCTGGTAGCCGGTCGTCGCCATCGAGGTGCGCAGGGCACCGAAGAGGTTGAGGCGGCCGTCGTTCTCGTGCGCCGGGCCGACGAGGATCTCCTCGAGCGAGCCGCGCTGCTGGGTCCGCACCCGGGCGCCGCGGGGCAGGCTCGAGTGGAACGTGGCCATGCCCCAGTGCCAGCCCTTGCCCGGCGCCTCGTAGGCGGCGGCGAGGGGCGAGCCGATCATGACGGCGTCGGCGCCGCACACGATGGCCTTGGCGATGTCGCCACCGGTGGCCATGCCACCGTCGGCGATCACGTGGACGTACACACCGGTCTCGTCGAGATGGCGCATGCGGGCGGCCCGCACGTCGGCGATGGCGGTCGCCTGGGGCACGCCGATGCCGAGCACACCCCGGGTGGTGCAGGCGTGGCCCGGGCCGACACCGACGAGCACGCCGGCGGCACCGGTGCGCATCAGGTGGAGGCCGGCCTGGTACGAGGCGCACCCGCCGACGATGACCGGCAGGTCGAGCTCACGGACGAAACGCTTGAGGTTGAGCGGCTCGACGGTGCGCGACACGTGCTCGGCCGACACGACCGTGCCCTGGATGACGAGCATGTCGAGCTCGCCGGCGACGATGGCCGACATCAGCATCTGGGCCCGCTGCGGGGTGACCGCGGCGACGGCGGTGACCCCGGCGGCCTTGATCTCACGGATGCGCTGGGTGACGAGCGACGGCTTCAGCGGCTCGGCGTAGATCTCCTGCATCCGGCGCGTCGCCTTCTCGACGTCGAGCTTGGCGATCTCCTCGAACAGCGGCTCGGGGTCCTCGTAGCGGGTCCACAGACCCTCGAGGTTGAGCACGCCCGCACCGCCGAGGCGGCCGAGCTCGATGGCGGTTGCCGGGCTGACCACCCCGTCCATGGCCGAACCGAGGACCGGCAGTTCGAAGCGGAAGGCGTCGATCTGCCAGGCGATGTCGACGTCCTCGGGGTCGCGGGTCCGGCGCGACGGCACGATGGCGATGTCGTCGAAGCCGTACGCCCGACGACCCGACTTGCCCAACCCGATCTCGATCTCGGCCATCTTTCTCTCCTGTCGGCTTGCGAGGAACACGTCGTGACCCGGTATCGGGTGCGGACGGTGGCTCGGGCAGGCTTCACCCGGACCCCGTCGGCTCCCCGGCCCGGGCGTCCGGCACAGCCCAGGAGTGCTCCTGTGGCGAGCGGGGAACGGTGCACCAACCCTAGTGGCCCCGACGGAACGGCACCGGAATCGTCACCGGGTCCGGAACGCGTGACAGCCGACCCCGGAGGGTCGGCTGTCGCGGGGTGCCTGCGGGCGGCGGCGGGGGAACCGGGGGGAATGCTCCTCCACCGCCGCACACCGCAGGTCGGGGGGACCTGCGGCCGACCGGACCAGGTGGTCCGGCCGTGCCGGTCACATCATGCCGGGCATACCACCCATGCCCCCGCCCGGCGGCATCGCCGGCGCAGGCTCGGGCTTGTCGGCGATGACGACCTCGGTGGTCAGCAGCAGCGCTGCGATCGAGCCGGCGTTCTGCAACGCCGCCCGGGTGACCTTGGCCGGGTCGATGACACCGGCCTTCACGAGGTCGACGAACTCGCCGGTGGCGGCGTTGAAGCCGACCGAGCCCTGAGCGGCCTCGACCTGCCCGACGATGACCGCACCCTCATAGCCGGCGTTGGCGGCGATGAGACGGGCCGGGGCGTCGAGCGACCGCGACACGATCGTGGCGCCGACCTTCTCGTCACCCGACAGCCCCTCGACCACGGCGTCGACCGCGGCACGGGCCCGCACCAGGGCGGTACCGCCACCGGCGACGACGCCTTCCTCGATCGCTGCCCGGGTCGCCGACAGGGCGTCCTCGATGCGGTGCTTCTTCTCCTTGAGCTCGACCTCGGTGGCCGCGCCGACCTTGATGACCGCAACGCCACCGGCCAGCTTGGCCAGACGCTCCTGCAGCTTCTCGCGGTCCCAGTCGGAGTCGGTGTCCTCGATCTCACGGCGGATCTGCGCCACGCGACCGGCGACGTCGTCGGACGAGCCGGCACCGTCGATGATCGTGGTGTTGTCCTTGGAGATGACGACCTTGCGGGCCCGGCCGAGCAGGTCGAGGGTGACGTTGTCGAGCTTGAGCCCGACCTCCTCGGCGATGACCGTGCCGCCGGTGAGGACGGCCATGTCCTGGAGCATCGCCTTGCGGCGCTCACCGAAGCCCGGGGCCTTGACGGCCACCGAGTTGAACGTGCCCCGGATCTTGTTGACCACCAGGGTGGCGAGGGCCTCGCCGTCGACGTCCTCGGCGAGGATCAGCAGCGGCTTGCCCGACTGCACGACCCGCTCGAGCGTCGGCAGCAGGTCCTTGATCGAGCTGATCTTGGACTGGTGCAGCAGGATGTACGGATCGTCGAGCACCGCTTCCTGGCGCTCGGGATCGGTCATGAAGTACGGCGACAGGTAGCCCTTGTCGAACTGCATGCCCTCGGTGAACTCGAGCTCGGTGCCGAACGTGTTCGACTCCTCGACGGTGACCACACCGTCCTTGCCGACCTTGTCGATGGCCTCGGCGATGACCTCGCCGATCGACGGATCCGCGGCGGAGATGGCCGCGACCTGGGCGATCTCCTCCTTGCCGCCGATCTCGGTGGCCTGGGCCTTGATGGACTCGACGGCGGCGGCGACCGCAGCCTCGATGCCCTTCTTCAGACCCATCGGGTTGGACCCGGCAGCCACGTTGCGCAGACCCTCGCGGACGAGCGCCTGGGCCAGCACGGTGGCGGTGGTGGTGCCGTCACCGGCGACGTCGTTGGTCTTGGTGGCGACCTCCTTGACCAGCTGGGCCCCCATGTTCTCGTAGGGGTCCTCGAGCTCGATCTCCCGGGCGATCGAGACGCCGTCGTTGGTGATGGTCGGGGCGCCGAACTTCTTGTCGAGCACCACGTTGCGGCCGCGCGGGCCGAGCGTGACCTTGACGGCGTCGGCCAGCTTGTTGACGCCGGCCTCGAGGCCGCGGCGGGCCTCTTCGTTGAATGCGAGAAGCTTGCTCATCGGTGTGCGCGGATCAGCCGACGATGGCCAGCACGTCGCGGCTGGACAGGATCAGCAGATCCTCGCCCCCGACGGAGATCTCGGTGCCGCCGTACTTGGAGTAGACGACGCGGTCGCCGACCTTGACGTCGGACGGGATGAGCTCGCCGCTCTGCTCCGAGCGCTTGCCCGGGCCGACAGCGAGGACCTCGCCCTGCTGCGGCTTCTCCTTGGCGGTGTCGGGGATGACCAAGCCGCTGGCGGTACGCTCCTCTGCCTCCAGCGGACGAACGACGATACGGTCCTCGAGGGGACGAAGGTTCATGGATCGAGCCTCCAGATTCGGTGGCGGGTGCTCGTTAGCACTCGCGGGTGGCGAGTGCTAACGATAGGCCGTGCCGGTCCGCTCGGCAAGCCAGGGCACGCCGCCGATCGTGGCGGTCAGTCGTCGGCGAGCGACAGGTTGGGGTCCACCCCGCACCCGAGCGCACTCGGCCCGTGCTCGGCGAGCCGCCACAGCCCGGCGGCCGCCACCATGGCTGCGTTGTCGGTGCAGTAGGCCGGCGACGGCAGGTGGGCCCGCAGACCGCCGGCGGCCGCCGCCTCGACCCACCGGGCGCGCAGACGCCGATTGGCGGCCACCCCTCCGGCCAGGCTCATGCCGACCGCCCCGATCCCGGCGGCCGCACGGCGGGCCTTGTGGACCAAGACGTCGACCACCGCCTCCTGGAACGACGCCGCCACGTCGGCGGTGGCCACGTCGGGGTTGCGCCGTACGTGGTTGACCACCGACGTCTTGAGACCCGAGAACGACAAGGCGAGACCGTCGTGCAGCATCGAACGGGGAAAGGCGATCGCCGTGGCGTCGCCCGACGTGGCCAGCCGGTCGACGGCCGGACCACCCGGGTAGCCGAGGCCGAGGTACCGGGCGACCTTGTCGAAGGCCTCCCCCGCCGCATCGTCGACGGTGCGGCCGAGGACCCGATAGGCACCGGGGGCGTCCATGCCCAGCAGCAGGGTGTGACCGCCCGACACGAGCAGGACCAGCAGCGGGAACGCCACGTCCGGCTCCTGCAGCAACGGGGCGAACAGGTGGGCCTCGAGGTGGTTGACCGCCACGAACGGGACGTCCCACACCAGCGCCAGCGCCTTGGCCGCGCTCACCCCGACCAGCAGCGCCCCGACCAGGCCGGGGCCGGCGGTCGCCGCCACGGCGTCGAGGTCGCGGCCGCGGATCCCGGCAACGGCCAACGCCTCGGCGACCACCGGGTCGAGCCGCTCGAGATGGGCGCGCGACGCCACCTCGGGGACGACCCCGCCGAAGCGGGCGTGCAGATCGATCTGGCTCGACACCACCGACGACAGCACCTCGAAGGACCCGTCGTCGTGGCGGGCGACCACGGCGGCGGCGGTCTCGTCGCAGGACGTCTCGATGCCGAGCAGCAACGTCCGGCGGCCGCGGCCGGTGGGAACCACAGCCGCAGCCGGGTCGGCGGCGACCGGCGGAACGGCGGGCGAGGGGGTCGCTGGCGACGGGGTGGCGGGCACGGTCAACGCTCCTGGACCACGGTCGGTGCCGGCAGGGTCGCCTCGATGGCGGCGAGGCGATGGCCGTAGGCGGCGGTGTTCACGTCGTGGGCCCACATCACGAGGGCGTCCTCGTTCACCTCGGCGTAGTAGCCCTTGCGGACCCCGGCGGGGGCGAACCCGAACTTCCGGTACAGCTCCTGGGCCGGCCGGTTGCTCATGCGGACCTCGAGGGTGAGGCTCGCGGCGCCGCGGGCCACGGCCCGGGCGGCGAGCACCAGCATCAACCGGGTACCGATGCGATGGCCCTGACAGACCGGGTCGACGGCGACGGTGGTGATGTGGCACTCGTCGAGGCTCATCATGAACCCGGCGTAGCCCACCAGCCGGCCGTCCTGGCGGGCGACGACGTAGCAACGGGTCGACGGCAACGCCAGCTCGCCGAGGTACAGGCTCATCGTCCACGGGCGGGGGTACACCTGCTTCTCGATGCGCAACACCGACGGCAGGTGCCGGCGACGCATCGGCTGCACGATCACCGGCCCGGGCACCGCCGGCCCGGGCACCGCCGGCGCCGGGACGTCACCGTCGTGCGACGGCCCGGTCACGACGCAGCCCCGGTCGTGGAGCCGGTCGTCGGGCCGGTCGTGCCGGGCCGCTGGAGCCAGTTCGCCTCGGCGTCGGGCAGGCGCAGGTAGATGGGCCGGATCGCAGCGGGCGGCACGAGCGCACCGGCAGCCGCGGCGGCCCGGGCGAGCAGCACCAGGTCGGCGGCCGACGGCCGGGCCGGGACCGGGCCGGCGCAGAGGGCGCCGGTGGCGCACAGCTCGGTGCGGTACCGGGCGACCCCGTCACCGACGAGCAGACACCGATCCGGGCAGGCGGCGATCTCGGCGGCGAGCTCGGCGGGCCGGCCGACCCGCGGCTCGGTCAGCCGGACCGGGGCATCGGGGGTGGGCCGGTAGAACGCCCAGAACAGCTCGCCGCGGCGGGCGTCGGTCACCGCCACGACGGTCCGGTCGGTGAGACGGGCCGGGAAGGCGACGACGTCGAGCGAGCTGACCCCGACCATCGGCACCTCGAGGGCGAACGCCAGGGCGCGGGCGGTGGCGAGACCGACCCGCAGGCCGGTGAACAGCCCGGGACCGACGCCGACGGCGACGGCCCCGACCTCGGCCAGGGTCACCTGCGCGGCCTCGCACAGCTGCCGGATCATCGGGGCGAGCAGCTCGGCATGCCGCTGGCCACGGTCGACCGCAGCTGCGGCCAGGACCCCGTCGTCACCGCCGAGCGCACAGCTGACCTGCGGCGAGGAGGTCTCGACCCCGAGGATCAGCACGACGGACCGACCTCGGCCAGCTCGGCCGCCAGTCCGGCCAGGCGCCCGGCCCAGCCGTCGCCGGTGAACGTGATCCGCACGACCCGATCGTCGTCGCCCTCCCCCATGCCGAGCGAGACCTCGACGTGGTCGGTGGGCAGCACCGGGCGGATCGTGTCGCCCCACTCGATCAGCGTCACGCCACCCGACTCGAGCAACTCGGTCAGGCCGAGCTCGATCGTGTCGTCGAGCTGGTCGAGCCGGTAGACGTCGAGGTGGTGCATCACCAGTCGCCCCTGATAGCGGTGGTGCAACGTGAAGGTCGGGCTCGTGATCGGCGTACGCACCCCGAGGGCCGCACCGAACCCCTGGCAGAACGTGGTCTTGCCGGCACCGAGATCGCCGGTCAGCAGGAACAGGTCACCCGCGCGGCACGCCCGGGCGAGGGCGGCGGCGACGGAACGGGTCTGTTCCGCGGTGTGGGTGGACACGAGCAGTTCCGTTGGCATCGACGGCGTCGACGATACCCCGCCGTCGGGAACGGCCCCTACTGCACCCGGATGACCGGTGGCCCGGCAACGGGCCGGGCCCTCAAGGGCGGCCGGTGACGCGCCGTTGCCATGCCGACCGACCGCAGCGATGGGCCGTCACGGATCGACGCCCTCCGTCGCTGCACCCGGGACGTCCGCAGCCGCGGTCCCGGTTCGACCTGCAACGGCCACGGAGGGCCGGAGCCTTGTCCCACACCACGAGCGACGCCCGACGCCACGCCGTGGCGGCGCTGCCGTCCGAGCAACTGACGACCACGACCGGTCCCGACCCGCAGACGCGGCCCCTGCGCCGGCTCGGGGCCGGGGTCCATGCCGAGCCGCATGCCCTCGCCCTCGGCGCCCAAGCGCTGGCCCGGGTCCGCTACCCGTGGCAGGAACTGCTGCCCGGCTGGGCGGTCCGCTTCCTCGGTGGCCGGCCCGGCCTGCTGGGCCGCACGTTCTGGCCCGACCGGGTCATCGAGCTCTACGTGCGGCCGACCCACGGGGTCGGCGACGTGGCCTTCGCCCTGGCCCACGAGCTCGGCCACGCCGTCGACCTCGAACACCTCGACCCGACCGGCCGGGCGTGCTGGCGGGCCACCCGCGAGCTGCCCCACGACCTCGAGTGGTTCGGGGCGTCCGACGCCAACGACTTCGCCACCCCTGCAGGTGACTGGGCGGAGTGCTTCGCCGCCTGGCAGCTCGGTCCCGACGGCTTCCAGTCGCGTCTCGGCGCAGCACCGGGGCCTCGCGACCGTGAACTCGTCGCCGAGCTGTCGCTCGTTCACCATGCCCGGGGGTCCCGGGGCGCCCGCACCATGATCCGGCGGGAATGGGACCATTTACCCATTTCTCGGCTGAAGCCCGCCGTCTGAGCGCTCGATAGCTCCTTCGTGCTGACACGGAGGTCGGCGCCACTCAGGGAAGAACACGCTTCAGGGAGGAAGAGACCATGGGTCTCCGCATCAACCAGAACACCATGGCGGTCAATGCGCACCGCAACCTCAGCATCAGCGACGGGATGCTGGGCAAGTCGATGGAGCGGCTGTCGAGCGGGTTCCGGATCAACCGGGCCGCCGACGACGCTGCCGGCCTCGCCAAGAGCGAGACGCTGCGGGCGGACATCCGTGGCATCAACCAGGCCGTGCGCAACGCCCAGGACGGCATCAGCTTCGTGCAGACCGCCGAAGGTGCGCTCGACGAGATCCACGCCATCCTGCAGCGGATCAACGAACTGGCCGTGTCGGCCGCCAACACGGCGACCAGCGACGGCGCCGCCGAGCAGGCCGAGGTCACCGAGCTGCTCGCCCAGATCGACAGCATCGGCACCTCGAAGTTCGCCGGCGTGGACCTGTTCTCCGCCTCCTCGATCAACTTCCAGGTGGGCACCTCGAGCGCCGACACCATCGCCATCAACACCCAGGCCCTGTCCTCGGCGTCGCTGGCCGACGGGGTGTCGACGATCTCGCTGAGCGCCATCGACCTGCAGTCGAGCCCGTCGGACGCGATCGACGACGTGCGGGACGCCATCAGCGTCATCAACAACCTGCGGGCCTCCCTCGGCGCCACCCAGAACCGGCTCGAGCACACGATCACGAACCTGAACGTGACCTCGGAGAACCTGCAGGCGTCGGAGTCCCGCATCCGCGACCTCGACATCGCCGCCGAGATGGTGTCCTTCACCCGGCACCAGATCATGGTGCAGGCCGGCACCGCGATGTTGGCCCAGGCCAACATGGTCCCGCAGTCGGTGCTGCAGCTGCTGCGCTGACCTCGGTGGCGTCCCGTCGGGGCGCACATCCCGAGCATCTCCGAGGCCGACCGGCTCCCCCGGTCGGCCTCGGTCGTTTTTTCGTCCTCAAGTCGGGGGAGCCTCCCGGACGATAACTAGGGACGATGTTGCTCGCCATGGATGACGACGATGCCCGGTGCGCCGTCGACGCTGCCCGACCGGTTTCCCGGCGTCCGGGCCCGGTCGCGCCGGCAGGGCGTCGAGCAGCACGGATCCGAAGGGACGCGAGGTAGATGGCCGGCGTAGAGCTGTTCGACTTCCGTGACCTGTCCGAGCTGTCCCAGGAATCAGAACTGCGGGCCAGCGAGTCGCTGAGCGTCGGTGTCCCCCGGGCCGCCCTGGTGCTGTCGGCCATCACCCGTCGCAACGTGACGGGCTCGCTGGTCCGGTTCGAGTTGGTCGACCGTCGGGACGTCCCCGTCGAGGGGTGCGACCTCTACGACATCACGGTGGCGGTCCCGTCCGCACCCGGGGCGGCGGGGACCCGCCGCCCGCTCGGCGTCGCAGTCGTCCCCCGTCCCGTCGTGACCGGCCTCGCCGAGCTGCTGATGGGCGGCCCCGGCGACGGCGAGAACCGGCTGCCGAGCCGCTTCGAGCGATCGCTGCTGTCGCGGCGTATGGCCGAGGTGCTCGCCCCGTTGTGGGAGGGCCTCGGCATCGACACGGTCGAGCCGCCCGGGCTCACCTACGTGGGCACACCGCTCGCCCAACTGCCGTCGTCACCGGTCGCCGTGGTGGTCCGCTTCGCACTCGGCGAACGGAACTGGGAGTTCACCCTGGCTCTGACCTCGGCCGTGGTCGACACCGGCCTCGACCTGCAGCCCGCAGCCGAGGCCTCGTCGATGGCCCGGGCCGTGCGCGACGTGCCCATCGAGCTGAAGGTGGCCTTCGGGCCGATCAAGGTCCAGGCCGGCGACGTGGGACGGCTCGCCGTCGGCGACGTCATCCGCATGGACCACACCGTCGGAGTGCCCGTCGTCGTCGAGGTACAGGGCCGGCCCCTGCTGCTCGTGTCGCACGGCACCACCGGCAGGCGGGTCGCGTT